>ERZ1034719.35-NODE-35-length-105362-cov-111.626748_pt1 | contig 105362 bp, 156 predicted proteins | sample MGYA00520703_ERZ1034719 | MGnify/ENA primary metagenome ERZ1034719 (study PRJEB33766, sample SAMN09781716) | gut metagenome | biome: gut microbiome | host: Homo sapiens | place: Madagascar | study: EMG produced TPA metagenomics assembly of the PRJNA485056 data...
TTCCTTCTTGTCATTAAGCTTATCGTTCAATACCTCCATTATAAGGGATGGAGACATTTCCTCAAACTCACGCCAATAGCGAATACGAGAACAACGGTCTATCAAATACTCTGATATCTCGCGATCATCGTTACATGTAAACAAAATCATATGTTTACCCTTAGTATCAGAACCATCCAATACCTGTAACAATACAGAATCGTCATAATCCTCAAGAACTTTATCAAGTTCGTCAAACAAGAAGCAAACGCTTGTGTCACCAAGCTTTTCTACAAGATTTTTAATGATATACGGACGTATACTTTTGTCTATATTTATAATTGGAAGACCACTCTTATTGGCAATCATCTTAGCCATTACAGTCTTTCCTGATCCCTTCAATCCTGTAAGCATTACACCAGTAAATCCACTTTCAGACAGATTATAGCTATTAATAACCTTATCTATAAAGCGTTCGTCACGTTGTGTACAATATACCTTAGAAGGTAAAGATAAGCCGCTAGACTCTTCGAGTGAGATTGCGTCAGTAAAACGGTTTACGTTAATATTATAAACCATTCCTGGAGTTAAATCACACTCAAGACCTTCTGTGTTAAACTTAAAGTTTACACTCTTACCTACTTTCAAAAATTTCTTTTCCATATTTACTGATATTATAATACTCAAATATTGGTTATTCATCTAATTTAATAGATGGATATTTTTTAACAAAATCAAGTTTTGCTTTCTTTAGTTTATTTTCCAGCTCTTTGATTCTGTCTAATTCGTACTCATATGTATGAACATAATGTTTTCGTTTTAAATGTACATCTTTATACGTATTGTTGTACAACGACGTACACCATTCTAGATTATCAACACAATTATTGTGTTTATTCTCATCTTTATGATTTAAAACTGGTTTATTTTCAGGATTAGGTATAAAAGCGTTTGCAACTAATCTGTGAACGGTAAATGTTCTACCTCTATCTAAGTTAGATAAAGACACATATAAATATCCATTCGTTTTGTTTTCTACGCATGTCATCATATGTTCTTTTACAGTTCTATATTTCCCTTTGTATCTACCGGGACATTTATGTTCCAGACACTTTACTCTACCAAGATTACTAACTTGGTACAATCCTTCAAAATTCTTTATATCTTTCCAAACTTCATTCATAATTTTGTGATTTTATCTTTTCAACCAATTCGTCTACTTGTTTATGATTTCTAACAATATAATAACGCATTTTACTGTTATGTCGTTTCAAGTAATGCTTAAAAAGTTTCCATCTTAATGGAAAAGAATCACCCATCAACCCCTTACATTCTATTACAAAGGATCGTCTTTTGTATTTACCAATAAAATCTGGAAGATAAGTTATTGCTCTTACATGTTCGCCGAATATCTCGAATTTGTCCAGTAATACGAAATGCTTTGGCTCATATTTGACTGGTATTCCAGCTTTCATAAAAGCTTCATAAGTATAGCATTCGAGTTTGCTCCTAAAATGGAGACCATACTTATCGACCTTAGTCGCATTTCGTACCCTGCCTTTAGATTTCTTGCCTATCATAATAAAAGTTCTTGCCTCTTATTTTAGATACAGAAGTTTTATTAAAATAGACAATTTCACCGTCAGTTACCTTTTCTTCATCAGCATGATGAACACATGCACATATACATCCGTCGTCGCTATAACTATCCCAGATAGTCATTTGCAGCTTATTTGGAAGATAGATGCGCATAAATCCACCTTTGCCAAGATGAATTTTCTTAGTCAGCTTCTTTGTAAGCCATTTATGCAATAGAGGAGACATTACTGCACCTCCCAGCACACCAAGTAGGCATCCTATTACTACATCAATCATATTTCTGTAACGTTTTTGTTAACCAGTCTTTCATGGTGCTAAATCCGTTGTCACGAACAGCATCTGATAGATCTTTGGCTTTAAATTTTTTATTAATGAAAAAAGCATCTATTTTGTATTGTTTACTGTACTGTCTAGCCTTACTCATACCGGTTTGATCTCTATCATACAGTATAACTATATGTTTCCATTTGGAACGTAGAGACCTGAGTATGTCTTCAGGTATAAACACAGTTTCACTAGCAGCAGCTATTGCATTAAAACCCATCTCGTAGCAACACATGACATCTTTCAATGACTTTGTTATTATGAGTAGGTCGCCTCCTTCCTTAGGCAATTCGGATAATCCCTGTACGTGCCGATTCGTCAGATTGGTACGCCATTTAGTAAACTTGGAAGCAAGTGGACGATAAATCTTAAACTTATCATACACTTTGTATGCATACATAGGACTATTTTCTTTGTAGATACTCCGGACGATACTATTACAAAGAAAGTATTTAATGCTGAATACATTGAACTTTTTTAAGGTATCAATATGTATTCCAAACTGTTTCCAGTATTGTTTGTCTACATTGGTAAACGGCTGTCGAACTATTCCGATATCGGTATCTCCTTTCGGTGCATCGTACGTATTTGTCCTTACGGTTGTATTTGGATTTATTCTGCGTACAATTCTCAATAATTCTCGTTCAAGTTCTTCTCTAGTCGTTATACTTTTGTACTCTTTTAGAAACTTCAGAGCATTTCCACACTCTCCGGTTCCTAGGTCTTTCCACAACAGTCCTCCAGTTTTGGAATGAAATATTCCAAACGAAGGATTTTTGTCTCCAGACCTTAAAGGACTATTCATAAGCTTTCCAACTTTGAACTGTCCTAGACAATACGTATAGATGTCTAAATCATTTACTTTGTCCAAGATATCCCTCAAGGACATAGTAATCGCTGTTCTAGTACTATACATAACTTATAAGTTAGTGTATCCCCATGGAATCGAACCATGTCTCCATTCTGTCACAATGATATAGCTCACCGCCTACTATTAGAGATACAAATTTAGTGGAAAGTATCGGATTCGAACCGATAAGCAGGGTAGTGTTTCTTTTAAGCTTGCACACATTCCAATCTATCAATGCCCTTGTTTTACCATTAGACTAACTTCCCATATAAAATGAGCAGTTTAATGACATGCTCAGGTCCAGAACTAACAGTTTGGATAGTTTACGGACATATCCAGGTCGGGATTAAGGATATCCAACCCGCACTTACGTAGCGTACACGCGTTTGAAATCTGGTGCCAGGAGAACCTGACATCTTAGACAAAATACCGACCTTCGCAGGTGGGCAGGATTATTACTTTCACAAGCTATAATCCTACTTGTCCCAGCAATGAAAGTGGCTCTGTGGGGAATCGAACCCCACTGGACTTCTCTAACTATTTTAAATATAACGCGCTGATAAAAACGTCTTAGAGTAGTTTTCGCATACGTCCATGCATGTGTCTCACGACACCCTTGCGAGCCTTATTGGAGGCATTTCACCTCCAAAGGGTAACTGAATTACCTAGCTCCACCAACGACCTTATATGGCAGTATTACCTCCCTTGGTCGTAACCACTTGTCGTATAGTTTGACACTCCTGCTATGTAGACGATATAAGAACCATCTACCGGATTTCATACAATCAAGTAGTATTTCTATTTCTTCAGGCGTAAATCCATCAAAAGGGAAGATCTGATGCGCCTGCTGCATCCGCAGTTTCCGGAGTAACGGTTGGTGGTACGTTAAGCGGATCGTTGTTTTCCTTATCGGCAACAACTGGTCGCTCCATAAGATCATTCTTAAAGAGCTTAATCTGCGAATCTGTATTAGACATGTCTTCAACGAAGATTCCGAGCTTACTTACTTGAGTATAGCCCTTCTTGTCGTAAATAACCTTCAAACGGAGCTTCTTCTTAGTAGCAATCATAGGATCAAGCATCTGCTTTGTCCAGTCGATCATCTCCTTAAATGTAGAAAGCTCTGCATCTGGTCGCTGTGGATAGAAACAATCGAGAATCTGACAAACTCGTCCAAACTGAGCGTTGTCACGCTTCTGCAGGTCTTCGTCTGTCTTGATATACATTCCCTTTGTATTCTTCCATTCTGTCATGGTAGCCGTTTGACCATTTTCATTCTCGAATACGATTTCGAGGAAATCAAGACCTTGAGGAGACTTGTTACAGTTCACCTCCTTAAGGGTGATGTTCTGGTTAATGCCTACTGGCATATAACTACCATTAAATTCTTCGTTGCTAGTTGTGGCTGTCTTTGTACTAAACATAATCTCTATTATTTTAATATACGTAATGCTAACATATCCATTTTATTCTCAGCATAGTATGCTGTTGATCGAACAAATCGATACATCAATTTACTTAAATATTTTATCCCAATGTGTTGTAAGAACTCCTGTTTCATCATCCATTTCAGATATTACAATGTCCTTATTTCTAAGGTGATCACTTCGGCATCCCATTGCAATATTTTTGTCAGCTTTGAATTTGATATGCACTTCATTTCCTGATCTGTACATATATCCAACGCCATCACATCTTCTACATACCATTCCAGCAAGCTTTCCAACAAGATCTAATGATCTTTCTGTAAGCTCTTCTCCTGTAGAAGGATCGTCTACAATGGTATCTTTGATGTGTCCAACCAAAATAAATTCGTCACACAGTTCCTTAAACATATCTATTACCTTAAGAACTGCTGTTCTAAGATAATAATAACCCGATCCCTGTGGCAATGTCCTTACGTCAGTGCCTGTCCAATTTTTGCCAACTGGTTGCTGCCTATACAATGTGGCTGCATATCCTAAGCAAATCTCTTCAAGGGATGTAGCGTTATCAATTGTGATATGTCTATAGAAATTATGACCTACTTCTTTATTCTTGGCACGTATGGCACTTGCTGCTTCACCTAAATCGCTGATCGTACGACACTGGATGGCCATCGCGTCAACGAACGTAGATCCGCCTTCTAGATCAATAATAAGGTTATTATCTAATTGTGCCAAGGCGGAAGTCTTTCCGACTTTCTCTCGACCAATTAACACTAGAAACTTGGGATTCGTAGTACTTGCAGGAATTTTACTAGTAGGTAATGTTAAACTCATGATACAATGATACTAAAAGTTTTAATTAAAGCTTAATGTTAATATTAATGATTGTCTTCTTAATCTCTGGACTAAGTGAAGAGATAAAGTCGTAATCACTAAAATCAGAGTAACTATAAATGTCGGTACCGATCTGGATCTCATCATTGTAGAAAATGATAGGAAGACCATTCTCAAGGCGATAAATCTTACCGAGCTTTATACCCTTCATGATACTCTTCTTCTTGCCATAGTTAGCAAGGATTTTACAAGCATTTGCGAACAAACTGTCGCGCTTGTAGATATAAGTATGATCCAACTCGTCGAACATGGCATCAATCAGATCGTCATCCTCCTTCTTTGTGTTAAACAAATAAGAGTTGTTCTTCTTTACAGAAGAAAGAATAATATCATCGAGAATCTGAGAATAAATGTTACCATTGTTAGTGTTCTTAATGTTGTTGTCAGTAAACTTAATATCGTATGTTGTCATAATTCAGCCTAAATTTTAATTGCTTAACTTTCTATCAAGTTGTTATATGCTAAGTCATTCTGGAATTCAAGTATGCAGGGCTTTCCTGCGTCTCGATTCTTCAAGATGTGTAAATACACCTTGTTCTGAGTAGGTAAATGGCTCGGACCGTATTCTTGTATTCCAAGAATTTCAGGTCTATGAATAACTATAACATAATCGCTAGCTTGAAATAAAGCATCAGCAGATGAAATGTCGCTTCTCATAGGATAATGCGACAAAAAATTGTTTATTCTTTCTGGTGATTCGATATTTCTATTCATCTGTGCTAGTTGTAACACTGATGTCATAGGATACTTTTTGGCACTTATGAAAACTCTTTCGAGTTCCTGCATGGTTTCTATAACGCTACCTATAGGCTTCGTCAATAGAGCATGGTCGTACATTATTATAAAGTGCTTATTAGTACCTTTTACATATGTATTGTAGAAATACCTAATAATATCTTCTGCTTCCTTGGGAGTTGTAGGATTATCTACAAACCATATAGGATACTCCTTTAGTTGATTAGATACTGAGATGACTTTTCTGAAGGTATCGTCATCCAGGTCCGTTTCCGAACTATACAAAGTCGAAGTCGTTTTCCTAAGCTTACTAGAAAGCGTTCTTCCAACTTGCCTAAATCCAACCATCTCTAACGAGAAAATCAGAATTACTATTTCTTCATCAGGATTCAAATCAACAATATCAGTTGAGATCTCATTTGCGAATGAGCTCTTTCCACTTCCTGAAATACCAGCTATGGTGTAAACGGTATTTGGTTCAATACCTCCCATACACTGCTTATTAAACTTGGTCCATCTAGTCTTAAGAGAAGTTATAGAGTGTTCTCTTCGACCAGATATATAGTTTATAGCTTCTTGAGCTACAACTGACATTGGTCGTATAAGATTAGATAAGTTCTGTTCCATAAGTCGATTCCTCAATTTTAGAGTTGTCTTGCATTTCTTCCTCAGATTCTTCCCATTGATGATCTACGAGCCATCTCCACATCGTCTTCATATAACTTAGTTTACCCTCGTTAGTCTTTTTCTTCATTTCGAAGTCAAGACACTGAATAAGATGTTGAGCCATAGCCTCGCTTTGACCTACATAGACATTGAATAAATGCCTACATTTGTTAACGTTGGCCCTTAGATAGTTTTTTGTACCATCTGGTCGTAGAACGTATATTGGGTACATTTCATAGAACAGATCGAAATAGTCCTGTTTAGGGCGAACTACATCCTTAAGCGCATCTGTTGCATGATATGTAATTGACTTACCTCTCTCGATCGAGGTAATAAGTCCCTGAGAAATTAAGTTTGATATTTCTTCGTCGCTAACTAGGCTGACAATTTTGCGGACGTCTTGATTATAAGTTTTTTGATTCTTATCCAATACCAAACTTAGGAATATTAATTGATTTGAATTTAGTCCTGGAATGTCCAGGAGTTTTGTGTTTAGTTCAATAATCATCTTATATACGTTGATAAACGATTAATCATCGAAGATTGTCAACTGGCGATTAACAAACTCACTAGCTATCTTTTTTGCTTTGCTAATGTAGTACTGATAATCCAGGTGACGGTTTTTTATTGGTGTGGCATCTATCTTGTTAAGAATTCGCACTCCATACTCTGTTATTCTTGTTTCAGAGCGTTTTTCATACGTTTTATCCTTAACGCGTATAAGATAGTAGCCACTACTTGACGCGTAGTATCTATTAATACGTTGAATCTGTTTTCCTCCATACTCAACTTTTGATTCCTTGTTTACGCTTTGTGACATCAAGAAATCACGGATATCTTTATCCTTCTTAATAAACTTGTCTATCGGTTCATTGTTCAAAAAATAGTTTATCACAGCTTTAGAAATAACAACTGGTGTCATACTGTTGTTAAGACCAATTTCTGTGATAAACCTGCCTTTCTTTTCTATCAGTCTCGGATCTCCAGATTGGGAATATCCTTTGCGAACACCAAAGTAATTGTTCACGTCGTACTGATAAAACGACTCGTAATCATCGGACTCGAATGTCAACTGGGTTAATTGCTCAACTTCCTTAATTGCGTCGGCTATTGCGAGGCGGTCGGATTTGTTGGCAATGTAGACGACACCATCTGTATTGACTTGTACAATCTTACAATTCAACTCCAGAAGCCTATCCACTAACATAAGTAGTATAAGTTGCCCATTTATACGTATCTTGTATACGTTAAGTGGATCATATGCCCAGCTACTTTCTTGTTGCATCTTTCCTGTAAGAGCATTGAGAGCCTGTTTAAATGCCTTAGACTTCAATAACTCTCCATTACGTTTGGCAGTTAAGCGCTCCTTGTATAGAGTGCTATACACATTCCAAAAATCTTCTCCTAAGTGAACCGGAAGCCAATGGTTTATTATGGCTAGCGAAGGATACATAGACGTAACGTCGGAGTGTCCTATAAACTGTTCATCTGTAGGTTTGTAGACTCTAGGTTCATTGATGGTGTGTATACCACCTTCACCTATAGAGTAGCAAATATTTGAGAGAACAAACTTCTTCTCATAGTTTTCTTGTTTCTTATCAGACTTACTTGCATTGCAAGTAGCATTCTTTACATCCAATAAGACTTCTTTCAACTTTGGATTAGAATATTGTATGAATGGGAGTATGATATCACCTAGACAAATGTTTCCGACTTTTCGAGTTCGAGTTTTCAATTCATCTTTTGTAATTTTGGCAGTACTAATGGTTTTTCGTAAGAGTGCTTCCTCTCCAAATCGTACACCACTCATCGACAGTGCATCAAACCCCCATTCTTTTTCAACTTCAAGACGTAGTTCTACATCTTCTTTTACTTTATTAAGCAAAGTTTCAGTAGCATCTACGTCGTTCATATTATACTCTATCATAGCGTCAATATCACATTCTTGGATCTGCATATCAAAGCTTCCTTCGTACTCTTGTACATTTGGCATATGTAAGAGTATTTCAATTTCTTTTAAGCTTTTCTGCTGTTTGGCGCTATAGAGCATCAACATAAGATCAAACGAATAGAAATAATTTGCATACTTATACGCTTTAATCTTATCAATATTGTCTGTTTTTTCCGAACTTATTATTTCTTTACTAAGATAATACAGAGAACTACAAATTCTCGAGTATCCTAGTCGCTTCATTCTATTACAGAAATGTATAATGTAGTTTATGACTATATCGTCATAATGCTTGTTGTTATAACCGCACATTATATGATCAGTTCTGTGTGTATAGAAGAAGTCAACTAGTTCTTCTAGTTGATTTTTACGACAGGATATCTCGAATTTATATAGTTTATGACTCTCTGAATCTTTACAAGTACAATGAAAACAGTTTGGAAAAACTTCTATGTCATATAGAACTACTGGTCTTTCCTTTATTATCATAGTCCCTAGTGAGGGTTCGCACCTCGCAGTCATATCCTTTCGGAGCACACTAAGGTGACCAGTGGTATCCTGGTCGATTTTGAAGAAGTTACGCTTTAAGCTGCCATTCGCATCTTATTTGCGTTTGGCAACAGAATACGTCCCGTCTTCTTGCGATGGTCTTTAAGGTTTGTGCAAACAAGGTTACTGCGTTTTGCCTTTACCTTATTTGTCTCCTTATAAGCCGCCTTCATGACTTTACTACTTTTTGGAAGATAGTTTACTCCTCCATACTTGATAGTTTCGCCATTATCTTTTATCTGAGCAACTTCCTGCTCAGAGAACTTGTCGTCCGAATGTTGGAATCGTCCTACAAGTTGTAATTTGTCATATTTAGCGACAACTAAGTCTCTAATACGTTCTTCAGCCGCGACTCTCTCTGCCTCCCAAATCGGGAATTGCTGTGAGTAGAATAAGTCGTCTTTCTTGACTGGACATGGGTGCTTTCGCTCCCATTTCTGCAGCTTGTGTTGAACATATCCTTCCATGAGCTCGGTATGGTTAAGCTTCGTAACCTTTCTGCGAGATTCAATTTTGATCGAATCACGCTTGAGCAGTATGAGCCAAGGTCTCTTTCTACGAAGACCATGGATACCATGTTCTTTGCAGAACTTAGAAGTAGTTCCATGAGACTTGTTAAAGTCTTTAATCCACTTCTCTTTGATATCACGATATTTTTCAACATAATCGTCCAAATATTGATTATTCTGGGTATTCATAACGTTATCTCCTATAATTAAGCTGCCTGTTTAACTGACTTTTGTTTAACTTCTTTAACCTGGGTAGGCTTCTTGTTTACAGCCTTAGCCTTAACCTTGAGTCCACGACGAAGCTTACGTCCTTCAGCCTTTGAGCCGTGACGGAAGTTATACGTGTTCTTCTCAAGTGTCTCCTTAGCCTTTTTCTTAGCTCTGCGGAGATTGTAGAAGTTAACACTAGCATTCTTAGAGCACTCGATAGTGTGAGGATCGCCTCCCTTCTTATGCTTGTTGTGGTTACTTGCAGATACGTCTATACCAGCCTCTTCGAATGGAGACTTGCTATCAGAACGATACTGATAGAATGTAGCGTTACCTACAAGATCGCGCAGTTTTTCAACTACACTCGCTGGCACATCCTTAAAGAATGCTGTAGAGTTAGTAATGCATGCTGACTTAATGCCGCAATCCTTTACCAACTTCTCAAGCTCTTCCTTCTTCTTCAGAACGGAATCGCATACAACTGTTATGTTGTATACAGTGGCGTTGTCCCACTGCTTCTTTGCGATGTCTACTACCTTCTTGGTGTCGGCATCATTGAGGTGCATTCGCTTGCATCGACGGATAATTGATGCGATGTGATGAGCTTGAGCAACTTTACGATGCTCTTCCTGCTTCTTCAAACGCTCCTCCAGAGTGATTTTAACAGGCCCTGAATCCTTTTCCTTCTTGGAGTCGATCAACTTGTCCATGATGCTCTTCTTACGCGCCTGACGAGCCTCTGCGCGAGCCTTAGAGGCAGCATACTTAGCTTCCTCCTTCTTAGCTGCCTCAGCCTTCTTCATTGCTTTAGCATCGTCTTTTGCTGCAGCAATTTCTGTGTTTTTTACAGCAGCCTTAGATTCTTCCTTCTTAGCTGCCTCAGCCTTAACTGGTGTATTTCCTATCTTAGCCTGAACCTTCTTCTGGTTCTTCTTATTCTTCTTTGACATAATCTTGATAATTTAATGTGTTAATAATGTTATTTTTAAGGCAAGGGATTCCTTATTTGTGGTTCGTGTAAGCCTCGATCTTACTCCTTTCGGCGACCCTTATATTTGTCTCGAACCTATAGCATTTAAACTGTCAGATCCATCTCAAACTTATCTGCAATGGTATCCTTAATCTCAATAGAAGTCTCATTATTGAACTTCTCGAGATTAGCGTCAAACTTATTTGCTAGTAGCTGCTGCTCGTGAATAAGCTGTGCAATCTTAGCTGATGAGAATATCTCGCGCTTAGGCATAGCCTTCAATCCCTTCTTTGCCTTAGTTGATGGATCAAGTGTCTTGATCATCTTGAGCTGAGCTATAGCTTCCTTTGCCTCACATGCTGCAAAAATACTATAGTTATTTGTCTTCTTGAAATTCTCATAAGAGAATGTAGTTGTACCTGTATTAAGAGCTACCAAAATACCCTTAATCATAATACGCTTCTCACTGAGTTGTACAATCTGGTTATACAAGCTCTTGAGATCTAAGCCAGAACCCTGCTTAGCTGCAATTGCCTTCTTAGACATTAGGTTCTCTGCTCGAATAATTCGCCAGTACTTATTGATAGTAATATCAATGTTCTTACGAATTGTAATAATGTTTGCTGAGTTCAATTTAATTGATTTCTTATTCATATAGTTTGATTAAAATTAAACAATTTACTTGAATCAGCCATTTACCTAGTTCCTATACTACATATTACTGTAATAAAGGATAAAAGGGTATCCATTGGTAATCCTACCCCGCAGGGCGGATTACCTATTCTCCGCAGAGAACTTTTAAGGATGCCCTTTAATATAAACTAACAATATTGTTATTGTACTTCCTTGCAAACAATAACGGCAATACCATGCATGAATGTGTACTCTTCTGCGCACAGTTCGTACACCATTCCCGCGGGAATGTTTCTGTTTATGGCATTACTCGTTTAGCGTTTACAATTCCATACTCCAACTCAATTATTGGCTTACCGATGCAGTCTTTAGCCTGCAAAATTTGTTTACGTCCGTTGATATTGATGACAATTTTATCAGGAAACTCTTGCTGAGCGTTAAGCCCTGGCCCTGACACCCGGGACCCCGCAGGGTCCGCTCCTACGCCATCAGCAATACTAGAATTCTGACATACTTTTGTCGCAACATCATACAGTCGTTCTACGACCCAGTTAAAGTTTTTATCTTTAACTCCCTTCATCACAATTTCTTGTGATAGTCCTTCCATAATAGCTTTTTGGTTAAGCCCTGTGGAAAGACTCACTAGTGCATCCCATACCTTGAGAGCAAAACTCTCAAATGGTAAGGTTTGCTCGCAGCCGATTATCTTGTTCCAAAAATGGAATCTAGTTGAACCAAGAGTAATACTACCATCATCGTTGATGGTATAAATCTTGTACTTCTCTGTATGGTCTAACTTTTCATAAACGGCTGCCTTAATCTTCGGTTCTGAGAGCATTACTGCAATAAGCTTAACGCTCTTCTCAGTTAAAACAGCCTCCATGAATCTTATGCGATCTTATCAGCTGGTTTAGAATCTGACTTCTGACGCTCATAGTCAGCAACGATCTTCTCGTTTGCTGCGATAGCAGACAAACACTGTGCCTTAGCCTTCTGAGCTTGCTCAATAATTGCGTCGAGACGAGCAATCTCACCACGGTTAAGGTCATTAAGGATACCGCTCAAATCCTTAGGATCTGAGAACACTGCCTTAGAGTTCTTGTCCTTAAGAGCATTCTGAACTGCCTCCTCGGTAGTTTCACCAAACTTGGTGCTATTCTCACCGAGAGGAATATCAATCTGATGGTCGGTACCCTCATTGAGACGGCAAACGACATCACCGATTGCATTCTGCTTTGTCGCCATAGACTCAATCGTAATATAGCCGATCGCAAAACGGCGAGGAGAACGATTGAGAACAAGGTTTACATTAGAGCCCTGCTTAGCCTGCTCTAAAACCTTATCATGATCTGGGTTAAACAAACGGGTCTGAGGAGTAAATACGTCCTGACCAAACATTTTAGCACCGAGCAAGCTCAGTGGGGTACGATTCGACTTAATAGTTGTTTCCACGATGTTTACATTAATTTCTGACATAATCATATCCTTTTTGATATCGTTATTGATTAACTAACGATATGATTGAATAAATATGGTGTATTTTGGCTACACCTTCGCCGTTGTTTATTGAATAAAGCAACGCTGATACGAAGATACTCGGTTACTATTTTGCTTACTTAGTTTCTAAAGAAAGTTCTACTATTGTAGACGCTTTGTACAGACTTAGTCACACTCTTCCTATTACAACAATAGGGTAATAGGCTTGTGACGGGAATTACATACGTAAGATGCAATTAACATTTACTGGATTATCCAGGCCCATCGTCTAAAGCTTTGAATGCTTTCTTTGCATAATCAAATGCTGAACTATTTTCTGCTATTTTGTTCACGTTTTTTCTAACTTAACTATTCTAATCTTCGTTGGTGAAATTTTGCAGAGCAACTAACACTCATAGAATCTTAGAATTCTTATAACCCACGAAAATATGTAGAATCTCGGTCGTATTTCCCTTACTATACTTACAAGATCTTACTACATGATTGTCATTAAAGCAGATTATCTCTACTGCTAACTTAAAAGCGACTGTCAGCTAGGTCTCCTTACTGCGGTACTCGGCTTATGGCATGTACCCAGCGGTTGGTTATCGGAATATCTCAGGATCAAACCCATCACAGACTTTACGGCTTTTTCATCTTTGCTGATGTTTGTAATTTTTCTGTACCGGTATTACTACCTCCTATTTATAGTGCACGAATATTGGGAATTCAACCCATACATTTCATCTTGTCACCCACTTATAAACGTAATATACATGTATAGAGACAGTATACACATATAATATACACAGTCGTTTTACAACATAGAATATAAGCTGCCCATCAATTTCCTGTATTGCTTCGAACCTTTATGTTTACATATACTGTTGCGCAGTATACTTTAGCATGGTTAGCATATCGGTTGGCACTCAACTTCTTCACCTCAAGTCCTTACTTACAACGTAAGATATACTCTATGAAGGGACATTAATTTTTGTTAAACATGTTATCTTTTAAACTTTCTAGATTTTCATAATCTATATCTCTTGCATACAACATACGCATATATAATATACCAGCTTACTACTCTGTAGAGACTATATAATATTGTATATCATAGTACAAATAGACTATTAGTCTAAATCGTTTTGGATGAAAGTGGAGGTCAAATGGTCCTGGATGGACATATATCGAATCAACTTTCTACCTGCTTTGCTATTTCTTATTCTAGGATAGCTCTCCATCAATTTTCTTTGACTGTAACGAAGTCATCGATCATAATCTCATGAACGATTTAATTTTCATGGAAATTGGCTGTAAGTTCGGATTGCCTAACATCCTAATAATACAACTGGAATAGATTTTCACCGCGATCTTCACCCGCGTACGATACTCACGTAGAGCTTCGATTAAGGGACTGCCCAACCCTTGTGCTTGTTTTACTTTTATATACCGCATAAACAAGAAAAGCCTGGCGGTCACAATCAGACACTTCTACCCCATCCCTGGCACCCCTTCAACGGAGTTGTACTGAATCGAACAGTAAGGTTTTGGTATAGTCAGCAAACTCATTTAGTTTACTCTGTGTGGTATTACTCCCACAGTATTGATGTAGTTTTTCGGCCTTTATACTAGCTTTGGACACTAGAAACACTACCTACGGCAAATAATACTTCTATATTGTTTGGGATATCCTCGGTTCTTCCAGCACCATGCACCATACCATGTATGCAATTCTGTTCACCTACTGGGGACCAATATAGTTCATCTCGTGTAACGTTTGTATATGCTTAGTATTATCACATATAATTACGATACGGTTCATTATGCCCTTCTTGGGACTTATGCGTTTTCAGATTACACAGCCTCATCCAGCTTGTCTCCAGACGGTTCTCACAAGTCCAGCTGTGTAATCTATAGGAGTTGATACAACGCTTCTCCTACCTATATCAAACTGTTTCAATGTTTGATACATTTCATCCTACCTTTTGAGTAATCTCACTCTGCAAGACAGAGTTAACATATTCTCGGATCCAGTTAATGTTCGTACGTAGACTAATGGGATCTACTATATGTACTTACCTAATTATAGTACGCAGGGTTCTTGTGTTTACTTGCGTACATTAGAGGCGATTTGAATATAATCACGGAGCTCTCCCTTACGAATGGTAAAGTCATGATTAGTGGAGTCGACCTTTTCTCCAGGTTCCATAATATACAGAAGTGGTACATACGACGTATCTGTCTTCTTAATTATGGTGCGTTTAACAATTGTCTTTGCAGACAACTGTTTATGTTTACAAGGTACAGGCACTTCTACCTTAACTGTATCACGCACTGTATCAGGATTAGCATGTTTCACTTGACCAAATAAATGATCCATTGGTTGCTGTACAGTAGATGCTGCTACTGTTTGCACTGTCGTTGGAAGGGGAACATTCTTAAGATCGGCAATATTCATGCCAATAACAAGAAATGCTGCTCCTAGCAACGTAATTACTAATTTTTTCATACTTTGATAGTTAAATTATTTGCGTTCACTTTGCCACTGGATATCGAAGGCTTTTCTAACACGACCAACTAGTTGTGAACCAGCTCTCTTAATTGGCCGTATTATTTTTTTACCTGAGCCTTGGCTTTACCCTTAGCTGCCTTCTTCTTATCTTCGGCTGCCTTCTTGTCAGCAGCCTCCTTAGCGGCTTTAGCTATAGCCTCTTCCTCAGCCTTGATCTCCTCATCGGTCTTAAATGCCAAGTCGATAATATTCTCCTTAGCATAACCAGCGAGAGGATCAGAAGGATTACGGAACAGATTAGAGATGATACCTGCATACTGCGTAGCGTTATCCAACATAGAATCAGGCTTAACCTTAGCCATCATCTCAGGCGCTACATCACGATAATATGCACGCTTAATAGCAATAACAGTCTTCTTAGCAAAGCTGTTACCATCCAAGAAGTTCTGCTTCAAGCCCTCAACGAAGCTACCTGGAGCTGCAAGAACTGCTGCGGTGGCCTTATCCGCGAATGCAATATTCTTGTTAGCTGTTTCGATATGATCCTTAACACGATCCTTCTCAGGAAGCTTGTTCTCAGCTTCAAGCAAAGCTGTACCCTTTGCACGAACTTCGTCTGCACCAATAATTACAAGACACTTTACAGCATCCGCAATCTGATTATCGGTATACTTACATACACCGGTATCCTTGTTTGTAGAATGGTCGCGAAGCTCGCAGAACGCAGATACAGGAGATCCTGACGTAGCGGTAACGTTGAAGAGGTGAGAACCAATTCCATAAGTAAGCGTTCCGACACGACCCGTGAAGTTAACAACCTCGCGAAACACGTCATGGAAGCTCATGTTCTTGATGCGCTCAAGATCATTCTTTGCAGAAGCAAGAGCCTTTTCAGCGTTAGCCTTATACTGCTTATCCTTAGTCTTCTTGAGTGTCTTCTCAGCAGACTCGATAGCACGCTTAGCTTCAATAGAGCGATAAGCCTTATAGAAGTTCACGCACTGCATAATGCTATCCATGAGCTTAGAATCACGATTCATGGCCAGGAAACCAGAAAGCGCGCTCTTAAGCTCTTCCTCATCCTTGATCTTGGTAGGATCAAAGACCTTGCCTGCTGTAGCTGCACGAGCTTCAGCATCCTCTTCGAGCTTCTTAGAAGTCTCTTCTGATACTGTTACAGCTGCACCTGTCACCTCAACTGCTTCAGGATCATCCTTCGAAGGCAAGAGCTTGGTGCTATCAAAGTTTACACCAATCTCCTTCAAAGCTTCAGTAAGCTCTGGAAGCGCAGACTTGCGGATTACCACCGCAAAGTCACTAGTACCATACTTAACCTCATTACATACGCATACAGCGATGCCGAGGGCATTGATATGATTGATCTTGTCGATAGCTCCCTGTGGGAAGCCAGTATGCTCAGCAGCGTTCTCATCCAAGAAGAAACGCTCATGAGTCATCTTCAACAAGTCTACCTGGTGGTTACGGTCCATACTTGACCCACCTGTTGTTGTGAGCATAGCTGCAGCCTCAACAGCTGCATTTGCACCGTTATCACCACCATTGTTATTATTCTGAGCAACTTTTACATTGCCCTTGTTATTCTTTTTATTAGCCATTTTGATAATGTTTTTAAAATGTTAATACTAAATTAATTAATACGGTCCTGGGCAACTAACTTAAATTCAACTTGTGTCGAATATGAAGTTCGTTTTTAACCAATCTCGTGGAGGTTTAGTGAGCACATTAATATGCTCATCTTCACCCAAGTTAAGCACAGCAACAGTATCTACTACAACTGTATCCTTACCTGCTGGTTTTGTCTCGGCACATGTACCGGCGCCCTCTGAGGGTTCCAAAGCCTGAAATGAGCACGTCGGTGCCAGCATGGGAGTTGTTGAAGATTTAACTGTACTGGCTTCACTTTCATGGTCAACAAAGGCATAGTTGACCATGCTCTTACCGGTAAAACCGAGCAAGAGACTTACGAGAATGATCCAGAACAACTTGTTGCTCTTATTGTATCTTGCGAAACCAAGAGCTACAAAAATCGAGAGAATCAATAATAAAAGTGAAGTCATTTTGTTAAACTTTTAAGTTATTTCTAATTTTCCTACGAGTGCGACTTAACGCAGCTTTTATAGTGCCTGTAGGAGTTTTTAGCACTTTGCTAATTTCATCAACGGTTAGATCTTCTACGTAAAATAAATTAAATATCTTCTGTGTCTTCTTAGGGAGCTTTTCAAACTCCTTTAGAAGAGATTCATACTCAAGAAGATTGACAAGATCTTCTTCTTCTGAAGAATTAGTCAATTCAACAGGTAGTCGGCCTGTATCTTCTCCTAATTCCATAGATTTTTCCTTTACTTTTCGTAGATAATCTATAGCTGTTCGATTAGCTATAATTCTCAGCCATCCGCCAAAAGACGAATAATCTGTGAATGTCGAGAGTTTCTGGTGAACCTTAAGAAATACTACATTAGTAAGATCTTTAGCTTCATCCATGTCATTCACGTAATAAAAGAGTACGTTGTCAACGAACTCTTTATAACGGTTAAACAATTTATTAAACGCTAGCTCATTTCCCTTTTGAGCTTCTTTTATGGTCTCAATCTCAGATTGAGTGATACGCTGATACTCCATATTGTGGAGTAGGGGAGATCTCTCTCACCCTACCCCTGATAAAACGGAAGGTCATACACCATCTTTTGACGATATAATGACCAAACGTTGTTGACGAAATTGTTGAAAAGAATTATTTTCAAATCTTTTCCACCGGTCTTCATTTCTACTTGTTCAAGTAGTCCTGCACCAATACGCATACGAGTTGTAAGTGTTTTGAACTTTATAGGATTACTGAGGATTATTGTTTTCATAATCCAATCACCAACTCTACGCAAATGCTCGTTACACGCATGTTCATACAAACAATTTTCGTCTAGGCTATCTCCAGCACAGAATATATGCGGTTCACAAATAAGTCCTTTTTTAAGACCATTATGGAACCAATTGATCACATCTTCTATACTTTCACTTTTATAGCCTAACAGATTAGCTCTGTAAATTAGTACTTTAGGGAAATACTCCATTTTATTTTGTTTAATTAAATGTTTTCTTAATAAACTTAGAGAAATCTTCAAGATAATCATCTAGGAATCCAGCTTTTTCTGATAAATAATTATCAAATATAGCCATGTTACCGCATTTACATGATATGTTATAATAGTTTTCTAGGAATTTATAGTTATTTTGAAACCATACAACCCAGCTATTCACCCATACCCAAAATGCGTATTCTCCAACATTGAAAGTCTTGTTAATACATTCTAAGTTTATAGAGTCTGCAAAATTAAAATTCTGAGACCCCTCATGTATCCCAAGAGCTTTTCTTAATGAAGAATCTTTCTCATCTGTTCGAGGTATTCCTCGTCCAGTGTTGTAGATTGCTACATTTTCTTGATATACACGGTCTATCCATCGCGTCTTTACGGCATATCTAATTCTTTCGTGTGGTTTCTTACCTATATTAGATAATCTACCAAACTCTGTACACCATTTAAACGCTAGGTTGACGATATAAGGACACCTGTCCTTTATCATCGCTTTGTATCCCTTTGTCATAACTAATAGAAAGGAAATGGGGAATCGAACCCCAAATCCTTTTCTCCACTTTGGTAGGAATCACCTAGACTAAACTTACGCTACGTTAGTATAGTCTACAATGTTATTTACATTGTCATTTAATTATAGTATAGTGCTTAACGTATTTATCTCCTCTGTCTGTCAAAACCAAACACGCCCGTGTAGGCAGTTTTACAACATGCCTAGGTTGCCACGTTTTCGCGAACGAAAATGTGCTCTATCACATAGTGAACACATACTGCATAGACAGTTTTACAACATGTCCAGGTTGATGTTCAGATTGAACACCCCTGCGGGAGGCGTGGACGTGAGGGGAGTCGAACCCCTGTCCAGACAGATTATTTCATACACACTGTACATTCTTTGTAAATGTTCTGATGATCAGTCAGAACATTTGATTTAAGCCACTTTAGAGTCGTTCTAAGGCGTTTTCGGCAGCATCGTGGTTAATTACTCCACTTATCTCCTACAACGCCTCAGAACGCATTTGAATATGGCTAAAAAATATATAGGAATCCTCATGATACGAAGATACTTAGAGGGCTATATTCAGCATTTTTGATATATTTTGCAGGGTTCTGGTAAATACTTCTCTTCTTTACCTAAGTCTCCCCGATACAACGATACGTACAAAACATATTGTTTGATCTACTGTCCCAATTTACTGTGTGGGTTCACATCTCTTCCTCTCATCGTGATACGAAGATACTTGATGAGAATGTTAATTCATTCTGAGATTCCTTCGCCGACTTTGCCTAAAAAGGTCCTCTAACGGTACCTGAGAATCTGTGTACGTGATACGAAGATACTTGTACTAGAAGAAGAATTAGATGCAATCGAACTGATAGTTGAGATAACGCCAACTATTAGGATACTTGTCGCGCAACTCACGGTCGTGCTTCTCGTATTCATTGTTCAGATCGTCCATCATCTTACGCTGGTCCATATCGACCTTTCTCGAAAGCTCACGGAACTCGTTTGGCGTGATCTTCTGATCATCAGGAACGGCGGTACCATCCTCCTGCTTGCCCAGAAGACGGGCCAACAACTCTGTACGCTTCTTGAGAATGTCAAGCGTAATTTTTGCCTTCGCACGGTCCTTACGGACATTGAGAAGCTCCTTAATACGGAGGAAGTCAGCACACTTAACGATCTCTTTGACCTGGGAGATCTTACGTTTCTCCTCATCCTGGCGGATTTCTTCTGCCGCTTTGTCTGCAATGTCGGTTACGAGGTTGCCCTTAACCAACTTCTCTACAACGTTGTCTACTGACGCATTCTGCTGCTCTTTAGCAGCACCTTTTGTTTCTGCTTTTGCCATTTTGATAATGATTTAAAATGTTTATAAATAAAATTAATTAACATATGTTACTTCGCCCACGCTCCAGGATGGGTTCTTAACGAACACTTCACCGTCACTATTAACGGTGATATCGCATGGAGCTTTGTGGGCGCAGTTAGCCAAATGAATGAGTGCGAATCTAGCTTCTTTAGCTTGACTCTCATCAGGGTACTTGGATTCGAATGCCAATGTTTTGACAATCTTGCCCTTCACCTTCTTAGTCGTATATACTGGAATCTTCCACATAATCGAGAGGGTTTAATTTGTTCTGAAACTTGTCACGCTTATAAGCCTTTGCTTTGGCTTCTGCATGACGTTGACGATACACTTTCTTAGTATTACGTTGTGTTCTACACATAATTACATGTTATTATGAACTGTTTTAAATACACGAATAACATCGGTAGAAATACCGTAAGAATCACACATTCTTTTACTTACACCACCAGATATAACCTTGATAGCGCCAATAAGAGCATCGCTGTTAGGCTCGTCATTTATAGCCTCTGACAATGCAAGCAACAACTTCATTTTGGAGTCGAAATACTTGCCAAACTTCTTCTTTACGTAGATACATGCAGATTCTACTACAGATAATTCTGTAGCATTCTTAGCTTCTGCATGACGGATAATAATGGAATTAACTTCCGTTTCATCCATTGTAGATGCATGAACATCTTCAACACCAGGCTTAATAGACTTCAGCTGTGAAGCTATTGCTACAACTTCAGATGGATTCAAGCTTGAACCATCGTAAGAAATAATAATAAATCTCTTCATAGCTAATCCTCCTTTGGCATTATGTTAGTACTGGAGGACTGTATCACCTGCACATGCTTGCCGTTGATAATGGTGTCAACAACTTCTGTGTTCGGAACATCAGGAGGAGTAATAGCTTGATACAAATCCGGCTTATCAGGCAAATTCATGTATACATGCTTATTCATCTCGAACTCATTAGATATACTCATCTTAGTTACTGGTTTTCCAGATTTCTCTAAGACTGATACCACATCACGCATAACCTTTTCAGGTATGCTGAAGAACACTGAGTCCTGATGTCTCCACTGACCTTCTGATCTCTGAAACTCTATAGCATCAGAATAGTCTGTAAATGTAGGATTGTCAATTTCCTGCATCATCTTTGACACCATGAGTGAATCATCATGTCTAATTTCACTCTTTGTCTGCTTTACATAGTCACATGATGACACTGTAGCAGCTATAATAAGCATGATTAAGCACATGCTAAGCTTTTCAAATAATCTCTTCATTTTGATAATTTATTAGAGATTTAACAAATGTTAACTATCCGGGTTTTAAAGATTCACGGAATCATCTTTGTGGACCAGCTAGGGCTTGAACCTAGGACCTCCAGATTGATTTATTTATTACCAATTAGATTTTATTCCACCACATTTTCTAGAACAACAAGGATTAGGATGTGTGTTTAAATTTCTTTTTTCATATAAAAATTTTTCCCCACAAACAGGACACGTTAATTCTACAAATTCTTTTCTAGTGTGAGATTTATGAATATTGTTTCTCTTAGAAATTACTTGTAAATTTTCTATCCTGTCATCCATTTTGTCTCCATTAATATGGTCGACTTCATCTCCTTTTGCTACATCACATTTATAATGACTCGTATAAAGATATTTTGCATAACTCATACTAGTATTATAATTTGTTTTATGTAAAGTAGCAACTCTTCTTGGCTCTTTGTTTGTATTTATGTAAACACAAATAAAGCCTTTCTTTTTGTAATAATCAGATATTGCTTTTTTCATAGTGGCGGTAGTGGGAGTTGAACCCACTATTTCCATCTTATAAGGATGGCGCTCATACCACATATTAGCATTACCGCTATATAAACAATCTGTTGCTCTAACCTGCTGAGCTACAAGTCCAAATGGCAGTTTTTCGTCTTGTTTATACCCCTTTCTTTTAGATGCTGCCAAACTCTCCCCAGGGTGCTATAATGCGTGATTTTATACAGACTTGAACTGTTATGTAGGCCTTTAACCTAATAAATCTCGGGGACAGTATAAACTGTCCCCTTGAAATGCAACTAATCAAATTTCTCCATCCAGTAAGATACAAAATATATAAAACTAGAGATCAAAATTATTGTTAACCAAACTACAACAGCTATCAACGAAAAGTTGCTAATTTGGTTAATAACTAAGCTTTTTGAGAGTATCTCAATAAGCGGAAAGCCAGAAAAGAACATCAGCATTATTGAGAAAAACAATTCTAATCCGTCTCGTTTCATAGATATAATGCTGTTTGAGATACTTCGTCATAGTCGTCTTCACTAACAAACCACGAATCATTATCTTCTGTTAAATAATTCTTTCTAGCTCCAAGATCTACATCTTCTAATGATAATACACACATATCATCAGGATCTGCAGATTTGTAGTCTTTTAACTCTACATTTGCATCACTACAATGTGCTTTGAGCCTACGTAATGATGCATGATGACGTCTGACCTCTAATTCTTTGTCAGACATTTGGCCATTCTTTCTACGTTTTGTCATTGTTATGGATCAATAAATATTATACCATCTTCACGACATGTGCAGGTTATTTCTCTTTTTGCATCTACTACCCTTGGGCAAGAGAACAGATTATCAAAGATACAACCGTCACATGTCGCCTGACGTTTAGCCCTAACAACAATGCCATTTATTTTGTAGATTCTGCCAGGACTAAGTTTTTTACTCATAGTTCACCAATTAATTGCAGCTTGTACATTGGTTGCTTGACTGGGACCATGTCGTAACCTTTACGAGTTTCACCAACTTTTCTTAATACTCTAGATATTTCTCCAAGTTGATATACTCTACGTATAGTTGAGTCTTTTTCAGCTAGTATGAAACATATAAATCTTGATGGACTAGCATATAGCTTATCATATACAGGTGATACGCTATGATAGAATGCACCAATACCTCTTGTAATATTGATTTTATCCATATCTTCTTTACTAACCATAATCTTTGTAGTTTCTCCAGCTTTCTCAAGACTAACAGATCTATACTTATAACACTTTCCGGTCTTTATATCTCTAACAATTGTGCATTTTTCATGCGTGCTAGTGATAACAACCATTAAACCACCTACCATTGTTCCACTTGGCAAGACTCGGCGTACTATATCATGTGGTTGAAATTTCATTTGTGTACAAATTTAATTTTATAACGCACTATTGATGTAATTACACCATTTCTTAATCTAATACCAAGTGTTGGCTCAATAGAGAATTGCTTGCATACATTAATATAGTCAACAACACTCTTAGAGATTGGAATAATCTCTGAAAATCCTATCTTCTTATCAACGTACACAGCCATATACTTAACGGTTTTGCCGTTAGAACTAGGTTGCTGTACTATTTGCTTAATACATTCAACCTTGCATGTCATTGTGTCTATCACTGCCTTTTGCTGTGCATGACACTTTGATGTTAGAAGCAATAATATTATTATTACAACCAACGCTATTAATGGGCCAGGACCATGTTTGTCCGGCTTCTCGTATAATTTTACAGCCATTCTTTATCATCTATAACTTTAACTTGTACAATAGATGGATCAAATCTATTAAAGAGCACATCCATTTTTGATTTCAATCCTGTTGATAACACGACCACTGTTCTACCAACGCATTTATCAACAGTGTCTTTGGCTTCTTTTAAGCCTAAACCTAGTTTCTCTTTAACCTCTTTTACGGCTTCTAGTTTGCGTTTATGATCATATCCTACTAGTACAAGTTTGGATTTAACATCTGGTTCTGGTTTCTTGAGATTTCTCATTGCCTCCAATACTACCGTTGTTGCAACCTCTGTTTCAGTGAGACCATTTGTGGTCTTTATTGCAATCTTGCTATCATCATCAATTAAAATATCAATCATACTAATGAATCGTTATGAATTTAACACTTGTCTTGCCAGCTCCTGGAACATTTGAATGCTTGTTATTAATATAACTATTCAAAGTATTTTCCAAAGATTTGGCATTGACTTTACTTAACCCAGAAGAGAGGATCATTGTAGATCCTCCCTCTTTAGCAACAACCTTGTAGTTAAGATACTCAGCATCAGGTTTCCCTTTTGCTGACTGTGGCTTAACTGCTTGGTTATGCGTCTGCTTGTGCTTCTTCTGATTCATTTGTAGCAACGAATGGTTTACAATCCAGCCCAATGTTCTTGATAATCTCAGGCTCACTGAGTTTATCCTCTGCAATCTCACTAATGCCTGTAGCAATAGCTACCAAGTGATTGAGATTATTGATATCGTTGAAGATACCTCCAACCTCAACTGTCACATTGATAGTCTGTTCATCTGTCTCCTTGTTCTTCACAACACCAATTGATGTGAGAATTGGGACGTGCTTCTTGAACTTGTTCTCTACATAACTAGGAGAATCAAGATCAACATGATCAGGTGACAGTGTACGAGATACCGTCACAACTACTTTACTACCATCAGCATAAATAGCTGATTCAAACTGTGGGTACTTTTTGCCCATTAATGCTTCGATAATGTTCATAATTTTGATAATTTAAAACATTGTTTATTTGTATAGAACTACACCCTATCTATACTTAGGCTACCTTTGCCTTTTTAGGCATTGCTGGAAACGAATGACCAAAGAACTTTTTAAGTTCCTTTTTTGTCATGGTGTTAGCTTTTGCTTTGCGCTTCATTGTTGATTTACCTTTACCACCATGATTAAACTCATTCTCTGATTTCAGATTTGTAAATTTGTGTGACATTTTGATAATGTTTATAATACTATTATTGCACAAGACTTACCGCTTATGCTCGGTATAAAAGTGTTCCATCGGAGTTCCGAAGGAACGAAGTGTTCCATCTGTATTTATATAGGCTTTGGACTCTCAGCTTACGCTGGCTACATTAAACACTTAGGGTTGATGCAACTCAACCCTTATGTTTTAAATTGGTTTTAGATGCAAATCTATTGGTAGCTCCTTGCAAAACATATATATATTACAGTTACGATACCAGCAAATTAAACAATCTTCACCACATAATTCTCTTACGATTCTAAATACACAATTGTCTATTGTTACCAATTGCCCTGGTTTGTAATTTTTACGAGTACCAGATGTCGTTCGTAATTTCATAATTTACCATGATTTTCTGCTTTTAAACATAATACAATAATTACAATACCAATTACTATTGCCATAATGCCATATAATAATATTTGTAGTATTATACTTACTTTGAATAATAGATATCCTAATATTGCTATTACTGTAACCACTCCCATTACAAATAGTATAATACCACATCCTAGCATTGGATCTGGTCCAGGTATACCTGTAACATCAATATCTTCTTCCATCATTTAGTTTCTAGCATATCTACTGCATTTTTAGCATCTAAGTAATCAGTACCATAATCTGTTGCAAGATCTGTATCCATCAGATCAATATTATGTGTTCCATCAAGAGAGTCTAAAAGCGTCTCAGTACAATTATAGTACCGCTCATACGCCTTCAGCTTTTTCTCTGCTTTAATGTTATTGCCTTTTACAACATTTGCACTAAAGCAGGCACCAACAAATCCACCAACAACTAATCCTACTATGAATAAGTTTAAGTGGTCCATAAAAGAATGCATTTTATCTTCCATAATTATATAAGTTTGATTAATAATCAATTAAAATGGCATATCTATTCTCACGAACCAATATACCCATGCCAAATGGACTAAAATGTAACTAAAAAACATGTATGAAGTAGAGTGGTTACTGGACTCGAACCGTCACTATGTCGCGCTTCATATAGTCAAGTACAATATCCATATAATGCATTTGTACATAGTACGCCCTCTTGCTACTCTTGCAAGTGCGTAATAACCACTATCCGTCTCTCCGGATCGTCATAGAATATCCGCATCTTTTAGCGTATACGTTCCCTAAAAACTTTATTGGATACTCAGCATACATGTAATACTGCTTAATTGTGATTTTTTAATCACATTTTCATAAACGGTTTACCGACATGTTTGGGTCATCCCTCTGTGTCCCACAATCGACATCTTATAGCTTTGCAAGTACTATAAGCACGTGTTGTAGTCATGGGCTTGGGACCACGAATGCCACATTACTGCCTACGATTTATCACGTTAGCGTAGGCGCTCCGTCATCCTGGTTTATATACCGCATGAGATAACGGTCCAATACAACTATCTTCTCAGATTGTTGCATTGAGGTCTATGAATTGCTTTTGAGTAATGAAACAGACTACACAATGATGCAGTGTAGTTTCGTCTAGGTCTCATCAGTGTTAATGTTAGACTCTCCCTAGCTGAGTTTAAAATAAACATATCACTATCTTCACAGACTGTGATATGTACCACGCTTATTGTTGCCACGCTTGGCAATTAGTAACCTTTAGTCAATAATGAGCATATTTTTTGTGCAATTAACATGGAATCTTTAATCTTGTATAACCAAATATAGTAGGCTTCCATGAATATCAAAGAATCCGACACACCATTTACCTACAATTATGTATTCAATCATATCTTTACATGGAAGCCTATGATCGATATAATTTGTTCCTTTCATATTGATTATGTTTTGTTAATAATGCTATATATTAAAACAGTCTATTTGAGCTGTTACGTAAAATTGTTCTAAAAAAGGGGAGTTGGAGATTATTCCACCAATCCCCATCCCCTCTAGTCAGCATCAGCTTGTCCATACTCGAAATTATCATCAATCATATCGAGCATTCTGTTTTTGAGTTTGTTAAACTCACTTTCTTCATCCTCGACACTGCCTAAGTAAGTATTAGCCAAAGATGAATAAGTGTGCGTTCCGTCATTGATAGCCTTTTCTTTGCCGTCTGTTAGTTCACTAATTGTGAAGTCAAAGGTAGAAAAGCGTGCTTTCTTTCCTTTGAATTTCTCAATCAACTTTAACAACGCCTTATCTTGTGTTCTTTCATCGTGCTTATCAGTAAGTAACGAATCAAAATTAATAAGGCATGTATAAGTCTTACCAACAGATGCACCAGCCTCTTCAAAATCAGCTAAAGACAATAAATCATCATCCTCTTCATCTTTTGAACCATCGGCAGAATAAGCAATACGCAGTTGAACGCGAAATGCTTCATTTTCTTCATTCCACTCTTTCAACTTATCATTGAGTGAAACGTCGTTAATTGTTGCAATTTGATTTACTTTTTTCATAACTAAATGCGTTTTGATATTGTGAATAAATTTGTTTTTGTCATGGGGGGATGCCCCAATCCGAAAGTATATACCGGGGTGTGATTCATTGCTGTTTCTCGTCTTTACACATTTACCACGATTCGAAAAATCAAAAAAATATTTTTGTTTCTCGTCTTTGCACTTGTAAAGCAAAAAATAAAAAAAAATAAAAAAGCCGAGGCTGTTAACCCCGGCTATTCTCATGCTTTCTTAAACTTATCTATAAAGTCTGTTATTTCCCTCATATATACATGATTATCACGCTCGTATATTATAGCGTCAATCCACTTACCTGTAGAATCTTTAAACTTTCCTACTCCTACATAATTGTAGACATTTTCTTTATACTCGTACTTCATCTTTCCTTATTAGCAATCTTTAACCTAATTGACAATATCTTCTTACTGACATCCTTATCACCCTTAATTAGCTTCTTTGCCACAGTTATATACTTAATGAATTCTGCTACAGGAATTGCAAGCTTTATTCCAATAAGAGAAATAGCAGCCCATAAAGGTAGGAATACAAAACATGCGTACAATAATATTGTCGCAAACGCCAAGTTTAATATACTTACTGTAACGCTTTTAGCATTCATGGCCTTTATTACCTTATCAAATATCTCTTTCTCTTCGTCGTTTAATTCGTTTCTAATTTCAGATATATCTACTAACATATTCTAATCTCCTATTATTTATTTTCCTTCATGATATGGGACTGTAAGAAATGCCCATATAAACTTTAATACTTTCTTTAGAATCTCCACCATCTTGTGGTCTCCTTCTTTAACTCTTCTAGGCACTTTTCGTACTTGTTTTTCCAATAGTTAGTCCAATCTTCCTGGCGTGCCAATTGTTGCTCCAACAGTTTTATTTGGGCATCTCTAGCCTCCAATGCACTCTCATCACATTCTGATGACTTACTATTCTGTACAAGCTTTTCGTAATCTTTTCTTTCTAGAATTACGTAGTCTTTTAGCTGTCTAATTAATTGTACTAATTCTGTCTCTTTCGTCTCCATATATAATATCTAATATGTTTTTAGTTATTTGAGGACAGTCCTAAGACATCTTTATCATCTATTCTGCTATCCCCGAATACTTCTATGAATTTGTAGAACTCTCCTTTTTCATCAAGCTGCAGTGCTAATTGTAGTATCTATCTTGTTGGGTCTGCTTCCTCTCCCAGGTTCTCCAGCTCCTTCAGTAGCATTTGATACGCATCCTTCTGCGTTGGATCCATCTTCTCTTGTCTCTTCATCATTTATATCGTTTAAAGCATTTATAACCTCAGCTTTGGTAGTCTTTGTTTTAGACTGCTCAATAAACTTTTGTATAAGTTCGTCTCTATGAGGATTACCTTTTTGCTCATACATGTGCATGAGGATTGCTGTGGCATTTGCAAACTCTCTAGAGTTTTTATCAAGTGTGTCTACAAGTTCCTCAAGTTCTTCAATTGTATATTTTCCTGGCTTGTGTAAGAAATTGCCATCTTTATCGTATAAATTACTATTCTTACTAATTTTTCCCATTATTACTTGTCCCCTTAATTATTATCCAGCCAACCGTAACAGCCGACATTGGAAGTATTAAAAACATAAATATTATATCAAATGGATTCATCTCTATCTGGTTCGTAAAATCCTAACATTCTGCCGTGTTTTTCAGCTCTCTGTATTATCTCAGCAGCTCTTAAATAGTCTTTATTTTTCGCTAGTTCGCTCAGCATGGGCTATGTATTTTGTGCACTCTTCCTCTACAATTTCACCATCGTCGTTACGTGTTAAATGCGTGTATTTCTTCTTTGATCTATTAAATTTAAACGCTCTAAACGCTTTGTCTCGCTCCTATTTATCATCATATCTATGTATGTATTTCATCATTTGTGTAGCATTTACAGACCCTGCCACCCCAAGATTACATAGGTTTTTAATAAAGCTCATAGCACCATCTTCCCCAAACTTATGCTTTAGCATACTATACTCTTTAAGGCTCTTCTAAAACCATTGGTTGTCTATATCATATACTGGATCCTACTCTACAATATATGCTATGTTTACAGGCACCCCGTGTACAAAGAAGTACTTACACTATTCAGTACATGGTTTATTCTAGTATTGTAGAGATAAGAAGTCGGCATAATATAGTACGGCGCTCATCTCAAACTAATTCATGCTTTACTTGCTGTTTTGTTTACACACTCTGTAAAGTACCCAATCAAGTATGCGAATACCTCATTTGTGTCTTCAGATAGCTTGATATGACATGCTTCTAGTATGTCTACAGCTGCATGAAACGACTCATGTGCAAAGGTATTTATATCGTTGTTTGTGTTCTTTAACTTGTTTATTACTATAATTTCACAGTCTTCGTCAGCCAATTTATCATACGCTCCTCTGGTAGTATAGGCTGTATAATTAGCCCACTCATCATCAATTATAGACGTATCATCATCTCTAAAGCTAAATCTTTTATCTATTATAGACTTATCTGGGTTAACTATAACGAATAAGTTAAATCCGTATACTGTGTTATATTTATCTATTATGCACTTCTTCTTATCCATACTATTCTTATTAGTCTTACAATTATTATTAAGCTTATATATAGCTCTACTATACTTATATAGTCCTACTATAGTTGTATAGTCTTACATACTGTAATAGCTGTACTACTAAAGTAGATCTCCTAAAGAGAATATATAAGAGAAAGGGTTCTTAGTCTGACTAACCCCCTACTATCCCCCCTAACGTAAAAAAGCTAAAAAAGTTGCATATTTGCAAGAAAATTGCTGTTTTTACAAAATTTATACCCCATTTGCAACCTTTTTGAAAATTATTTCGTTATGGCAGCGTAAAACAATAAAAGCAATTGGATATGACAAAGATTTTAAAGGTTATTAAGCCTTTCTTCGTAATGGAGAGTGGCGACACATTTGAGTATAACGCTGATACAGAGCAGTACGAAAGTGTGTATAACGAAGAGCATAACAGCTCAAATGAAGACAATTCTACGGTTGTTTCTTCTTACAATTCTGTTTATAGAATCTCCAAGGAATATGCCAAGATGCTTCTCGATAATGGATACGTCGAGGAAGTTGACGAAAAGAAGAGATTCGTAAACATCTTTGACGAAATTGATAATAAGCTCTCAGAATACAACGAGGAGCTTTACAATCTTAGCAGAGGAAACAACGAGGATACTCCTCAGTGTTTGCTTGTTGAGAAGGAAACAGTATTGAGAAACATGATTAAATTACTTGAGTACCTTAAAGGATTGAAGAAGTAATATGGATGAGAAGATGATAGATCAGACTCAGTTGGCAGAAGACTTGAGCTCAAAGATAAAGTATGAGTTCAGACAGATGTTCTTGGTAAAGCCACTTGAGCCTGTTAAAGTTAAGAAGAAGATCTCCGAACCTGTGGCTAAAGATACTAAGCCTAAGAAGGATAAGGATGGGATCGAAGCAGTTGATTATGATGAAGTAAAGACAGAGATTAAGGAAGTTGATTCAGATTTCTCTAGAGCTGTAGTACTTAAGTTGCCATATGAGTATACACACCCATATGACGATGAGAAGATACAGCAGATGCCTATCAAGGTTGGTGATATCGTTATATATAGATCATCTAGAGGAGCTATGTATTTTGACTTGCTTAAAGATTCTCAACTTGTATCGCTTTACGATATTGTAGCAACTGAGACAGTAGATAAGTGATGAATATAGATAAAGTTTGTAGATAGATCGGGCAATAGCTAAACGAAGATCCAGAGCTTGTAAAACAGATAGTGATGCATTAGTTCTAGTTCGTAGTTGATGTTATGAAAGATCAAGATGATACTAGAGACGTATTAATAAACAAACTATTTAGATTCAAGCTTAAGAATAGATTTAAAGATAATAAAAATAAACCATTAAGCCCATATGAAAAAGATAATAAACATTGATCGCAAGCCTATTGTTGTTGATACAGATACAGCCGAAGTTAAGGCAATTAATAGATCTGCACGAGGAATTGACGACATCTACATTATTCCTGAGGATGCTCATATCGAGTGGGAATCTAAATTCTTCCCTGACAAAACAACCGAAGTAGATGTAAAGAAGAACGACATTCTTGTTACATTCTATGACAAAGATCTTGGTTCAGACTTCGTGATAATTAAGTCTGAAGATTGGTTGAAGTATCTCTATAATGCTGCTAGTATTGATCAGAAGAGAAAGGAAGAGTGGGCAGCTAAGCAGAAGGAGAACAAGTCTAAGAGCCTTGTTTGCGATGATGCTTGTTGTGGAGATGATTGTTGTGAATCATGTTAATATTTAAGTTATGAAGAAAGCTATTAAGAAGACAGTTAAGGTAACAAAGCCTAAGTATACAATCTCTATGACAGAAGCTGCTAATATTGATGATATTACAGCAAACTTCATTAGTCAGAAGATTATGAACGGTATGAAGCTCACTGAATCAGATGTCAGCACAATCGTATCAATCGTTACAGGTACTGTACTTGAGAACCTTATGCCAGAGGATTGCTCAGCAATCGTAAGTGACGGTGGTGTATACAGAAAGTGTACAGCTGTTAGAATTGAGAACAAGGTTAAGAAGCCTTGGTATAAGCGAGCATGGAATTGGATTACTCGTAAAAAGTAATCACCTTTAGAGTCTATTAGTCAAACGGTAAAGACGGCCCGATACAAAGGGAATAGTTAGCAGGTTCGACTCCTGCATAGACTCCGACTTTTTGAATTCATTTGATATCATATTAAAAGAATATTAGATTTAATAATATGAGTGGCATCCCTGTGTGTACACTATAAATAAAAGGCTTCCATGGTAAGCTGACACAGGGACCCAATACTGGTTATAAGTCCAGCTAAAACTTATAAGAGTCAAAGAAAACGGGCGAATATAATTCGCTGAGAGGTTTTCGCCATTTCTGAAATCTCTATAAACTGGGACATCCGGGCGGAACAAGAGCTTTATGCCCTAGCAGCCCTTTGAGTTGCAGGATCCAAATGGCGCCAATACTGGTTCTACGTAACTCCAGCTAAAAGTTACGTGCCCATATCTAATGGGGCGCAGGTGGCAATACTCCATTAGATATTTTCATCATAAAAATGAATTTATTTTATTAGGTCGCATGAGTTTTGCGAAATAGTTTTGTGCGTTTCTATAAAAAATGCACGATATCGCGGAGTGGAGCAGTTGGTAGCTCGTCGGGCTCATAACCCGGAGGTCGCGCGTTCGAATCGAGCCTCCGCAACAACAGAATGGGGGTGTTGGAGTAATGGTTAACTTTCTAAGTTTAAAGACTTAGAGATAGTGGTTCAATTCCACTACATCCTCATATATTGCCCTATGGTGTAATGGCTAGCACAGAAGTCTCTAAAACTTTTAGTCTGGGTTCGAATCCTAGTGGGGCGACAATAATAAACATATTATAAATACTATGGAGTTAAAATTTAAGAGACTTGAGGACGGAGCAGTCCTCCCTATTCGTGGCACAAAAGGTGCTGCAGGAATTGATTTGACTTGCATTAAGATCGATACAGTTATTAATGAAGCAAATCAGCTAATGTTGGTTTACCATACAGGATTGGCAGTTGAGATTCCTGCCGGATATGTTGGTTTACTTATACCACGCTCTAGTATTTGGAAGAAATCATTATGGCTTACAGATAATGTCGGAGTGATAGACAGTGACTACAGAGGTGAGATTCTGGCTGTCATGAAGGCAACAACAGACGCAATCCCTGCAGTATATCAGAAGGGAGAGAGATTCTGCCAGTTAGTCATAGTTCCTGTACCAGAGTACGAAATTACAGAAGTTTCAGAGCTTACACCTACAGAGAGAGGTGATGGTGGATTTGGTTCTACTGGCGCAGATAACAAGAATGAATGTAGCGCAGCTACGGGAACTCAGTCACAGCTTAAGGAACAGGTTGAGTCCGTACCAGAGCCAGCGGCGGCACAAGGTGCTGAGGTAAGTGAAGGATAGGCCTAATTCGCTTACGTAAAGGGGATTACCGAAAGGTAGTTCCCTTTTACTGTTTAGACACATATCAAATTAGACATTATATATAATGAAGAAAAATTTTATTAAGACACCTTTGATAGGTGTGTAGGTACATGGTGCCAAGGATGTTGGTACAAGAACAGTTAATCTCTTGATGGGTGAACACGCAGGTGAATATGTACGTGGTGATATTATGGATGCAAATGCAGTAATCCAGGCATTTGACGAACTTAAGGGTAACGTTGATAATGATCACGATTCTCTTTAGGAGATTGTAGACGAGCTCCATAATCTTAGAGATGCTACAGATCAGAGTTTTGAGGTATTCCAGGAGAAGGCAGAGGAAGAGACTGCTAATAGAATCCAGGGTGATAGGGCTCTTAGTGAGAAGATCGACGTAGAGAAGCAGGAGAGAATAAACGCTGATACTGAGCTTCGTAATGATCTTACAGCTGAAACCAATCGTGCGCAGGCTAGTGAGAACGCTCTTTCTTCAGACATACAGGCTGAGGCTGTAAAGCGCGAGAATGATGATAATACAATCAAGGACAGCCTTAATGCTGAAGTAACACGTGCTACTGCTAAGGAGAACGAGATTAAGGCAGAGGTAGATATTATCAATGGCGATTCTACAACTGAAGGCTCATTCAGAAAGGCTATTGCTGATGTAGTTGGCGCAGCTCCAGAGGCTTATGATACATTGAAGGAGATTGCAGATAAGCTTAATAGTAATGATGATCTGCATACAACTATTAATGAAGCTATTGCTACTAAGGCTACTACTACTGCCCTTAATGAAGAGATTACAAGAGCTAAGGCAGCAGAAGCAGAGAATAAGGCAGAGATCGCAGCAGAGGCTGCTAGAGCAAAGCAAGTTGAAGGTGATAATGCTCTCGCTATTCAGAATGAAGAGTCCAGAGCTACAACTGCAGAAACAGCTATCAACGAAGCTGTTAGCTCAGAGGCTGAGCGCGCTAAGGGCCAGGAAGCATACCTTCAGAACCTTGTAAACGCTAAGGCTGATACTACAGATCTTACAGCACTTGAGCAGAAGGTAACAGCTAATACTGCTGCTATTGACACAAAGCAGCCTAAGGGTAATTATCTTACAGAGCATCAGTCTCTTGAAGAGTATGCTAAGAAGACAGAACTTCCTACTGTCCCTACAAAGGTTAGTCAACTCTAGAATGATAGCGAGTTTATTACCAAGTCTGTATATGATGAAAAGATTGCAGCACTTGAAGCTCGTATTGCAGCACTTGAAGCAAAACATTCAGAAGCTGCTGCATAAGGCTAGGTCTTAATGAAAGCATGACGGGGTTCGCTACCCCGCCTAGCACAACAGATTCTACCACGCCTCTTTTCAAATGCGTACCAGGGTAGGACTTTTATCACCCCTAGGTGGAATATACTAGGGCTTGCGTAGTAATACGCTTTTTAGATTAACGGGACTAGGATTATTCCAGTCCTAGTTCCATATTGTTTTACTATAAAACTTGTTAATTATGGATACGATCGAGAAAGTTTATTGTACAGGACACGACAATAATGACGCTTTAGTAGCCGCTTTGGCTTCTAAGAATAACTGTGATCCAATGGCTATGGCAGCCATGATGAACTAGAATGATTACATGAACAACCCATTCGCTTACCTTATCTGGATGATCTTCGCTATGCGTATGTGGAACAACCAGGACGGCAACCAGGGCAATGCAATCCAGAGTCAGCTCGACGCAATGCGTTCACAGATCGCTGATAATCAGAATAGCTCATTGGTAATGGATGCCATAAGAGGTAACAGTAATGCAATTACTCAGTTAGCCTCTAACCTGAACTGCGACTTCAACGCACTGAATAATGCTATTTGCTGCGTTAAATCCGGTATTCAGGAAGTAGCAGGTAATATAAACTTCTCTGCAGAACGCGTTATCAACGCTATTAATCTCGGAGACGCTAACCTTACATCTGCATTGCAGAACTGCTGCTGCCAGACACAATAGAACATTATCAAGATGGGCTACGAGAATCAACTTGGGCAGAAGGACATTGTTAACCAGATGCAGACAGGTTTCAGCTACACAAACTCAGGTTTGGAGAGAGCTGCAAGTAACCTTGGTTTCCAGATGAGTTAGATGGCATGCGATCTTAAGACGAACGCAAATGTTAATACTCAGCGAATAGTAGACGTTTTGAACAATCATTGGCAGTCAGATTTACAGCAGCGCTATAATGATGCTCGCCTTGAATTGTCACAGCAGAAGTAGAATGCTACTTTGATTGCTGCACTTAAAACAACTGCTGCAGCTTAATAAGTTTAATTTATGTGAGGGCTCCTTCGGGAGCCTTTACATATAAATATAAAGCTTATGGCATTTAAAGATGTAAAACAAAACTATTCAGTTTACATACTGAATAAACAGGATATAACTATTACAGATGGCAAGGTTATATCAGTTGGATTTCCGCATTTAGACTTAAACACAAAGCCTACAATGGGTTAGTCTCAGATGGTTGTAGATGTAACTATAGAGGCTAACTCAAAGACAGCTACGTATTCAATCCCAGAGAACTTATCTGTTACATACGCAGGAGATGTAGTATTGTCTACAGATAAGCAAGGTCTTATGGCTGAAGTAGAGCAGATGAAGAATACTGCTGAGAAGATACTTGAGTCAGTTCCTAAACAGAAAGAAGTTGTAGAGAAGACAGCAGCATTACTGTCTGAGCTCAACCCTATCTATAAGGAGAAGAAAGAGACAGAATAGAGATTCTCAAAGATAGAGGAGTCTATAAGTAGAATGGAGTCAACTGTTAATAACTTTATTAATTCTTTTAATCATGCACAAAGTAATAGTAATACGGCACAGTGATGATTAGCACGATACAAAGTACGCTGCTAATGTGAAACAGAATGAAGATGGTAGCTATACTGCTACCTTGGGTTCTTACAAAGATACAGATTATCATAAGTATATAGACAGGTATGGCAAGCACTTCAATAAGAAGCTATGTGAGCATGCTTGTAAGCAAATGGTAAACTATAATGGTACATCACATACATGGACAGCAGATTAGATATAGAATCTTATAAATGTTAATAAGATTAGGATACCTAATACATCTACAATATATGATATTACATATACAGCTAATATGGCTTATGCTGATTTCTATCCATTTCTTATAAATGAGAGATAGTGTTTAGATTATGCTATGGCTGTTGCTAATGATGAAGATGGATACGAAGGTATACAGTTCTGTAGATATATTGCTGATATAATGGGCAAAGATGATACTATAGATTGGAACGATTTCATTTAACCTATAACTGTGGCGTTTTAGACGTGGTCTTCAATGACACCACAGTACTATAATTGTTAACAATTTAAACAAATTAACATGGTAGATTTTAATTGTTGCGACCATGAGTGCGCATGCCAACACAATGGTCACTTAGAAGCTGCTTAGCAGTACTCATCAATTCTTTCCAAGGTTATGAGTAAAAATGCTGACAGTGAATATGTATCAAAAGAAGATAAAGATAACTGGAACAATAAAGCTAACAAAGATCTTGTTGACCTCATAAAAGTAATGGTTGAAAAGCATGAGGAGAGACTTGACGACCTTGAGGATGGGCTCGATAAAAAGATTAGGCTTATTCTTTACGATTTGGGCTTTGGCGATAATTTGCTTGCTAAATATGCTACTATAGAATATGTAAATGATCTTGTAGCTAAGCTTAAGAATGATTAGGTAGATCTTAGTAAGTATGCACTTAAGTCAGATCTTGATTCCATTAAGAATGATATACAGAATAAGATAGACAAACTTACAACTGAAATAACTAATATCAAGATTAATGGTGGTAAGGACTATAGTATAGAGTCAATGACATACGATGGTGAGTACCTTGTTCTTAAATAGAAAAATGGTGGACAGTTTACAGTATCTATCGCATCTGGTAAAAACCCTGATACTTCTAGCTTTGTTACAAAAAGCTAGCTTGCTTCTGAGCTTACTAAATACGCTGAGATAAATAAGCTTAAAAGAATACGTGTAAAAGGCGATGTATATAACCTTTATGGAAATGGAACAGAAATAATAGATATACCAACAGGTGGCGGAAATGGTAATGATGGTAAAGATGGTGGCTACTATAAGTAGTATTTTAAAAATAATACAAGTGAGACAGTAGCTCCAGAAAGACCTACAAACGGAAGCGCTCCTTCAGCAGCATCTGGTTGGACAGAAAATGCAGTAAATAGAAAATCTGGCGAATACACATGGATGACACAGGTATTTATTTCTGGTGATGGATTATATGGAGATTATATGTCTCCTATATGTATTACTGGAAGTAAAGGAGATCAGGGTCCATAGGGTCCTGCTGGTAGCAGTGGTACCGGAGCAGATACTAACGATAAGGATTTCTGTTATCATAGAACAAAAAAAGGTCAGGATATTAAAGATGTTCAAAAGCCTGATGGTGATAATTATTATGACTGGACAGACAATCCGCAAGGAGTTGGTTATGATAAAGAAACCGGCATATTCTATGATAACGAATGGATGTGTGTTAGAGTAAAAACTAACGGCGTTTGGGGAAAATGGATAGGTCCTGTTCTTTGGTCACATTATGGAGAAAATGGTACAGACGGAGATGGTGTTGAATATATATTCACAAAGACCAGTACAGGCGCTCCAATAGAAAATCCATCATCATGGTATACTAACGAATAGTCTAAAGCGAACGGAAAAGACGATAACGGAAAATGTAGCTGGGAGAATGATCCAGGTAAAGCTTATTATAACAACAAGTATTACAACAAGGACGAGTATATAAAGCTTAATTCCGGATGGTTTGACGATCCTTCAAATATAAAAGACCAACATCCTGGTGACAAGATTTGGGTTTCTGTAAGAAAGAAAAGGAATGACTCTGATCCTACTAGTTCTAAAAAAGAAGACGCTTACTGGCATCAGTATAGTAGCCCAAAGATCTGGTCATATTATGCAAAAGATGGTCTTGTTGACGCAGTGATAATAGACATAGTTGGAGAGACTAGATATGTTTACATTGACCCTGCAACAAAGTTAAGTAAACAGTACAATGCAAATGTTACTGTAAACATGTACAATTCAGGAGATCCTATAAGCAAGACATTGGCATTCGAGTCTTTCAAAAAGTCTGATGGCACAGATATGAGCAGCCTCAAATCTTCATTTGATTTTAGTAACAATAATGCTGTAGCTATTAATTTTGCCGATAACGCTCTCGACTTTAGCAATGATGCTTATTATACACTTACATTAACAGGAACCCCACAGGATATGCCAACATAGAAGAGATACGCTGAGATTTCGTTCTACGGAATATCAAATTAGGGTATTTAGGGAGATAATGGCGTATCTGCAGGAATATACACAACAGCATCAGCTATATCTATTTAGGACGGATCTTTTTATCCTAATAGAATAGGTGCTCTCGTAAGATGGGGAGAAGGCAAAACACTTACAGAATATACACCAGAAAATCCAGGAGGCTGGTAGTTTTCTTATATGGTAGATGACGGTGATTGGACAGAAATGAGTACTAACGATATACAGTCGCAAGGCAAAATGGGTATATCTTTCAAAGCTCATAAAGATAATATTAATCTTCAAGAATATGTTCCTATCGTAAAAAGCGGAATACCTGGACTTAATGGAGTGTCATATAAGATAGAGGTATCTGATATGTCACTTAGCTATAAGGCTAATTAGAATAGCAAGTATAATATCTCTTCTACGTTTATCGCTAAACTCTATAAGAAAGAAGGTAATGCAGATTACGCTTTATAGAAAACTGCTGACTACAACTGCAATATAAGTACAAATCCTAGCATAGAAGTTACTTCTCCAACAAAGAGTGATGACCAGTGGACTTGTTCTGTATCTGGAGAAGTTTCAAGCAGCTCTGCTACAATTCAGATATTTATAAATAATAACAATGGTGCATTTGTAGATTCTATTACAATTCCTATTTCAGCTGCTGGTAAAGATGGTGATGCCGCTACAGGTTAGACATTCAAAGGTAGCCCTTTGAGAATAATGGGCTCTTACGATAAGAGTCTTGCACCATATTATGATGGTAAGAGAGATGCCGAAGATGGTGTATTCTACCAGGATGTTGTTATTTATAATAACATGTATTATGTTTGCATTAATACAGAAGCTGGAGAATCAGACTAGTGGAAGACGGCTCCAGATGCTGCATCATATTGGAAAGTATTTGCGGTTACAGAAAATTTTGTAGCTGATAAAATAATTGCTAACTAGGCTTACATAAAAGAATTATCTTCCGAAGAAGTTGTTATATTTGAGGGGGAAACTATCGTAGCGGGTATGACGTCTAGCAAAAGAGTTGACGATAAATCAGACCTTAATGGAAGAGTAAACAATAAGGGAAATGTTAGAATATGGGCCGGAGGAATGTAGAATGATGGAGATTTAACATCTGCTCCATTTACTGTTACAGACGCAGGTGTGTTAAAATGCCAAGCAACATCAGGTAATTCAATAACACTTAAAGACGGCACTATATATTTTGTTGTAGAAGGCACAACTTATCATCTTGGTATAACTAACGGAAAGCCAGATTGGATTAACAGCGACGCAGCAGACAGAACTGAAACTTGGTATCAAAAGAGTGAATCTAATAAAAATATAAGTTTCACGCAGTTAGGGGAATTTGCCATAAAAGATAATAAGTACTACACAGACGCCACAATGAAGACGCCTGTTAGTGGAACATATTATAAGAAGGTAGATTCTAGTACAATATTGTACAGTGTTGGAATATACACATATCTTATATATGGAAATACATTTGGTGTAGAGGTTTATAATAAAGCATCATTTACAAATGGCTTTAAGAATATACAAGGAGCAGTAGCAATTACTGGTGCAGTATCAATTTCTAGTTATCCAACTCAATCTCCATCTGGTGAAACTAGTGGCACATTGAATGTTGTTACAACTAATAAGACTTGGGCAAAAATTTCAAAGGTTGATAAGCCTACAGGAGTATTTACATATTATCATACAAATCTTCCTGTCTCGTCATCAGATTCTATTACATACGGAAGTATTAAACCAGATAATATAGTATTTGACGACAATACAAATAATGGTATATATATAATATCTGCATCTGATACAGAAAATCCTAATTTGTTATCTGAGCTGTCTAAGTGGAAGATTAATGCTAATAGTGGAATAGGAGATTCTAATATGGTATATAATATTAAAAATGTAGATATCAATAGCAAATTTATATCATAAAGATAATTAAATATGAAACATTATAGTTGGCTTAAAAGACTATTTAAATAATGTTTGACATCATACAGAATAAAATATAGTTAAGTACAGAAGATTTAGCTATACCACCTTTTAAAGACTTCTATAACAATGCCAAAGACAAACAAGACGCATTAAAGAAAATCGAATTCATAGTGTGGCGATATAAATGGAACAGCCCATATGAAGCATATCCAGAGAAAGAGCGCACATGGAGAGTAGCTAAAGATGTACTTAATGATGAGAATTATAAACCTGATGACGTTATAAAAGAATTAGCAAAGAGGTTCCAGGAGTTCCAAGAGACTCCTGCTACCCGCTTGCTTAAATCTTCTAAAAGCGCAGCAGAGGGCATTATGAACACGATGGATAGCTATGCTGAAGAAGAACTTGATATAGATACAGCTAAGAAGCTTTCGGCAATATTGAAAGATGTTAGCGGTATTATCAAATCATTAGACATGGCTATGAAGTAGGCAAAGGCAGAACAAGCAGAAACCGGTAGAGTCAAGGGTGGTGGCGTTATTGGTATGTACGAATAATTATGATAGACTTTAATTAGAGGCTACATGATACTGATAAATTTAGATAGGCAGCTATCTTCTTTCAGCAACATGGATGCTATACCTTAGCTCCTAGAGGTACTACTGATTATAACAAATATTGGGAGCAAGAAACAGATAGATGTCTTAATGGTTATACTGCTCCAGATGGAGAAGGTATAACTGGATACAACTACTTCTATCTAAATTATAGTCCAATTATGCGACTTAAGGAAGAAGAGTATACAGATAGAGAGGGTAACCTCAGAAAGAGAAGACAACGTATACTTGAGTTTCCTAGTTTTTGGGACTATGATTACTATTATTTTTGCGCTATAGAACAAGCAGAGCTTGAAGGTAAACATATGGCTGTACTTAAATGTAGGCAGAGAGGATACTCATTTAAGGGAGGATCAATGTTGGTTAGAAACTATATGCTTATACCTGGCTCAAAAAACTTTGCCATAGCGTCAGAATAGAAATTCCTTATAGGCGATGGTTTGTTAACTAAAGCTTGGCAGATAATGGACTTCCTTGACAAGCATACAGCGTGGGCTAAGCAAAGACTTGTATCTACACGTATGGAGAGAACATCAGGTTACAAGATTACCGATGAGTTTGGTAAGCAAACCGAACAAGGGTACCTGTCTAGTATAACAGGAATAACCCTTAAGAACGACCCAGAGCGTGTGCGTGGTACACGTGCTAAACTTGTACTATGGGAGGAGGGAGGTAAGTTCCCTAGCCTTCTTGATGCATGGCGTATAGAACAGCCTTCAGTAGAAACCGATGATGGTAAGGCGTTCGGATTAATGATAGCCTTTGGTACCGGTGGTACAGAAGGAGCTAGTTTCGAAGGATTGAAAGAGTTGTTCTATAAACCTAAGTCTTACAATGTTCTCAGCTTTCCTAATATATGGGATGAAGGCAGAGAGAATACCGAATGCGCATTCTTTGTGCCAGCTTATTCAAACCTAGAGTCATTTGATGATGATGGTAATTAGGTTTACATGGACAAGGATGGAAATAGCTACAAAGAGAAAGCTATAGAGAACCTTATAGATTAGAGAAACAAAGTAAAAGACGGTGGAGCTAGTTAGCAATCTATAGACCGTTTTATATCAGAGCGTCCTATAAAGCCAGCAGAAGCTGTATTGGAGCTTGGTAAGAATATATTCCCTAGAAAGTTATTGATGGACCAGTTGACTAGAATAAGGACCAACAAGAAGCTTCAAAGCATGAAGCATATAGTTGATCTAGAATGGGATGGAAATGGCCAAGTAAAGGCTACAGAAAAGCCTAGTGGGGATATAACTAATTACCCTCTTAAGAAAGGCGATAAACCTCATGGATCTGTAGTTATATGGGAGTACCCAGTAAAGGATCCTCCACATGGTTTATATATAGGAGGGTGTTTAACCCCAGGAGAAAAGGTTTGCACATAGCGCGGTTTGGTAAATGTGGAGGACGTCACTCTCAATGATAAACTTTTAAACAAAAATGGCAAGTTTGTAGAGATAAACAATCTTCAGAGATATGAGAAAAAAGACGAATCAATATTCAAAGTAAAACCATATGGTTCATTTAGAACAACTACATTTACAGGAGAACATCCTATATGGGTTTATGATAAAGGATTTGTTAAAGCTAAAGACTTAAAAGAAGAAGATTGGCTGGAGATTCCAAATAGATACATAAACAACAACTATGTAGATATTGACGAAAAGCTTTCCAAGCTTTATTATTTTTATGGGCTTTGGCTTGGTGATGGTTTTTGTAACAAGAACGGTAATTCTTACGATATATATTTATCAATAGGAAAAGATGAAGAAGACTTAGCGTAGTTCTATGATTCTTTAATACTTGAGTTATTTGATAGAAAGTGTATACGCGTTAATAAAGATAAAGAATAGACAAGAAGGTTTACGAATAAAGATCTATTTTTAAAACTTAAGTCTACATTTGGCTCAAATGCTTATAACAAAAGGATTCCAGAATTTATAAAGCAATTACCAAATGCGTATAAAAGATCATTTATATAGGGTTATTTAGATTCGGATGGATCAGTATTTTATGATAACGGAAAGATTCGAGTAAATTTCACTAGTGTAAATTTGTAGCTCCTGGAAGATGTATAGGATATGTTATTTGGAATGAAGATAGCAAATAGTATAGTGATCCATTAGAAAGAATGCATAAATAGACAAGGTATTCATTCAGAACAATCGTATAGAATAAATATAAGTAGAGCTGACCAATACTAGTTATAGAATACACCTGTGTTTGAAAGTAGAAAAATAAAGCTTTTAAAACAAGCGAAAATATCATCTACATCAAAGATGAAGATTAAATTCATTAATGATAAAGATGCAGGTAACAAGGTGCTACTAAAAGTAGAGAAAATAGAAGAATCGTCATATACTGGAATTGTGTACAACTTTGAATGTGAAACACATACATTTATGTGTAGAAACATTCTTACACACAATTGCGACCCGTTAAATATCAGCGGGGTATAATCGAGCAAAAACGGTGAAAGTCTAGAACAGAAAACACCGTGCTAATCTTATAGATTACGAAAGGCTGTAAGACAGTGTAACGCATAGGAGATGAATAAATATAATTCTCCCACGAGTGCTCGACACCAATTTGGTGATAATATATGCTGAACTACATGGGGACATGTAGAAGTTAAGATAAAAAGCTTAACGATAACAAATTGATGACCACGATGATAGCTTTACAAACTCTCTTGGTTCTACATTTATATTTAAGCGAGTAAGAGCAGGAGAAGCTTGGACAGACGTAATAGTTGCAGAGTATTCTGGAAGACCGGATACGGCAGAAGAGTACTATGAGAACGTAAGAAAGCTATTAACATTTTATAATGCACGCCTATTATTTGAAAATGAAAGAAAAGGAATCTACCCTTACTTTACGAATAAACACTGCGATTACCTCTTGGCTGATTAGCCAGATAAAATCATATCTGAAGTCTTTAAAGACAGTAAAGTACAAAGAAGAAAAGGATGCCACATGACCAAGTAGATTAGGGCATATGGCGAAGGATTAATATTAGAGTGGCTATTAGATGAGTTTGAAGAAGGCCATCCTAATGTAGAAAGAGTATACAGCGAACCACTAATAGAAGAGCTTATAGAGAACGATGGTGTACGAAATGTGGACCGTGTAATAGCTTTGTGTATGGTAATGATATACAGAGAGGAGCTCTATTAGGTAAAGGTGTCGTCTGCAAAAGAACAAAACAAATAGGTTGAACTCTTCGAGATGCCGTTATTTAGCAAACAATGGTTTGAAGAAGATAGCAGCACAAGTGAAGACGGTATGCCGATATTCACATTTTAATACATGGAAGATAACTTATACAATTCAGCTTTCCCCAGACAAAAGCTCCCTCTTTCAAAGAAAGGAAAGAAGTGGCAGGAAGATTGCGTTAACTATATTATAGGTGAAGGTAACGTAACATCTGGAGGAAATAGTACATCATATTACGGAGAGCTGTAGACCTATTATAATTTATATAACAGCATCTTCGACGAGAAGGATTTTAAATCAATTACAAACCCATTCAAGGTCGAGGATGGTTTTCCTGCTACTCCTCATGACTTTAATATTATTAGACCTAAAGTAGACTTACTTATAGGCGAGGAGACAAAAAGACCTCTTAACTTCAGAGTCATCAGAACTTCATAGGAGGCTACATCAGAAATGCAGGAAAAAGAGAAGTAGATGATACTACAATATATAGAAGCGGCCATTACAGCTAGAATGAGCCCAGAAGAAGCTCAGTAGTTCCAGGAATAGCTATAGTCTGGTGAGATTATGCCTCCAGAGCAGATAGCTAAATATATGGATAAGGACTATAAAGATATTGTAGAAAATACGGCGTATCATACGCTTACCTACCTAAGAGAAAGGCTTGATCTTGACAACGAGTTTATCAAAGGCTGGAAGGATGGATTGATCTCAGGTAGAGAAATTTATTACGTTGGAGTACTTAATGCAGAACCATATGTTGAAAGAGTTAATCCTATATACTTCTCTTATGACAAAAGCCCAGACTTAGAGTTTATTGAGGATGGATCATGGTGCTGTAGAAAGATGCGTATGCCTATTACAGAAGTATACGATAGATATTACGACAAGCTTGAAGAGAAGGATCTTGATAAGCTTGAAGAGATGATTGGTTCTACTCCTGGTAGAAACCTCGGAGATAGAAGCCCTGTTGATATGGGTATACAGTTGCGTATATACGATAACCCTATATTCGAGGGAGCTGGTAAATCTCTTGTAAATGTATGGCATTGTTGCTGGAAGTCTTTCAAGAAGATCTTCTATGTAACTACTACAGACGATGCAGGGCAGCCTCAGATTAACATAGTTGATGAAACATATCAGCCTGTTGGTAATGAGATTAGCGTAGAGCCAGATTGGATTGTGGAGGTATGGGAAGGATACAGAGCTGGGAGTGACTTATACTTTGGTATACAGCCTATTGAATATCAGCACGTAAGTATCGATAATCCTAATAGCCAGAAACTTCCTTATTGTGGTGCTATTTATAGTAGTACAAATAGTAAACCTAGATCATTGGTTAGTATTCTTAAACCATTGCAGTACATGTATATTGTATTATGGTACAGACTTGAGTTAGCTATTGCTAGAGATAAGGGTAAGGTTGTTAACATGGATATTACATAGATTCCTAAGTCTATGAATATTAGCCCAGCTAAATGGATGCACTATTTGTCTAGCGTTGGCGTTAACTTTATTAACCCATATGAAGAAGGCTGGAATATTCCTGGAAGAGAGGGTGGTAAGCCTGCACAGTTTAATCAGATTACAGCATTGGATCTTACAATGTCTAACGTCATAGCTGAGTATATACAGCTTATGGATAAGATAGAGGAACTTGCTGGCACAATCTCTGGTATTACATCACAGCGCGAGGGAGCTGTAAGCTCATCAGAAATGGTAGGTAACGTAGAGAGATCCGTAGTACAGAGCTCGCATATTACAGAGCCATTGTTCTGGGTTCATAATCAGTGCAAGAGAAGAGTACTCAACATGCTTCTTAATACAGCTAAGGGTGCTTGGGAAGAGACTGGCAAACAGAAGCTCCAGTATATCTTTGATAATGGAGAAAGAGCATTCTTGGATATTACTCCTAAGTTCTACTATGAGGACATGGATGTATTCGTAAGTGATACATCTAAGGATCTTGAGAACATACAGAAACTTCAGCAGCTTATACAGCCAGCTATGCAGAATGGTGCTAGCTTACTTGAAGCAGCAGAGGTTCTTACAAACGATAACTTCAATATCATTAAGCAGAAGCTTAAGGATATGTAGACCAGACAGGAGTAGATGCAGCAACAGCAGCAGGAAGCAGAGGCTCAGCAGCAACAGCAGTTACAGCAGATGCAGAATGAAGCTAAACAGCAAGAGCTCATGTTATAGGAAGCTTAGATGGATCTTCAGAGATATCAGATTGATCAAGATAATCAGACAAAGATAGCTGTAGCACAGATTAATGCTTATCGTGGAACAGAGAATATGGATCAAGATCAAAATGGTGTGCCGGACGTTGTAGAGATCGGGAAACAGGCTCTCGAACAGCAGAAGATTAATCAAGAGGCTTATAATAAGCGTTACGAAGCTAAGCAGAAGCGTGAGATAGAAGATCAGAAGATTTAGCTTGAGAAGGATAAGATGAAGCATGAGACAGAGCTGTAGAAGGCAAAGGATGATGCTGCTTATGAACGCGAGAAACTTAAGGCTCGCACTGCCCTTAAGAACAAAGTTTCAGGCGAGAAGTAATGAAGTTCGACAATAAGACATTTCAGTAGAAGTATGAAGCGTGGAAGAATGGCGCCGATTACTGGAAGGATATTAGAGGAATCAACTTGGGTGGAGACACCCAGGCTGAGGAACCTAGTCCAGAAGAGTAGTAGTAGATTGATTAGAGCGTATAGTCTATACTTAATGCTTATAATGAAGGTAAAGATATTAATATAGCTGAAGACATTGTTAAGCCAATGCCTTTTGATACTCCATTAAGCGAATAGCATCCTATATTGCATAAATATAAAGGCGGTAAAGATGATTCTATTAATACTTTTGTTAACAGAATGGGCCCTCTTGTAGGACAATAGTTAAACAGATATGGCTACGGTGATACTGCATATTATAATGTAATGCGCCAGCTTGCATATGAATCCAACTACGGTAGATCAAGAGCTGCTAGACAATAGCACAATTACGGTGGAGTAGGATGGAATGGTAAGACTTACAATACTTATAAGAGCGATGCAGACTTTGTTAAGGACTACGTAAGACTTATGCATAATAGATACGGAGCAGCTCTTAGAGCTAAATCTACACAGGATTATGCTAGAGCTCTTAAGTAGAAAGGTTATTACGAAGATTCTCTTTAGAACTATTCTAGAAACCTTAGAGGAATGGATAGTTTAGTAAAGGCGGCTTACTATCATAGGAATGCACATAAGGATGCTTATAACTACAATGTATAGCTAAATGACCTTGAATAGGATTATGAAGATGCCAAGAATGCTAGTCCTATAATAATAAACTCTCCTTCTACAAAATAGCCTAGTACTATTAGGGCAGACGTTCCTTCAACTTTACTTGGCCCAACTTAGGAAGAAATTAAGGCTTAGTAGTAGCGTGATCTTGATCAATACAAACAGTAGATGTATGATAAGGTAACATAGCCTTCACTTCCAAATATACTTAATCTACTTCCTTAGAATAACTTTGGTAAAGATTCTTATGGCTAGAAGTTCTGGTGGAGAAGGGGAAATAATCTTAAACTTATGTAATTATGACACAGATGGAAAGTCCTAAGCGAAAGTTGCAGAAGAAGAATGACTATCAGCGTCATAAGCTCTTTCGTAAGATTAAACGTAGAAGAAAAACACAGGCTGAAGCAGAATAGCATATAGCAGAGAAGTAGCTTAGAAAGAAGTTGAAGAAGCCATAGAGAGGAGGTATGTATGCCTAAACGTTTGAAGAAAGTGCTATTTAAAACCAGAGATGAAAATGGCAATTACGTTACAATTGACATGTCTACTGGATTAAGAAAAACTAATGTTTAGACAAAATAGTCTACAACTATAAATAAACCTTAGCGAAAGTAGAATGTTAAACGAACGTTAAAACCAGGAGAGCAGGTATTTACAGATTGGCGAACTGGTAAAAAGACAGTATTTACTCCCAGAAGAGCCGAAGTCAAAAGTGATAATCGTAGCGAATATTAGAAACAAGAAGATTAGAAAACCGCTGATATTTTGCATTAGAAATATGAACAGGAAAAGACTACTCAAGACGGCCTAAAGAATCTTGAGGCTATAGGAAAAGTAATTAGCCCATCTACATATATAGGACCGTTAACGAATAGAGCTATTGCTTATGTTTAGGGTGATAAACAAGATCGTAGGTCTATTGGTGAATAGATTTTATCTGGAGAAGGAACTGGCGATACTGCTGGTAATCTATTGCTAGATTTCGCTAGCCCATACGTATTCTCAAAATTGCCAAATGCTACAAAATAGGCTATCAAATGGATGCAGAATAAAGTTCCGTACCGATTCCAAATCCCAACTAACGAAGATACGTTTTATAGAATATTACATGGAGCTGAATCTATTGATGATGCTAATAATTCTGGTATGATTACAAGAACGTTTGCTCCTGATTATTAGTTCCCATATTTTACAAAAGGATAGTTATATAGCAAATAGAATCCATCATTTAATTTTGATAATTCTGTAGTTATTACAAGTAAACCTAGCTCCGGGCAATCATTTCATTTTGTACAAGATGGCGTGCATACAATAGATCCAAAAAGAGTAATAAATGTAGGCGATTCCGCTACGCCAGTAGAGATCGGTGGAATTGGAAATGCATATAACTCATCCCCTGTCGAGAACTTTGAGTATTGGACAAGAGGTAATGGATGGCTCACAAAACATCTTTGGAAAAGAAATTAGTTCACACCATTTAAAAACCAAAGAGTTATTGATACGAAAGATTTTGGAAGCTCTTTTGCAGATGGCTCGGAATCAGAAGTGTTTAACGACCCGTCTAATAAATTTGCAGTTGTTAAAGAATTTTCTTCTGGATACAAAAACAATCCATCTGGAATGAGAGATGAACTTGTAAGAAGGAATTCTGTGCCAGGTGCAATGCCGACAAAAATGGTCGGAATGTCCAAATATGGGTATCCTATCCTTCAACAAGGAAGGGTTACTCCGATAGAAGAAGGTACACCATGGACTTATAGTTTAGCAAAAGATGCAAAACAGTTATTCGAGAACTCTGGATATAAATACGGTCTACATCAAGGAGTACCAAATAATGGCAGCTGGAAGATAATTGATGTATCTCCACAAAATCTCGGATACGATTCTTTTGGTAATCTTAGAACTATAGATGTTATGCCAGATAGGTTATTTAATTCTGGTAAAGATATTCATATAAAGAAATCTAAGCGCGGCACATTTACCAAAGCTGCTAAACAGCATGGTATGAGTGTATAGGGTTTTGCTAATAAGGTTCTAAAGAATCCATCTAAGTATAGTTCAGCTATGAGAAAGAAAGCCAACTTTGCACATAATGCAGCTAGTTGGAAACATTAAACATTACACGGGTTCGATCCCCGTGTAGCGTACAACAATTAAAAATATTAACTTAGTTATAATTTAAATTATGGCAAGAAAGAAGAAAAATCCATTAGGTGATTTTGAAGACGCTTTGAGCTCTCTCGGGTTCGGTGGCCAGGAAGGTGGCGACAGCGTTACAGACATCGATAACCAGGATGTGGTTAATCAGGTGTTAGACGACCCTAATGATGATGTTGAAAATTTAGACAATCCAGATGACGATAAGTCTTCTGAGGATAATAAAGATAATAAGAATGTAACTGGCGATCCTAATGCTCATGATGATGAGACAGAGGTACCAGATAATATTTTAAATAATAATACGTCCGACACAACTACAGTTGACAACGAATAGGATAACGACAATGATAATAATGATCAGCAGACTGACACTGACGTCGTAGACCCTGGAGAAGCAGAACAGATTGGTGCTTTCTTTGACGCATTCGCTGAAGCTAATGGTTGGAGTGTTGATGCAGAAGAGAAGCCTAAGTCAGTCGAGGATCTCGTAGAGTACATCAAAGATGTCGTAGATGAGAATTCAACCCCACAGTACGCCGATGATCGTATTGCTAGACTTGATCAGTACGTAAAGAATGGTGGCAAATTTGAAGACTTCTATCAGACACAGCAGAAATCTATGTCTTATGATAACATAGATTTGGAGGACGAATCTAATCAGAAAGCAGCTGTTCGTGAGTTCTATAAATTGTAGGGCATGAATGACGAACAGATTAGTCGCAAGATTGAGCGCTATGAAGATGCTGACATGCTGGAAGATGAAGCAGCTGATGCTGTTAATTATCTTAAGGCGTACGAGCAGCAACAGCAAGAGTATATGGCTCAGCAACAGGAAGCTCAAAGACAGTAGCAGGAACAGCAAGCTGCACAGTTCATGAACGATCTTACCTCTAGTATTAATGGTCTTACCAATATTAGAGGCATCAATATTCCAAAGGAGGATAGAAAAGCATTGTTCGATTATATCACAAGAACTGATGCAGATGGTTTAACAGAGTATCAGAAGGCTTTTAATAATAACCTTGTTAACAATTTGATAGAATCAGCCTACTTCACAATGAAGGGTGATGCTCTACTGGGCGAGGCACAGCGCAATGGTCAGACATCTGCTGCGAGTAAACTTAGACAAATGCTCAAACATCAAACAAAGAATCATACATCATACAATGTTGGGCATGAAAAACAACCTCAGGCATGGGATATCGCGTCAAAATACCTATGATGAGACAATTAACATATTATGAATAATTCAAGTTCTTTATTAAATAATCTTCAGCTCTACCGTGGTAAGCGTTTTGCTGACTTGGTAGACGAAAACATGATTGCTAACGCAATGCTTACAAAGCCTCATGAAGTAGCAGGCTTGTTGTCATTGGTTTTTGGTACAAAGGATGATGGTATTTCAACTACTATCGACTTGTTAACTGGTGGTCTTGGTTCAACCATGACTATCGAAAACAGAGAATATGAGTGGTCTGTAATGATTGACGCTGACCACGCTGTTAACATCCGCTATGCAAAGTGGAATGGTAAAGAGATTACACCTAAGTCAATTACAGATGGTTTGACTCCAGGTATTAATAATACTCCTATTTATCTTGGTCTTGAAGAGAAGTGGTTCGGTCCAGGTGCAATTCTTGCATTTGACAATGTAAACTTCCAGGTACGTGTAAACGGTACTCCATACCAGGATGGTAGCACATGGGTATATGAGTGCTACGTAGCAGAGGGTTTCCAGGGTTCTTATATCCCTTGTGAATACTTGCTCCCAGGTCGTCAGGTAGACCGTATCGGTTCTGCATACGAGGAGTACAGTGATGAGGCAGATATCATCAACTATCAGACTCCATTTAAGATGCGTAATAGCTTGATGACTATGCGTCTTACTTACGATATCACAGGTGATGCTTACTCTACAGTATTGGCTATTGCTTTGACTGATCCTGAGACAGGTAAGAAGTCTTATTTGTGGTCTGACTATCAGTATTGGAAGGCTCTTCGTGAGTGGAAGAAGAGAGAGGAGAAGCAGTTGCTGTTCGCTCACTCTAACCGTAACGCAGATGGTACTTACAATTTGAAGGGTACTAATGGTCGTTTCGTTCCAATCTCTGCAGGTTTGTTCGAGCAGATTGCTCCAGCTAACGTACGTTATTACACAAGGCTGACTACAGAGCTGTTCGAGGATTACTTGTTCGATCTCTGCTACAACATTATCGGTACTAACGAGCGTAAGTTCGTTGCTTTGACCGGTGAGATGGGTATCCGTGAGTTCGACCGTATCTTGAAGGAGAAGGCAGCTAGCTTCAATATGATTGACACACACTTCATTACAGGTTCTGGTCAGGACTTGAAGTTGGGTGGTCAGTTCACAACTTACACTATGACTAATGGTATCGAGTTGACAGTTAAGCGTTGTGCTATGTTTGATAACATGGAAATGTTCCGTCAGCTTCACCCATTGACAGGTAAGCCATTGATGTCTTACACATTCTTGTTCGTTGATCTTGGTCGTCGTGACGGTCAGGCTAACATCGTTAAGGTATGTCGTAAGGGTCGTGAGTTCGTACAGTGGTGCACTGGTGGTTCTGTATTGCCAAACGGTTATGCAAATAACATCAACACTATGCGTTCTAACAGCCGTGATGGTTACCAGGTACACTTCCTTGGTGAAGAGGGTATCATGTTGAGAAACCCGTTGTCATGTGGTATCTTGTACTGTGATGCTGAAGACCAGGAGTCTATCTCAGTTGAGAACAGAGCAGCAGAGCTCTAATTAATAAAATAATATACAATGTTCAACCCCACCCAGTTTAGGGTGGGAGCTTGGCATTGCAACAACTAATTGAAAAATTATGGTAGTTGAATTAAAGATCAGAAAGAAAAATCCCTGGGCTGGATTGTTAAAGTACAAGCATTGTTTTGATTATATTGCACCTTACTTTACCAGATCTGGGTCGATATACACAGGTTTAACACCTGAGGACGAAAAGAAATTTGAAAAGGAGCTTGGCTATCCAGAAGGCCATCTCGCTAAGAATTCCCCATTCTGGAATACATTCTGTGTTAAGGTTGGCTCTAAGAGCACAATTCTCGACGACTCATTCCCACGCTAGGCTATGATTATTAAGTTCCTTGAGGGACATAAGAGAGTAGCTACATCACTTGATAAGCTCAATGCTGGTAAGGATTATCTGCTTATTAATAGACAGGCTGAGGCTATTGAGAAGAACAAGATCAACAAGCTTCGTAGAGACGCTATTATTGCTTTTGGCAAGCTTTCTCTTGAAGAGATGCGTAAGTGTCTTAGATTGTTCGGTGTTAGTGCTGATACAATGTCTAATGAGCTTGTAGAATCTACATTGTTCTCATTGGTTGATAAACAGCCACAGAACTTCTTTACTAAGTGGGTTAATAACAAGACAAAGGAAACAGAGTTCTTGATCGAGAGTGCTATTGCTAAGGGCATTATCCGTAAGGATAGAACACAGTACTATTATGGTTCTGAGATGCTTGCAGACTCACTCGAGGATTGTATTGCATACTTGGACGCAAAGAAGAATCAAGACTTAAAGATCTCGATTATTAATCAGGTCGAAAATAAATAATTAAACTAACGACGTATGACGCATAGTGATATTTATACTAAGTTTATGATTGAATATGACAAGGCAAATATAACTTCGTCATATCCGTCGCTAACTAAATATGAGATTGCCACAATATTAGACAAGGCATACTTAGCTCTTATAGCTCAAAAATATACAGGTAATAATCCAAGAAGATAGCCTTTTGAGTCAGATATGAAAGCAATTGAAGATTTATAGCCATTAATTAAACAAGTTATAGTAAACGGAAGAAGACAAGGAGATAACTGCTATAAGTTTTATACTTATTTAGGTAATACCGTTTAGTATATAGTTGATTTATCACTTATGATTTAGGATAAAGTAACATCGCAAGATGATGGCAATCATAACATTATTCCTGTTAATATTGTTGATCATGAAGTAGCCAAAAGATTCAAATCAACAATAAATAACATGCCTTGGATAAAAGAACCAGTTGGATGTATAGAACACAAAGCTATATTGGTATATGTTGATCCTTCTATAGTTAAAATAAATGGAGATATTAGTTTTATAGATGTAAGATATATCTAGACGCCTAATAAATTTGCTATTGGTCCTGGAACTTCTGAAAAAGATTACGATTTCGGAGATACTTGGTTTGAATTATCTGATAGTATGGCAGAAGAATTAATTAATTTGGCTATAATCATGTCTACTGAGATTGTAGAATCTAGTAGATTAACAAGTAAAATTAATACTAGACCACTAGAATCATGACAAAAGAACAAACAAGACAATTAGGTATTGAGTTTGAACGTAGGCTATTTGAGATTTATCCTCAGTTCGCTACTTCTGAAAAACTCGATACAGATACAATATATTCATTCCTTAGCGAGTTCTAGTCATAGTATGTTAAGTCATTGTATGTTGTAGAAGATGAGTTACAACGTGGTACTAGGAAAGCTAAACGAATACATGATACTATTAAACCTTTAATAAGACATGCAAAGATTAAACCAAGTGTTATCTCTGATAACTATTTTGATTTACCTAATAATTATGCTATGTACATTAGGTCTGATAGTTTCATTTCGAAGAACTATAAGAGCCGTAAAGCTCTTAGCAAACCAGTCGTTACACCAAACGCAATAATTAAACAGGATGATATAGATAATGTAATCAATGCTTTCTATAATCAACATTCTGTATTACCTAATCCTATGGTAGTTTTAGAAAGTACTTCACACGATAGTCCTTACTTGAGAATTATAACAGACTCATATACTACTATAGACTATATTGATCTTACATATTGTTGTCAGCCAAATGCATTCAATGTATTAAAGTATAATGACAATGACGACTCTGCTGGTGCTGTTCATAGCTATTGTCAGCTCCCATACTTGTGTTTTGATGAGTTTGTCTCTGGGGCTGTAGATATGTATATTGCATAGTATAAGGCTAAACTTGCATAGGGTAACGCTAAGAAACAACCTAAACAATAGGAGGGTGAGCAATGAGGTATATAGATATATTGGTGAACTTCGAAAGAGAGATTAATAAATTTAATAGTCCTTTCGACAAACCATCGACGGACGAATCTTTATTTTGGCTAAACCAGGCTGTGGATAAGTTTGTAAAGACTAGATTTAACGGAGATTTTATGCATGATACCTCGTACGAGGAAACAGAGAAGCGTAGGCATGATTTAATTAAGCTTTACAAGATTAAAAGTTACTGGTACGAAGATATATATGTAAATCTGTTAGAGCCCTCATACGATATATACAAGATACACTATCCAGAAGATTTCTTATTCGCATCAAACGAGGATGTTGTTATATCAGATAATGACAACAATAATCAATTGAATACGTGTGTCTTTGAGTGTACGCAAGACAGTTTTATGTATAGGGTAAACAATAGTCTTACAGACTTCCATTACAGATATCATAGAGCTCGTCCTCTTAGAGTTAGGACAAAATATGGCTGCAATTTATTAACAGATAAGAATTATAGAATCTATAAGTATTAGCTTGGTTATATAAGAAAGCCATAGGAAATATCCCTCGAATACCCTCATGAAGAATATGATGATTTCGAGGATACTACACTAAATGAGATTATAAAGATAGCTGCTCAGATGTACATCGAGAATAAGAAGGATGAGCGCTATAAGACTATAACTCAAGAAGTGAATACACAAGAATAATAATTTTAACGTGGAAAGCCCAGCTAGTTAGGTCTAGCATTAACATTATAGGGTGAGTAGAAAAAATTAAATAATATGATTACATACGTAAATTCAGTTCTCGTTTCTAACAAGAACGGTGAGACCCTTGCTACCGCAGAGGAGTTGAAGGGTAAGGCTAAGAAGGAAGATCTTAAGCCATTGGTTGGTAAGTTCGTATTCATGAACTGCGATCCAGCTAAGCAGGATGGTACTGCTATTGAGGATGTTTATAAGATGGATGCAGCTGCTGACCGTTTTAAGATCGGTGTTGTTACATCTGATAGCTTCCAGAATGTTGATAAGCTCGGTAATGTTACATTTGTACCAGTTGTAAAGTGGTCTAACATTATCAATGTAGCAGACATTAAGTCTGTTGCAAAGCTCGACTACAAGGAAGATTCAGAGGATGAGATTACAATTGACTTCAGTGATATTGCTCCTGAGACATTGGATCTCCTTGCTCAGGGTGGTTGCCCAATCGTTCTTCGTCTTACTTTCAAGGATATGCCAATGCGTTATCGCAAGTGGACAGAGTCATACAGCTATGTAACTAAGCCTGGTGATACTGTTTAGGAGATTATGGCAGGTTTGGTAAAGGATATTATCCGTGCTCCAAAGCGCCAGCGTGTATATGCTAAGATTGACGGTCAGAAGCTCGTTCTTACATAGATGAAGTATGATGACGATGAGTCTAACAGAACAGAGAACGTTTACATGAAGGGTCGCTTCGATGCAAATATGTATTGGATGAACCCTGCAGCTCCAGGTTGGGCTTCAAACAACAAGTACGACCTTGGTGTTGTCTTCTCTAAGAAGGAAGGCGTTACATACCCAGCAACAGCTAAATTGGTACGTGATCGCGAGCGTGCTACATTTGACTACCAGGGCGTTTTGCACCGTTGCTGCTGGTACGATCCTCAGCCAGCTATGGTAACAAATCTCGATAACAAGTACGACGGTATTACTATCGAGTTTGAGAACCAGTACCGTACAGCTGATGATCTCTGGCGTAGAACAAAGCAGACAGTTGAGATCTACGCTTCTAACAATGGTGAGGCTATGGGTGCTGATCAGATTGCAGATGGCTTCGTTGCTAAGCTCCAGGCTATGATCGCTTCTCGTCAGAACATTGTTAACCCAGTTGACAACTCTGCTGCTTACGATAAAGCAAACTTTTAATTAATTGCCGGGGTGGGGTACTTGCCCTATCTCGGCATTTGTTTTTAATACATATTATAATATGCAAAGAATTAGAATTGGAAACGATGTAAGATTAAATCTTACACTTCGTGGTCCACGTACGTACGATCAAGCTAATATCAAACAGCTTAAGTGTTATTTGATTAACACATCAATGCTCGACTATTTCCCAGTCGATTGCTTCTGGAATAAGCATGTTCATGGTTGTGGTTGTGTGAACGACAGATGTGGTCATCCAAAGTATCATGCTTTGCCACATTGCAGATACTACGACTGCTGCCATAATGATTGTAATCGCTACAGTCATAGCTTCTGCTGCATGCTCGATCCACACGGTTGTAACCCTGCAGCTGGTCCAGGTGTACTGCCTCCAAAATATAATAAGCCATACGACGCTGTAAATTGCTGCGCTTGTGAGGACTTTACATATTTGGCATACTCTAGAGTTCTGCCTAAGGCTAACTCTATTCAGTGCTATTTCCCTGCAAAGGATCAGATGTTCTGCGGTGTATATAAGCTCGTTGTACAGGCTATGATTTATGAACCAGGTTGGGGTCGCACAGATCTCCATACATATACAATGGACTACGGTGACGTTCTTCAGCTTGTAGACGACAAGTCTGGTGCAAGTGGCGATATTACACTTGATGTAGATAAGGACGATCTTATGAATAAGAATATTTTGTCTATTAGAGTTAAGGGTGACCTTAATATGTATGGTAATACATCTCTTAGACTCGGTGAGCTCGATACAAGAGATCATTAGTACTACATTGAAGTAGAGCTTGAGAATGGTTCAGTACTTGAGTACACTCCAGACAACTGGCCTTATGAACAGCTTGACTTTCATGCAGCTAAGACTGGTGTTATCACAATTGATCAGCACACAGGTCTTATCAAGGCTCTTGACTAGGACAATACTATATCTACATATGTAACAGTATCTGCAAAGAATAACGAGGTTAGCACAGGCTTTAATGTTACTGTAGTTGGTGGCGATTATGATTACATTGGCTTCTTGCCTGTTCGTCCATTCCCAGAGAATATGGAAGACGATTACAAGTATGGCTTTAACCGTAAGGATCAGTCTTTCGAGACAAAGGACCAGGAAGCTTTCAATGCAGTTGGTGTAGAGAATGTAAATCTCGCACTTCTTACAAAAGTAGATAGTCTTACAGACGCTACTACTGTAGAGAACGATACAGATGGCCAGTACTTGTGGATTGTTACACGTCAGCCTATCTTGTATGCTGCTAATATTAATACACAGGGTGTTGGTAATGTTGGTGCAGCTACATATATCCCTCTCACTAAGCCTCAGCAGAAGCTTAATGACTCAAGATATTACTATTGCTGTCCTAACCCAATGAAGAGAAACCTTTCTACAGGTGGATCTACTGTTTATGTTAAATTTAAGAACAAATAATCATGAACGCAACAAACGAAGATATTCAGATATATGGTAAGCTTGTAAACATCTCTACAGAGGGTGTTGTTGCTGATGCTAGTCAAATCTGGTCTGAGAAGAACAAGGCTTCTATTGAGGATGTTGTAAAGAACATCAATAATAAAGTAGAAGACTTCAAGAGTAACCCAGAGTTTGAGAAGGCTATCTTCCATGGTGATACAGTATTCGAGGGCAATACAACTGTAGAAGGCGATCAGACCGTTCGTGGTAACCAGGATGTAAATGGTAACCAGGAAGTTCGTGGTACACTTGATGCTTACGACAAGCTTACAGCACATGGTAATCCTGTTAGTATTCAGGCAGACCATAAGATCACTTGTAATGATCTTGATGTAATGGGTGTATTCAAAGCACTCCAGTTAGACTGTAATACTCTTACAGTACACAAGTTGCTTAAGAGTGAAGGTGACTTGAGAGTTGATGGCAATACAACCGTTAATAACATTACTATCAATGGTAAGATCAATGGTGCTGGTGCACAGGCCTTCCTCCCAGATGGCAGAGAAGGTAATGTACTTATCTATACAAACGGTCAGTGGGTAGCAGGTGACCTTAGCACTGTTATTAAGCAGAACAGTGATGTTACAAACTATATCGACAATAGAATCAACCAGCTGATTCAGCAGGCTATTGGCGGTAATGATATTGAGAGTAAGATTGAGCAGATTCTCAATAGATACTGGGTTAAGAACGGAGCTACACTTACTCCTGCAACCGGTATTAGTAATGTAAATGCTCAGCATTTCTTTAAAATTACAGATTAATCTATTATGGAGCTTCTAACACAAAGACAAGTATATAATGAAGTTGGAGCTACTTCATTAAGTACAAATGAGATTATTACTAAAAGTGAAGCTCAAGATATTGCTAGTTAGAAGCTAAAGAGGATAACCAACGACCTTTCTAGCTATTCTGATTCTGAACTTATAGATGAGTTCGAATGCGAAAGCTAGACTAGGGTCGAGTATTCTATACAGGTATCGTATGATAATGAGAGCTGGAGCGATACTGCTCAAGCAATATTTTCAGCACAGGCTAAGAGTGACTCTGATGCAAAAAGAATATATGTGAAAGCTCTCAAACATACATACCTTATTACTGGTGAAAAGCTTAGCGATGATGCTGTAGGATGTAAAATCCTTGTAGATCCAGATAAGTTTGAATACGTAAGTAATACTGACGGTTATTCTTTTTGGCCTAAAGCTGAAAACACAAATAGTTAGTTTGTAGTAGAGAATATTAAAGTAGTAAATAGTGAAGACGAAACAAAGGAATGTAAGATTAACTTGATACAAGCTAGAGCTGGTCTTGAGTTGGTTTACGGCGATGTTATCGACTTTACTTATGGTTGGAGTGAAGGTAGTGACCTTGATTAGGCTACAACAGTAGCATGCTTTATAAATGGGGTACAAGACTAGTATGTTGGATTTGGTACTAATAGTAGAGTATCGCTTCCTAATGGTACTAATGTCCTTGGCTTTGCTGGAGATAATACTGGTACAGGCCAGGAGCATGCCTTAGTTGACTTTGACTCTATAGCTCAGTATATAAACGAGAATAGAGACGAAACGTCTACAAATGGTAATACTATAGAAGAAGCACTTACTGACGAGAACGGACTTCTCACATGTAAGGTTTATCTTTACACTGTATGGTATGGCAGTGAAGGCTATGATATAGGAATGAGCTATACCGCATACAAGAAGACTGATAAAGATTCATTCAGCTGGGTTAACAGCGGTGACTATACGTTTGATATAAACGGAGTTACCGAATCTGGAAATAATAGTCTTGCAGCGTATTGCGATGTATACGGCCAAGGAAATTATAGTAATCCTCCATAGCTAATGACGTTGTCAGCCACGTTCACATATTACTTTAATAGTGGAATGTTCAGTATTGAAACTAATAACTCATAAAAATGGAAATATTAACATACAAGAAAGTTTATTAGCTTGTAGGAGATAATACTTCTGGTACGAATGAATGTATAACCAAGTCTGCTGCTGTATAGATAGCAGAGGCCCATAGAAAAAATGTTACATCCAATTTGTCACAGTATCTTAACAATGAATACATAGATGTATTTGCAGTTGAAGATAAGCCAGATCTTAGTGCCTTCTCATTTGCTAATAATAGATATAATCCACAGGCTGCAGGTAACGCATATATAACAGCTGTATCATCAAGAGATATAGATGGTAATACAATAGCTTACAATGCTACAGCAGATGTAGATTGGATTACAGATATTGTAATAAACAGTACTGAAATAAAGTTCAAGGTGACAGCTAACATGGGTGATCAGAGAACTGGACACATAACTGGCTCTAATGCTACTGGCAAGTCTGATACAATTACTATTATACAGGAGGCTAAAGAAGCTGATCTGGATTATACATATTCACTTGTAGCTACTTGTACTTCTGTTCCTACCGTTACTATAAACGGTGTATCTATTACTAATTATACAACATCTGGCAACACCTATACATTCTAGTATACAACTAGAGTAAGAACTGAGAATGAAGCACCAGCATCTGTTAATTTTACAATAAGCGGAGGTGGGGCAGGAGATATATATAATGAAGGTACGCTTTCTATATCTCCTACATCATGGGATCTTGATAGCAGCTTGTCTAAACAGTTTACTGTTGGTTATAGTAGAGTAAAGACTACTAAGACATGGGATCACGCTACTGGTACTATTACTAGAAATGGTTCTACAAGCGTAAAGCTTAACACCACTACAGCTACAGAGTATCCTACTATTGACTATACTATTAGAGATACACATCCATCTGGTCAGTCTTTCTCTCATTCTAAGAATGGAATGAAGTTTACATCAGCAGCATCTAGTACATCTTGTACAGGTTCTATAACTGTTACATATGGCAGTTTATCAGCTACTGCAAACGTATTCTATACAGAACCTACTTATGATAGCTACACATATACTGTAAAAGCTTCTGATGCAAATACAAGTGGTGCTCCTACTATTACAATCAACGATCAGAATGCTACTGTAACTCATAGCGGAGGCTACTACATTGGATAGATTACTATTAGTGACTCTGCTACAACATCAGCACCTGATAGCGTATCATGGAGCATTTCTGGAGGTACTAAGGATACAGAATGGGGAAGTTATAATGTTTCGTTATCACCTGACTCATGGAATCTCGATGATGGTCTAACAAAGGAATTTGAAGTTTATCTTGGTTAGACCGGTACAAAATACGAATGGAGAACAACTAGTGGAACTGTTGCTAAGAATAGAGAAACGTCTACTGATGTAACAAGTAGTTCTACAAGCTTTACTGGTAGCAACTATTCTATTAGTGTGCCTGCTGGTATTACATTCTCTAAGAGTGGTACATCATTTACTGCTACAGCATCTGGTACAGGTAGTACTGGTACGATAACTGTAACATGTACAGAGTTTGATGCTAATGGAGAGAGCGCTTCATGTAACGTTATATATAATCCTGCTTTAAAGAGCTGGGTATATACAGTTAATGCTACATGTTCTGCAAGGCCTACAATTACGATTGACGGTGAAGACGCAACAGTTACTGGCGAAATCAACGCCTGGGTTGGTACAAGAACAATTGTTGCATAGGAAGATCCAGGAGAAAAGGACTATTATGTAACATCTGGTAGCAGCTCTAGAACATGGACTAATGTTCATGTGAGAGTAGAGCCTTCTTCTATTACTATAACAGAAAAACCTAAAGATATTAGCTTTACAGCTTATGCTTATTAGGAATACGAAGACTATTCTGCATACACTGCATCTGGTACTACATCTAATAAGAGGGCTGCTTGTAAGCCTACTAGAGATTATAGTACCGGTACATCAAGCAGTGAGACTTGTAATATATCTGCAGATAACGTATCCGGTTTATCTGGTAGTATGAGCATATCTAAAGATGGTACAACTGTATCTGGTACAGCAAATGGAAGTGGTAGCGTTACAATAAGTTATAGTTATAACGGATATAGCGATTCTGCTACATTTGGTATAACTTATAAAGAACCAGATGAAACATGGCCAAGTTGGGACGATCCGTCTGTAACATATACATTCTAGTGGAGTAATATGACTGAATCTATTTCAGCATATGATATAGCATACGACTTAAGTAATAATGTAAATTACCATTATTATATAGTAGCTACTGTTAGTTCATATAGAACCAGAACTAGTTCCAAAGGCAATACTGAGAATCAAGATGTTAGTTATACCGGAAAAGAAAAAGGATGGCCTGAAGGAAATAATACATCTACATCTTCTAGAGGCGATAGAGGGACACTTACGCAAAACAATTCCGGTAAGACTATTACATGGTCATGGTCTTAGAAAGGTAGGCCAGAAGGGCCTGCAACGGGACCTTACTATAGTCTTATAACTCCTTAGCTTTCGTTTGCAACAGCAGGTGGAACAGAAACTGCAAAGTATAAGAGATATTATCTTAAAGAAGGAGAAGAGGTTGATGTTACAGAGTTAACGCATTCTGTAACAGTTGGTGTACTATATAGCGAAGAGGATAGAACGTGGAATGAGTCTATAGATGGTACAGGATTAAGTATACCATGTACATAGGATCGTAATACAAAAGTATGGAAATCTAATAGCCCAATAAGCGTACAATTCCCTGCATATGGAGGCACTAAGAAATTTACTATTGCCACATGGTATGAATGGAGAACTCATGATAACACATTTAATCCGTCAATTAATTCTTAGGAAAAGTCTATAACGGCAGAACCTAATAAAACTACATCTTCTAAGTCTTGGTCAACTAGTTACGAACAGGACGGATAGACTATTCGTGTGAATTGTACATAGGATGTTGAGACGTTCCCAGAAAGATGGTCTTACGTATTCACATGGGATGACGGATCAAGTAAGATAAAAGGAGACTTTGATGTTAACGGAAACGAAAAGAGCGGTGGAACATACGGAAGCGCTACAGTAATATCTTATAGAACCAAATTAGGAACAGCTGGAACTGTAAAGAAAGAAGATGTTATATATAGTGGAAGTAAAGGAAGTCCTAGTGGTGTAAATATGGACGACTCTACAGTTGATAGTAAAGGTAGTCTTATATAGGCTGGATCAAATAAGACTATAGAATGGCAGTGGAGTCAAGATGCTAATGAATATGTTTATGGTGCAGAGTGTTCTGCGGAAGTAACATATAAAGCTAACGGAGAATTTGCGAGCATAACTAACGGTACAGTATCACTTACACGAGCATTTAAGTATGGTGATAGTGAATACAAATAGTATGATACAGAGGATGCCAATTACAGATAGTCAACAACTGCTAATACGGGTACATCGAAAAAGACTTGGACTGAAAGCTTTACAGCTTCAAATGGTGCGCCATATACTATTAATTGCGTACAATTTGGAAAAATCCCTGTTCTCCATTAGGATAAGACAATAACTATATCTGGATCTGTTGAAAATTTAGCTTCAACTTATACAGGTAGATTCGTCGCAACTGATACTGTTGAAAAAGACATATCAGTAAGTTATACAATAGCATATAAAAAGCAGTCAAATCAAAGTTATTATACAACATCCGGATCATGTGTAATTGGATCTGGTAGCAGTGTCGCAAACTTTGAAGGAAATCTATCAATAGCAGATGCTGTTCAAGGTTCAGCTGTAATTAGATCTATAAGTATGAGTCCTTCTACTTACACAAACTCAACAGGTGGAACAACTCATATTGTAAGTGGTATTTAAGTTTATTGTCCAATATAACAATTATGGATACAAAGAGAGAAGATCTATAGATCAATGGTAAAATAGTAAGTGTATCAACGGAGGGAGTCGTAGCAGACGCCCTCCAGATATACGACGACGGAATGCTTAGATATGTAAATACAGGTCGCCAGAACGATATTAACCAGTACTTCAAAAATAAGGTTGATGTACTTACAGACAATGTATACAACCTTAATACTAGACTTGATAATGTCGAGGACAACGAAGGCATTCCTTTGAGTATTCTTTCACAAATCTTAGTAATAGAGTAATATGAAACAATATTTAGATCAATAGGGCGTTGAATACCTTTGGGGTAAAATCAAACGCAATTTTGCTAATCTTAGTAATAATGGTAAAGTTCCTGCTTCATAGTTACCTTCTTACGTAGATGATGTTGAAGAATATGGAAGCTTACTTTCGTTCCCTAAGTAGGGAGAGGAAGGTAAGATATATGTAGCAAAAGACACTAATCTTACATATAGATGGAGTGGATCTACATATGTTGAAATAGGCTAGTCTATTGCTTTAGGAGAAACATCTAATACGGCTTATCCTGGAGATAAGGGTAAGTAGCTTGCAGAAGATCTTAAAGCAGAAGTAAGTAGAGCTAAGTATGAAGAGGCTGATATTAGAGCTGCTTTAACAGCAGAGAAGAATAGAGCAGAAGCTTCAGAAAGAGACAATAGAAGCCTTATAGAGAAGAATACAAACGATATTGTTAAAGAAATTAACAGTAGAGTAACTGGAGACGAATCTCTTGCAGCCAGCATTAACGCTGAAACGTTAGCTAGATAGGATGCTGATGATGAGGAGAAGCTTGCTAGACATGAGGCCGATGCTACAGAGAAGGCTGAAAGACAGAGCGAAGATAACCTTATCAGGGCAAAGATCGAACAGGAGGAGACTAGAGCTGAAGATGCAGAGAGGCTTATTTCTAACAACCTCAGTAATGAAATTGATAGAGCAAAAGCTGCTGAACAGCAGGAAGCTAAGAGTAGATCCGATGAAGACGATGCTATTAAAGCTCTGTTAAACACAGAGGTTAGTAGAGCTAAGTCTGAGGAATCTAAGATTACAGCTAGTCTTGCTACAGAAGTAAGTAGAGCTACTACAGCTGAGAGTGGTCTTTCAGATAGAATTACAGCAGAGCAGAATAGAGCTACAGCTGCAGAAGGCACTCTTACAGATAATCTTAACTCAGAGATATCAGATAGAAAGGAAGCTATTAAAGCTGAGTCTGACAGAGCTAAGGCTGCAGAGCAGGCTCTTCAAGCTAAGGTTGGTAGTATAACAATAGCTAAAGTAACTCCTCACGATTCAACTACAGCTGTATCATATTAGCTCTAGGTTAATGGAGAAGCTAAAGGTGTTACAATAGATATCGCTAAGGATCAGTCTATTAAGGACATCGAGGTTCTTGATATGAATGCAACACTTAATGACGATGGCACAATACAGGCTGGTAATCCTGTAGGTTCTACGGCATTGTGTATCTCATACATTCTTTCTGATGGTACTTACAAACTGGCTAAGCTTGACTACTCTAAGTTCCTTGAGGAGACAGAGTTTGCTAACGGTTTGGAGGTAAACGAACACAAGGTTTATGTTAAGGTAGATCCGCTGTCAGAAAACTTCTTGTCAGTATCTTCTACTGGTGTAAAGATCACAGGTGTATAGAATGCTATAAATGCAGCTGTGGACGCAGAGAAGGCTGCTAGAGAGGCTGCAGACACCGAGATCAAGAATAGTATCACTCAGTCTGGTTAGAGCTCTACAGCGGCTTTAAATGCCGAAATAAAGAGAGCTAAAGAAGCTGAAGCAACTATTACATCAAATCTCAGCAGACATACATCAGATTACGAGAATCCTCATCATGTAACTAAGGCTTAGGTAGGTCTTGATAATGTTGACAATACAGCAGATATCAATAAACCTATCTCTACGGCTACATAGAATGCTCTTAATCTTAAGGCTGATGCTAACAAGTACCTTCCTTTAACCGGTGGTACTCTTACAGGTGACTTAACATCACCTAAGTATGTAAAGACCGGTGGTACAAATGAATAGATCTTATTGGCTGATGGTACTGTAGCTACACATATTAGCGCAGACACACTTAACTTAATCTTGACTTAATATGGAACTACTTGATAAAAACGGTGTTGAGGTACTGTGGTCTAAGATTAAAGGAAAGTTTGCTACATAGAATGATATAAATACATTGCAGTAGTTAATCGAAAATCTTCAGACTACTATAACACAATTACAAACAACTATTAATAATTTGCCTACGGCTGATACTAATGACTCTAAGTACATTAGAAAGGATAAGGACGATACAACTCCGTACACTATCACAGCTAAGGCTTTATATAAATCAGCATAATTATGGAATTTCTTGATACAGCCGGAGTCGCAACCCTTTGGGGCTCCGTTAAAAATCATGTTAAATCTTCTATAGATGCTCAGTAGTTTAAAACAATTAACGGCACAAGCGTAAAGGGTGCAGGCGATATATAGATCGATCTGTCCCTTTATAAGGTCGTTGAAGTACTCCCTACATCAAACATTGATACAACTAAGATATACTTGGTTAAAGACTCTGCGGTAGCTAATAACTCCTATTCAGAGTATATGTATGTAGGTGGTAAATGGGAAAAGCTCGGAGACTTTAGAAGTTCAGTTGATTTGCAGCCTTATGCAAAGACAGAGTATGTAAATAATCAGCTTGCTACAAAGGTAGATAAGGTAGCTGGTAAAGGCCTTTCTACTAATGACTACACAACAACTGAGAAAAATAAGCTTGCAGGAATTGCAGCAAATGCTAATAATTATACATTGCCTACAGCTACTGCATCAGTACTTGGTGGTGTAAAGATTGGCTTCTCTACAAATGCTGCTAATAGAAACTACGCTGTACAGTTAAGTAACAACCAGATGTATGTTAATGTTCCATGGACCGACCACAACACTACATATGGTTTAGCCACATCATCAACTAATGGTCTTATGTCTGCTGGAGATAAGGCTAAGCTTGATGGTATTGTCGCAATAACTGATGCAGACCTTAAAGCTATTCTTGTATAATGCAATTTCTCGATAGAACAGGTGTTGGTACATTGTGGTCCATATGTAAAGAAAAATTTGCATTAACAGGACATACTCACAATTACGCTGGTAGTGGATCCCCAGGAGGATCCGCTAATTCAGCAATAGGGGTTGTCGATTGTAATGGCGATATTGATGATATTATACAAATAGGTTATGCTCCCCCTTTATTAGGGCCAACTGAGATATTATATATTGCAGGATATACGGCTGGTGATAATGGTGCAGTTGCGAAGATAAAAAATATAACGAAACAAAATTTAACGGATTGGCTAGAATTGAGCGATCTTGCGTTTAGCTCTAGTATTGATTGGTCTTTGATATCAAGAGTTCCTACTGCTACGACAACATAGTCAGGAATTATGTCGGCAGCAGATAAATCTAAACTTAACGGAATAGCTTCAGGTGCTAATAATTATTCATTGCCTGTAGCGTCAGCGACTACTCTTGGGGGTATTAAAGCTTCTACCGCTAAATAGACTGGAGCAAAATGGCCAATTTTTGTTGATAGCGATGGTCTTGCTTATACATATATATATGGATTAAATAATAATAGTAAAGATAATGTCGTTTCCAATTTGGTTTGTACATCAAATGAATATCTTACGAGTTACACTCCTACAGAAATAAATATGTTTTCGAAAAAATAGCTTAATTCAACAAAATTTATATATCCAAAAATATCTGGTACATTAGCTCTTATGTCTGATGTTTCTAATTCATGTAGATTTAACTTCGTAAATAGCGTTGCTGAATGTAAAAGTAATCGTATAAACTTTCTTATTTTTAATGAAGGTTATACGATTAATATAGACCCTTTAAATGATAGTGTAGATGGCACAATATTACTTATCTTTACAAAAATTGATGCCTATATTAAGAATGAATCTAAAAAGTGGTATCATCTCGAAAATTTTATTAATATAGGCGAAAATTTCGTTTTAAGGTCAGGCAAATTATTTTTAATAACTGTAATTGAAGGAGCAGTTCATGCTTTTTCCATCTATTAAAAGAATGAAATTAACATTAAAAAGAATTGCCTTACGCTCCACATATACCATTGGACGGTTGTACGTCGATGGTAACTATTTTTGTGATACACTTGAAGACACAGTTAGGGATCTTAATAAGAACGGTAAATTTGATAATGGAGAGAAAAAGGTATATGCCAAAACAGCAATACCTTACGGAACTTATGAGATCAAGTGGACATATTCACCTAGATTCAAGAAGTATACTCCACAATTGATGAATGTACCATCATTTGATGGTATTCGTATACATGCAGGAAACACAAGCGCTGATACTGAAGGTTGTTTGCTGCTTGGAGAAAACAAAAAGGTTGGAATGGTCCTTAACTCAAGAGCTACCATAAACAAGTTCTATCAACTAATAAAGGAAGCTTGTTCTAAGGGAAAGGTGACTATTGAGATAAAATGAGTAAGGTAACAGGAACTTGGCGCGAGAAGATTCAGTATTCAACCGCATGTCTCGCGTTCTTAAGCGGTTAGGTTCTCACCTGGGTGCAGTATTTACAATAGGGTGAAATCTCCACAGGAGTACTAGGGTTTGTAGCCCAAACATTAGTTTATTCGGCTAGTATCTATGGAGTATCTATTTATATACAGGGCAAGTTTGGTGAGTTAAAAACATATTTAAAAGAATATTTGAGCAATAATGAAAGCAATGCTGATGTAGTAGATATTAACAAAGATAAAGAACAACTACAAAACGCTGCTTAATACCGTTTTAGGCCTTCTGGTGGCCTTTTGCTTAGCGTCTGGTATATTCTACCACAATAAAGCTAATAGGCTCACAGAGGAGCTTAAAATGGCAAATAATAACATTGAAGCCTATTAGGATGCCTTAAGTGGTGCCTAGTAGGCTTCTGGTGTTTTAAGACTAGACATGAAAAAGCTTAAGGATTATAACGATAAGCTTGTATAGTAGTTGGACTCTGTACGCAAAGTAGAGAAGTTAAAAAGCAAAGAAATTTAGGTAGCAGCAACTCAAAAGTAGATTTTAAACGTTAGTAAGAGTAAGGGGGTAGGGGGTGATATAGTAACTATAATTAAAGATTCAGTCTATAAAGATAGTCTACAATATAATAACCTTACTAAAGTATACTATACAATCGGTAAAGATAGTGTTAATATTAAACTTGATGTATAGAATACATAGTACCTCTATATTTACAAACATAGAGAATATAAAAACAAAAAGAACTTCTTTAAGAGATTAATTACATTCGATTGGAAAAAGAAAGACGTATATAAGTACAAGATACATAATACGAATGATCTACTTAAAGAAGATAGTGTAAGAATAATAGAAGCGATATGAAAATGTTTTCGTTACGTACAATTGTAGACGATATATTGCTGATTGTACGAAATAACAACATTAGCGAAAGCGAGGATTTATCTAGAGCTCAAATATCCGCTTGGGTTATGTAGTATAGGGCTTATCTTTCTAAAAAATAGATTTAGTAGGATGAGTAGACTGGTGACGATGTGGAACCAGCTGATACTATTGACACAACAACCATCGGTCCATTTGAGTTAGAAGATTGGAATAATCCAAATAAAGATGAATGCTGCGGCTACATGTTTAAAAAGACTAAAAAGAAGGTTCTTACAACTGAGAATAGTGAAAAGGATATTGTTAGTGTATATGATCAAAATTATTGTACTATACAATACATGTATAATCAAAGAAAGCACTTCCATAGATTTAGAAGATACACGTACAATGAACCTACATGCTGGTTTGATGATGGATATATTTACATAGAGGGCTCAAACTTAGATGATATAGAGTCTATATATGTTACAGGTAATATAGATCCAGAAGGCTATGCAAAGGGAGAAGAAGATGTTACTATTCCAGGTTGGATGATACCGGATATTAAGAAAGCTATTATGACTAATGAGCTTGCATTTATGCTTAAGAGGCCAAGTGATGATAGCAACAACTCAACATTATCTAGTGTGAAACCAAATGGTCCTTAGGATAAGGAAAAATAAAAAAAGCTACACAATAGCTGATATATATAGAGACTACGTTAAAAAGAACGACGTATAGCTTAATTACGCGCGATATAAGCGCATTATAGACGAATTTAATAAAGTTGTCAAGGAAGATATTTTAGAGCGCTCACAGCCCTTTAAAATGCCTTATGGCTTAGGTGTTATATGTATAGTTAAGTATAAGCCTAAGAGTTATACAGACTAGTCGTTGTCTGTGGACTATAAATCAAGTAAGGAAGAGGGTAAGAAGATATATCATTTAAATGAGCACTCTAATGGCTATAAATACAGGTTATATTGGTCAAAGGTACCAAAGATATTCTCAGCTAGGTATAAATACTAGTTATGTATGGTAAGAGAGAATAAAAGACACCTTGCTCAACTTATATTTAATAAACAAGATTATATAAATATAGATGATATACAAGTATACAAAATGTGAGTCAGTTATAGCTAAGATTATGGCTGATGCAGACATGTCTGAGAAGAACATTCGTGTCACAGATATACGTGAATGGATCTTCGAGGCTGTCGAAAAGATTGGGGCTCCAGTATAGTATGTATAGAAAGAATCTGGCGAGGATGGCGTACCTATATTTGAAATACACGAACATCAAGTTCCGCTTCCTGAAGATCTAGAATCCTTGACAGCTATAGCCTATTCAAACAATGGAACAAGTTGGGTTTAGGCACGAAAAGACGAGAGCTCATTCAAATTTAACGCTAACACTAAAGCTATGCATCATTATCATCCTATACAGCCAGCTGGGACCCCTTTGATTACTCATAGGTCTCAGCTTTTAGGCATTAATGGGAGCACTGCTTTAATGGACGCTATTAGAGATATAAAGAACGGTAGTCCATCATATTGGATTAAACCAGGATGGATTGTATTCAACAAAGAAGGAGGCTTTGCTAAGTTGTCTTACAAAGCTATTGCCACAGATGAAAGAGGTTATCCCCTTATTCCAGACTTACCATCATACTAGGAGGCTATATATTGGTATGTAATGATGAAGTTAAGCTTCCCTAAGTTTCTTAAAGGCTCTCTTGGAGGTAAAGTTAGATATAGCTAGAATACATACTTCTATATACAGTAGCAATGGAATTTCTATAGAAATTAGGCTTATGCTGAGGCTATGATGCCTAATGAGAGTGAGATGCTTACAATAAAGAATGAGTGGACAAAGCTTATCCCAGAGTGGGACGATGATGAAAACTTCTTCAAGAATACTGGAGAAAAACAATTAAACTTTAACGATTATTGTTATGGATACTAATACTGAACCACAAATTAATAGTTTTGCTGGAGGTCTTAATAGCGATGACGATATATCTGTTGTTTCTACAAATCAATATCTTGATGCTACAAATATAAGAATATCATAGTACAAGGATGGTAACGATAACTCTAGAATAAACAGAAATGGAGTAATAACTCCTATTAAGGGAGCTAGGATATCTGCTATCATACACCCAAGTCTTAATCATTACAACTATAAAGTAGTAGCAACAGGATCTATAAGAGATTACGGAATTATAGTATGCGTATGTACTTGCAAAGATAATAATACGCTTAAAGAGTATAATTGTCTGAATGTATATAGATTTAAAAATGCTATAGGCAACGGATTGCATAATTAGAGCTATAAAGAGATTGATTCGACAGATATGATAGTTGATGCATAGCTTCCGCATGATAATTACCCAGATAAGTTTAGTATACAATTAAACTACGAGAGCGAGAATAACATAAAGCTTTATATAGCTGATTCTTTGGATCCTATAATAATGTTTAATATAACAAAAGGGAGCATATACAGAGATCTAGATAAGTGTTATATATATCCAAAGGCGCCATGTTAGCCTCCTAAGTTTTAGGGTTATATTCCTGGAAAGCTCAAGTACAGCATGGTATCTTATAGCTATATGCTGTACAATAAACATGGATAGCATTCAGATGTGTCTGTAGCTTGTAAGTAGATACCTATAGGAAACTACAACTTTGTAGATAATTAGAACTTCATACAGTCAGGAGGTAAGCTTGATGCACAGTCTAATAGTGGAACAAAAATATCTGTATAGATAAAAAGTGAGTACGTACATTTAGACAAGATCAAGGTATTTAGAATACAGTACTTCTAGAATGGCTAGATGCCTATTATATCCGTTATTTATGACGCTGCTACGGGTTGTACAGAATTTGAAGATGCAGATATCACCGTATGCGATACAGGCTAGGAAGCATTAGAATAGATAAGTGTAGAAGAGTATAATAGTATGCAGGGAGTAAGGATTATTCCTAACTCATTGGCTGTTAAAAATGGATATTTATTCGCTGCTAATACAAAGACATACTAGACTACTATTAAAGGCTTTGATAAATGGGATGCTAGAGCATATAGATTTGATATAAGACACAACTGTACTCTTACCGATGTAAATGGAGATAATAGGATAAATGTAACAGATAGCAATATAGGGAAAATACCTTTTACTCATGATTGTTTCTAGTCTTACAACGATATAAATACAAAGTAGATAATAAGTTAGGATAGTCAGGTATATAATAAAACTGGCGAATATATTGGAGGTAGTGGCGTTAATATTGAGTGGAGGTTTATTATATCTCCATAGGTTGGAGACAGCTGTAAAAGACAATATAAAGGCTCTGATGACTACGTTAGAAAGGTTGGTACTCTATACAACTATGTGAGTAGAGATAATGTTAAATAGCAGGAGAGCTATTATGTGACAAGCTCTGGAGACATTAAGTGGGCTTCTGACGGAGATAAATTCGATAATGGTATAAAGTCTAATACCTACCTATTACAGTCGCTTAGACGCAACGAATTGTACCGATACGGCATTGTTTTATACGATAAGTACGGACAAGCTTCGCCTGCTAAGTGGATAGCTGATATTAGAACACCTAACATGACAGATCCATAGTTTAATATATTCACATCTAATACTAAGGTTAACGGTACAAGATACGAGCTAGTAGTACGTAATCTTGGTATATAGTTTAAAGTTAATCATCTACCTACAGGATGTGTTGGATACTAGATTGTAAGATGCGCTAGACACGAGGAGGATATGGCTACTATATCACAGGGCGTACTTAATAAGCCTGTAGTTAATGCATATAGCAGAATATTTGATAATGATAAATCTGATGGGTTCTTGATAACAAAATATCACACATATTGTCCTACAGGTTTCTTGACAACAGGCATGTTTATAGAGGGATATGGTTGCGTGCACTAGATGTCTGATAATAATAGTACAAAGAATTAGTGCATGACAAACTTGGCTAACAACAATTTATTGCAGTTTGTTTCTAAGGAGGTTTGTTATCAGCCGGAATCTTTTAAAACATTTGTAAAGGATAAAAAATACTACATAGAGACTCCGTTATTCTTATTTGGATCTAGAGGCGACGAAGATTTTAAAGACGATATATATGATACTCCTGGAAGCATATATGGAGATCTTGAAACTGTATTTGGAATTAAGAATCATAAATTTATAATTCCAGGAATATCTAATTGTACATTAGAGACATATGTTGACAACGAAGGCTTGTTAACTAGATACGTTGAGAATGTAGAATTTACGCCAGATGATCACAAAAATATAGCATATCTTGATGCTACACTTAATTTGGATTTAATGTAGAGAATTAATCCTCATGCATTTAAAGAGAAAGTATTAAGCCACGATAGACCTTATTCGTTCTATCCAATAAAGAGTTGTGTATACGACAGAGATCCGTTATATGTGACATATGATAGCGATGCTAAGATTTCAGAAGTAACAGAAAAGAACGGTATATATATGCAACAAAAGGCGTTTGGGTACATTAAACTATATGAGTCATCAAATGCTACAGACACGTTTACTAAATTATCAAATATAAATGTTTTAATAAATCGTAGAAAGATAATAGATTTTAAAACAGTAGAACAGATTGAATGGGATAAGTTCTTTAAAAGAAACTACAACAAAAACGGCGAAGAACAGAGAAGCTCTAAATAGTTTCCAAACTACGCTGTATCTTCTGGTGGCCACTTGTTCACTAATGCCATAACTGGTGGATTAGCTACAGATGTGGATAGCGTGATATTTAGCAATATGGGGCGATTCGGCGGAGGATTCAGCGGAGATGGTACAGGAGAAGCGGGCAAGCATGTAGTTTGGGGAACTGGTGGTAGATGCTTGCTGTTCTCATGCGAAGATAAGCTTGACACTGTAACAAATAGTGTTAAGACTAGTAAATACTATTGGTTAAATAGTATTGACGATAAAATAAGATTAGCAGGCGAATACATAAGATCTAGTTTACTTGGCACGTTCCTATGTAATTTTAGGCAGCAGATAACACCTTATGGTGGACAGTCTTTTATCAATAGGCTTACTAATGTGTATTTTGGTAACGGAGATTATTTTGAAGCTCCAGTTGATCCAGATGGTCCTGGTGACTGGAATGATGTATATAACGGTGATTGTAATATAGAGATATTCGAATACACATCAATGCATAAGATATATGGTGCATATACGAATAAAGGTAACGGTGAACTCAATTATCCTAGTACACATATGATTACCTACTCTATTCCTACAGAATCCAACATCTGGACCAAGTTTGAGTATGGTTGGCAGTTTAGCATAAACGCAGCAGATAACTACGCATCATTTATTTAGGAAGAACCATCTTAGATAACAGAGGCTTATACATAGGATGATCCACAGTTTGTATACAATACTGTATATAATACACGAAACACTAGTAGGCCACATGCTATATATGACGATTTAAATAAGGAAGACTATAATAAAACAGTAGATACAAGAGTATATTATTCTGATTTAAAGGCAAATGATGAGATTATTGATAGTTGGTGTAAGTTTAGAAGTTCTAACTTCATTGACGTAGATCAATAGTATGGACCTATAACTGACATCTATACATTTAAGAACAACTTGTTATTCTGGCAACAGAAGGCTTTTGGTGTACTTAGTGTTAATGAGCGTAGTATTACTACAGATAACTCTGGTAACGATGTTATACTTGGAGATGGCGGAGTGTTATCAAGATATGATTACTTTAGTAATAAATTCGGTATGTGTAAGCAGTAGTTCTGTGTAACTTCTTCTAATGGTGGAGCTTATTGGTGTGATACCCATAACAATGTACTCTGCATGTTTAGTGGGGATAGTGTTGTAGAGCTTAGTAAACAAGGAAAGGTACAGGGCTTGGTAAATTCTAAAGCAGACGGTTCTTCTGGAGTGTTCTATGATAATAAGAATAATGAGCTTGTCTTTAACGTTTTAGAGTATAAGCAATAGATTGCTTTTAATGAGTCTATAGGGAAGTTTACTTCAGTTTACACTATGCCATTCGATGGTCATATAGATTTCTTTAATGGATTGTACTTAGTTAATATAATCGATGATAAAATAAATATATTCCAGTATGATTGTATTAGTGGATACGGTCTTAAGAATACATAGAATTAGCAGATTGAGTGCTATCTTAGATACGTTGTTAATCAGTAGCCATTAGTTACAAAGGTATTTGATAACCAGTCTATTGTAACATAGGAAGACTTACAAAGTAGACCAATATATGATAAGGACGACTATTTCTCTATTAATCATAAATACTCATGGACTACTCCTATGATTAGCTCTTACTCTACGCTACAGAATAGTATAACTGTCAGAGAGAACAATCATAGATTTGCTATACCTAGAGCAGGAGGTTTGTATGGAGGTAGAATAAGAGGTAAGTATATGGTATGTGAGATAACTAGTGAAAAACCAAGATATACTGCTGCTATACAGTTTATTACAACTAAATATAGATTATCATGGAGTTAAGATAGAGAAAAAGAATAAACAATCTGCCTAAGTTTGATCCAGGAAAATCTGGATCACTTGATGCTCTGGATGCAAAAGCTAATCCGTATTATCAAAGTGGTATTGCTAGAGATGTGGCTCAGATGGTTGGTATTAACGCGCCTTATAAATCAATAATAGTCGGACCTCATACAAAACAGAGTACAATAGGAGCTACTGGAGGAGCTACTGGAAATATTGGAGCGGGAACTGTAACTTCTGCCATAAATGGTACGCTTGGGGTAATAGGTGGATTTAATCAGCAATAGGCAGCAGTGAAAGACTAGGCTGGATTATTTGGTATGTCTGGACAGAGAACCGACTAGGCATTCGGAGTAAACTACTAGGCTTAGAATGATATCGATAAGAGTTAGGCTATGGCTGACATATCTGCATCTAACACCACTAATACATTGGCTATGACAGGCTCTGGAGCTGCTGCAGGAGCCGCTGTAGGTACTGCCATAGTACCAGGTATAGGATCACTTATTGGAGGTGCTGCAGGAGCTTTAACAGGCCTTGTTACAGGTTTATTTGGAGGCAAAAAAGCTAGAGAAAAACAGCGTAAAAAGATATAGAACGCACAGTAGAATGCAAACTTAATTAATTAGGTTAATAGATCAGCGGCTGCTTCAGAAGGTTTATAGCAGCAGTATTATATGGATAATGGTACTACATATGATGATCTATTATACGCTAACCGAGGAAAAGATTTAAAGAGACCAAAATATGATAAAGGCAAATAAAGTATGGACACCTAATGGTTATTAGGAGGGTCCTGTAAATAGTTTAGTTGGTAAAGGCGAGTCTATTATAGACTATACTAACGGAACTGGAACCCTTGTAACAAAGGGAAAGGTTGGCGTAGATAATCAACCTAGTTCTGTACATGAGGATGACTCGAATGTTATCGCAGGAAATGATAAAGACTGGACAAATGGAATGAAGTTCTCAGATCAGATAGCACTACTTACAGCTAAGCTTTAGATGTACAACAATATAGAAAAGAAGATGAATAAGAAGCCAGGATTGAGCTCTCTGTCTAAGCAGACTGCACAGTTATAGAAGATGTAGGTAGATAGAGCTAAAGCTCCTATACTGTAGGCTATGAAGCAGATTACAGATAGACAGTAGGCTCAGCATGAAATACAGAACTATAACTGTGGCAAGAATAGATTTGCTAGTGGAAAAGAAATCTGGGGCGATATAAAGAATAGCTTTAATAATTGGACTAAAGGCGGCAAAGGAAAGGTATCTAATGCTACATTAGACTTTGGCTATTCTATACCAGCACTCCTTGAGGGCACTATGCTTAATAGATGGAATAGAGAGCGTCCATAGATGCCAGATATCTATGCAGCTAATAGATATGCCCCTATAGCTCTTAGAACAATGGCTAGCAATAGAATATCTCCATACTCTATACTTGAAAACCTTAATACACAGGATAGACAGGCAGCTTATTAGATAGCTAACTCTGGAGGTTATACAGGAGGACAGAGATAGAATGCTAGAGTAGCACTTGCTTTAGGAGCTCAGAGAAACGCTGCTAACGCACTTATGAACGTAGATGAGAAGAATGCTGCATATAGAAACGCATATGCTGATATGGCTGCTAGATTAGGTGATAGCGAGGCTTCTAGACAGCAGTAGGCTAATCAGTATGGCTGGGATGCTTATAATAGAGCATATGGAGCTAGAACTAAGGGCATTGAAACACATTTGGCTAATCTTGGATTACTTGGTCAGAAATGGCTGTCTCAGCGTATTAAGAATAAACAGTATGGAGATATTCTCGATATATATCAGCAGGATGTAGATAATAAGAAAGATGCTATAAAAGCTCTATATAATAATAGTTCTACAACACCAGGTACTGATACAAAAATCACTACAAATACTCCTGGTTTAGATATGTCTGTAATGGATTTAAAATACGGCGATAATACTATAAATAAACTTTAGGCTCCATACGGAAAGTATTGGTATATAGATCCTGATAAAGTTGCTGAATCTGCAAAATCTACAAGAAATTGGGCTAAATCTAAAGAGCAATATCAAAGAGGTGCGTTTGGAACACCATATGAGAGAATTGATTTTTCTAGTGATTACACTGGCGGATTTGGTCCAAATGGGTTATTTGCACCAGTGTGGGCAGGAGGCTTGTTTGATTATAATCCATACAATATAACCAGTTTAAGACTAACGAGATGATAGGAATGTATGACGAACCAGTAGCGGTACCTATAATAGACCTACTGGACAGTAATATGATGTCATAGTACATCAGTGCTGCAAGAGAACAATATAATTAGGCTGTACAAGAATAGAAAGATTTTGCTAAGGAATTTGGTGAGCTCTATGGGCCTAATGCTAACATTAATAAGCAATTCTACGATGATACTAGAGGAGCTGTAAACAAAGGCCTTGATTATCTATACTAGAATGGTATAGATCCTATTAGATCTGCAGAAGGTAGAGCGTATATAGCCAAGATTATAAGAGAGAGACCATACGCCGAAATAGCTAATCTTAAAGCTTAGAATGAGTCTATGAAGACTTATTAGAGATATAAAGCAGAAGCTATGCGTAACGGTACATATGATCCAGATTTCGAGAAGTTTGTATTGGGTGGCAAGACGCTTGAGACATGGGATCCGTCTACAGATGGTATGTGGACTAGAGAGGCTCCATCCAAGTATTAGGACATACAAAGCTGGACAGATCACTTGTTTAACGGAATGTAGCTTAGCTATGATGAGGAGGCATCAAAGAAAGCTGGTGGTTTATATTAGGTATATAGTAAATCCCCATAGAAGATGAAATAGATCCTCGACACTAATATGAAAGACTTACTTAAATCTGATCTTGGTAGATACTATCTTGATATGTACGGTGGTGATACAGAAGCATTGAAGCAGGATATAATCAACCGTAATAGAAAGTATACTTAGATTAAGAAAGAAGGTGATTCTGTAGCAATGCAGCTTAATAATCAGCGATTCCAGGCTAATGAGGCTGCTAAGAATAGGGCGTTCTAGAAAGGACTTGCTGCTCTTAAGCATAAATGGGATCAAGATGATACAATACTTAAAGCTCAGCTTAGTGGTTCTGGTACAAATGGATAGCAATCTCCATTGTAGTGGTCTACTAGATCTGAAAGAACATCATAGAGATAGAAGGATAATCAAGTAATGACAAATTTATTTGATACAATGCAGAGAGTATCTAAATATTGGCAAAATAGAGCTAATAATACAAAGTTTTCTGCTGCATAGAGAAAACAAGGAAGGGATCATGCTGCATGGTGGAATAATGCCATTAAATAGGCTGAAACCAACCCTAACTCTCTTATGAAAAATGGACTTGTGCAGATTGATGAATATGGACAATATTAGCCATCTAAAAGACTTTTGAACGCAGATGGGTACGCAAGCTATACAAATGTTGGAACATTTAATGATCCTAAAAAGCTTGCTTAGGCTGCTGACAAATAGTATGGTGGATATATGTATAAGCCAACTGGTGGTTCTGCTGAACACAAAGTACTTTTAAATAAGTTTGCTGGAACAGAAAAACCGTAGCAATTTGAACTAATGCAGAACAAGCACCTTGCAGTAAATCTTAAGGATTCTAACCTTAGATATTCTCCTATAAGAAGAATAAATGTTACAGGTAATAAGAGGCTTAGATATGCTACAACAATGCGAAAATTTGATAGATGGCTTAAGAGCGGATCTGCTGGTAGAGGTGCACTTGTAAATGAGGATCTTAATGCCGGATGGATACCAGGCAAGCGAAAACAGTTCGATATAGCTGGACATGTTACAATTACCGGTAAACAATTTAGTGATTTCTGCATATCAATTGGAGCCACTTCTGATAATGATAAAGCAAGAGTAGCATCAGAACTTGGTCTTGATGCATTTGATGCAGCATCTAAGCCTGTAACAAAGAAAGAAAAAGTTGGATCTGCTACATATTACCAGGTTCCTATGACTAGAACGATCCAGAACAACGGTGCATTTAAGATAAGGGATATAAATACAGATGTTAATAAATAGGAATTCGGATCTAGTAATGCATTCAAGATGGCTAATGATGCACAAAATTCTTCATTAATGATAGATTAATAAAATATTATGGCAAATAAAAACAAAAAGACGTTTACATACAACTAGGCATATAGTAGAGGAGCTTAGATAGCGTAGGATTTGCAGCGTAGTATAGCACAAAGAAGTGCTGACTACGCAGCTCCTTATGTTGAGGGGAGTATGGGCGCCTATACAGATGTCAGTGACTTTAACAACATGACATTCCCTGCGTATACTACGCTAGATAAACAGGGCAAAGCTGTTGTAGGCACAGAAGAAGACAATAGTGGTTCTCTTGGTGATTTCCTTTTAGGAGATTCTTGGGACTTAAGTAAGATGAAAGAGAGATTGGATAAATTCTCTTTCAAGGATATGTATAGGCTTACATTCGAGAAAGGGTATGGAGCCTATGTAGACTCTAAAGAAAAAGAACTTGATAATGTTACTTTTCAATAGAGTTCTTTAAAAGTAGCTTAGGACTATAATAATCTTCTAAAACAAAGAGAAGATCTCATAAATCAATATAGGGCCTTTAAGAGTCATGGGTACGCTTCAAAGGAATAGACCAGACAATTATAGGATGCTATTATAAAGGTAGATGATCAAGTTAAGAAATACCAAGATTTCTTTAAACAACATAAGAATGATGATGTATTTTTGGACTTGTTCTACGATACAAATAAAGCTGGGGCTAGCGATTATTTGGCTGCTCTTAAAGATAATACATTAGTCACTCATTAGTAGTTTAATACAAATGGTATTCTTGGTACTATAAATAATGCATTAAAATACACAGCTGGTACATTATCTGAAGGCCTTGAGAATATAGCACTTACTACATAGAATGCTATAGGTAAAGTTCTTCCTTAGGCAGTTGGCGGAGATAAAAACGGAACATTTATTAAACGTGCCATAAAGAGTGGTACTAGTAATTACGATAATTTATTTGAAGGATATTCAACAAAAAATGGATCACAATTATTGTAGACAAAGATAAATGCCCTAAAAACCGATCTTGACAGAGAGTAGAATAAGAAGGAGATTTCGTTAAGATCAGCCATAAATCAATACAAAAATGGCAATTGGCTATTTGATCCTAAGAAGATTAATCCAGAGTTCAGAGATCTTTAGAATCAGAATAGAGGCGGTTTAATCGGTTCTATTATCGACCCTACACAATGGGGTTATTCTATACCAGAGATAGGTACATCATACAGTGATGCTGCAAGCTTTGCGGGAATGATAGCAACTAATGCTGGTGGTGCATTAGCTACAAAAGCAGCTGTTAAATTCCTTACCAGAAAGATTCCTGGACTAGGCGCAGTACTTACTGCTGAAGATATGGCAAAAGCTTTTAATTCTGCAGAAAATGCAGAGCAGGTCGCTAATGCATTAAGCAGAGTAGAATTAGCTAAAAATGTAATAGGAGGATCTGCTGCTGCCGCCGGAATGTATTGGACAAAGCAGATGCGTCAATCAGAGACTAATGGTGAAGCCATAAATGCTTTAGCCCAAAGAGTTTTGGATTCTTCGTATAAAACAGACGTAGATTTCAATAAGGTATTTGATGCCGTTGACTAGCATTCTAAACGATTAGGAATCGATTCAAAAGATCTTGATTAGCTTGAAAAAGTAAAACTTGCATTAGCTTACAATATACCTACAGGTGACGCTAACTTCGATAAGATTAAAGTAGACTCTAGAAAGGGTTTGGCTAAACTTATAAATGATAACAACGCGATGGCGTTTGAAGATTATTTACAAGCTTTACCTTTTATGGATTATACGAGAGGAGTGATATCTAAGGCAGCTAATAACGTGTTTTCTAGAGCCCCAAAGATGTACATACAGGACTAGGTACTTGATAAGGCTACAAAAGCTGCTGCTACCGGAGTTATAGATAACGCTATAGATAGAGTAGCTATGAGCAAATTTAGCAATATAGGTGATAGACTCAAATTTATTCATGGTTCAAAATATCTTGCAAAGAAATTTGAAAGAGCATTTCCTCTTGCTACATCCGAGGCTCTTGAAGAAGGTAGGCAGTAGTTACTTACATCTAGATTTGGAAGAGGAGAATATGATGATTACTCAATAGGTGAGTCTTCTTTTTATTTGCCAAGTGTATTTGATAATCAGTTCTTAAACGCAGATGCTGCAGCAGCTTATCTTGGAATATCATCTGGAGACCCAGATAATGGAGACGCCGAGTTAAGGAGATCTATGGAAATAGGAGCTATGACAGGATTACTTTTCAGAATTCCTCATAATGTTAAAAACCTATTAACTCCATACAAAGAAGGTAGTACTAGCCCTTTTAGTTCAAGTGACAAGTATAGTTTGAGAAATACTGTAGCGTAGCTTAGAAATGATAACGTTATTCGTAGCATAGCTGCTAATAACTATCAACTTGCACAAGATAATGATCATGTAGGAATATTCTTTGACGCATTTAGTAGAGCTGGCGTAAATAAAGATAGACTATAGACAGCTCTTAATGATATGAAAAAATACAAAGGATCTTTACTACAAGATGGCTCAGATAGTTATATAGAGAATGACAAAGAGCTTCTTAATGCTGCGTGGTTTGCCTATAATAACAAGAACCTCGAACAGTCTATGAAAGATCTAAACATTTCTAGAAATAGCGAGGATCACAAACAGTTAGTACAAGCAGCAACTAGAGTCATGATAGACTCTAATAATGCAGCAAAGGATTCCGAGAAAGCTAGAAACAACATTGATTCTATAATAAATAAGACCGTACAGGATTACGAGAACGCTACATAGGAGAATAATCCGGCACTGTTTAATATCATCAATAAAATAAAGCAGGACTATCAGAAGTTTAATGAATCTATAAACTCTAGAAGAAATCAATTCAAGAACTCTGAAGAAGGAAAGAAAGCTGGTCAAGAGTGGATCGATAAGAACGAAGCTTATTATGAAGATGATGCACAAAGAACACCTTTGGACAAGGCTATCGAAAACGCAATGAATGAACGCGATGAGTTCAAGGTTGATTCAGAAAAGGAATACACGTAGTCTAGACTTGAATCAATATTCAGCTATAGAGAGTATAAGGCAGCTTAGAAGTTGGCTAAAGATTTAAAGGATCAAAAAAGAAGACTTTAGCTAATATCTAATGAAACAGGAACAGATATCAATACTGATAAGCTGACAGGTATGATAGATTACCTTGATAAGCTTATATAGAACAGAAAGAATAAAGTAGAGAATTCTAAAGAGATATTAGCATACAATGAAAAGGTTGATTTGTTAAATGCCTCTATAAGCGACAAGAAGAAATAGCATAAAAAGATAACATATGACTCAATCTTTAAAGATTACTAGGACTTTGATAACCAGGATGAAATAGATAAGGCTTATTAGGCATTTCTTATAAATGACGCCTTATTTAACGTGCTAAAACCTATGTCTGTAGCATTTACTACTGGATAGGTTGATCCTAGATCGGTACATTTTTCTAGAAGAGAATAGAATTGGAGCGAATTGTCAGATGAGCAAAAGTCTGAGTTCACTAAAAAGATATAGGGTTTGTATCAAGAACAAGGCAAACAAGCTCCAACTGAAGCGTAGATCAGAGCAGCGTACTTGAATGAGCAGAACAAGAAAAGAAGAGCTATAAAAGAGTTATCTAAGAAATACTCAGAGCTAAGAGACAAGATCGAAGGTAACGACGATATATCTAATATGAGTATGGATGACATTGCTCGTCTTACTGATATGGAAAGAGAGGCTGCTAGAGATCTTATTAGTTCGGTTCTTGCTGACAAAAAGAATCGTATGCGTATAGCTCGTAGAGAATGGGATCAAGAGAGACCACTTACGCCAGACGATGTTTAGCAAGCTGAAGATGGTACCGCTGATGAAGAAGTAACTCAGAGAATTAAAGATCTTGCTGGCGAGCCTAAGAGTCCAGATGTTGAGAAAGAGGCTGAAGATATGAATGTTTAGCCAATGCCTTAGGACAAATCTGTGCTTGGTACATCTGAGCTTGATGCAGCTATGGATAACTCTCAGCAAGGTTCTACAGAAAATGAAAGAAATCTCGAAGATGCCTTAGGCATGAGTCCTGCTGAAGATAAACAGCAGCAGAAGCTTAGAGAAAAGCAATAGAAACAGAAAGCCAAAGAGGAACAGCAATCAGATTCTACTGATTTCACAGATGAGAAAGATGATGATAATGATGAAGAATTACCACCTGTACCAGACAATGTAACAATTAATGGAGATGGAACGGTAACCGTAAAACCAGAGAAGTCTCAAGAAGCTTAGCAAAATAGCACAGATACTGGTGTTTAGGATAATACAGAAAAATAGACAGAATAGTAGTAGGTACAAGAGGAGGAAGAGCCAGAAGATGAAGATAATAATGAATCTCCAGATTTGACTCCAGATAAGAATATTGCCGATACTGGCCTTAGTATTGAATAGACTCAGGATGATCAGGACTTTCCTGACGATAATCCAGAGGACAGCAATGACGATATAGATCAGGTTCCTTAGAAAGAAGGTAAGACTGCACAGATTCTTGATCCTAAAGATATTGGTGTAGAAGATACTCTCAATATAGAAAGCTCTTTAGAGCATGAAGAACCAGAAGTATTACCAAAGAAGTATGATGATAACGGAACTTTAAACATAGAGTATCTACCAGAAAAGTTAGATGTAGATATACAAAGTGAATCCGACACTCTTAGCAATATGGATAATCCAACTGAGTCAACTGATACATCTGGAGTATACGATGACAGAAAGCCTAAGCCACAAGCTGTATAGGAAGCAGAAGATATAGAAAGAAGATACGCTGATCACACATTCTTCTATAGACCTGATGCAGAAGAACCTATGGATATAAGAGTTAATGGAAAGGATGTTGAGTTACCAGAAGGATGTACTATTGGTACCGGTGCAGAACTTGCGCAGAAACTTACATAGAAAGGATGGTTTGAAAAAGCTGATAAGTTCTATGTTGTATCGTAGATGTAGAAATACCAGAAAGGAAATCTTGGTGACGAAAGAGACGTATTTACAGTATCTTTAGCCATAAGGGATGGCAATAAAATATATTTCTCTACTCTTAGAGCGTTAGGACGATATCATGATAACTACAGAAAAACAGATGTTGATCTTTCATACGAGCTCGCTAATAAACTTAAATTTATAGGCGTCGATATGGATACCTACAAGGTCAATCTGTTTGAAACAGCGAAAAATTATTACTTACTTCATAATAGTGTTGATCAATCTCTTCTGGAAAACGATGATAAACTGAATAAAGAAGTAATAGATTGGTATAACAATCTACATGAAAGTGATCCGGAAAACGCCGGTTAGATACGTGCGTATATAGACGATACTGCTAGAAATAAGTCAGCTATTCCAGGCAAGGTTCCTTTGACAAACAATTAGGTTGTACAGCAAATCTAGAGACTTAGAGATAATAGAAACACAATAATTGAAGCATATTGTACATTTAAAGATGGTAAGTATATAATTCCATAGACTATTAGAACTGATGTCAAGCCACAAGAAGCTAGTATAAGTAATGGTAAAGTACAGACTAGACCAAAACTTGAAAATAATCTTGTTGATTTTAGACCTCTTACAGAGAAAGATTTAAATCTTGGTATTCCTTCTGATCCAGAAGAGCTTACAATGTATCTTGAGAAGGGCGCTATAACACTTGGCTATGGTACCGGAGTAATGGCTGATGAAGGTAATAGATTCCTTATTCGTAACCTTTACAATCCTTCTGGAGACACAATAGACGGTAAAGGTTATTCTGGTAAATTGTACTTTACAATAACCGGTCCTAGTGGATATGTTGTTCCTATAATGCTTAGAGAAGAAAGATTTAACTAGGTTTAGAGCAAAGATGGCAAGATGCAGTTTATTGATCCTGTTAATATGTAGTTGGCCATAGATCCGAATACAGGAAAGATAAATAGAAATGCTCCATTATCTATGGCTGAGCTTATATTGTACATGGTTACCGGTAAGATTAATCCAGAAGAATTTGAAGGGAACCAGGGACTTATTGCAGATCTGCTTGCGTTAAGTGTTCATACTACGTTTGCTACTAAAGCCGATAAAAAGCACCCTTATTTAGCTTCTAAGTAGTTCTATTTCGACGATGAGAAGAACTAGCTTGTGTTAACTCAACCAGGCACTAGATAGGACTTAAGATTGTCTATGGATTAGTTGTTTGGTGATTAGTCTGAGAAGACAAGAAGGTCTACTATTAGATACATAGCAAACAATTTACACTGGAACACAGATAAAGAAGACATGGTTGAACATTTTAATAAATCTATGCCTAAATTATCTGCGTTCTTAAGATAGTATTTTGAGGATAATCCAAAAGCTAAGTCATACAAATTCTTTGGTCTTAGTCAGCTCGAATTTAAGAGAGATGAATTATTCTCCACAAACAAGAATGGTTAGCTTAATCCTAAAAATGTATCACTCGCTGCATGGATGATAAATAACGGTAAGCTTCTTACAGACTTAGCTCCACAACATTTCTATGCCCCATTTATATATTCTGATGGAGTACAGGCTTCAACAAAAAAGAAGGCCGTTGCAAAGGTAAAGAGAGAAAGTAAAAAACAGGATAATCCTAGCGTAATTGAAGCAGAAGCTAATATAGCTGCAAAGAGATTTACTGATGAGGCTATAAGCAGAATGCAAGGCAGATATAAGAGCGACTCTCAGAAACAGAAGGTCATCAAAGATGATTTCTTTGTTCTTTCAGACGAGGCTAGAAAATCTGTGCTTGACAACTATAGAAAACGTGGAATATACGATATAGTTGTAATGGATGTTCTTAAGGAAGACGTAGCAGGCAAATCATTAGATGAAGTTAAGCGTATTATTACAGAGCATGTACAGAAATATGTAAACTACGCTAATTCTTAGGAGGGTTAGAAGTTTAATGTAAAAGATCTTACATTTGTATCCGATACTATGCTGAAGAACATTTCAAGTAAAGGCTATGTTCCTATACTTAATGTTGGTGTGAACGGAAAGCTTCATATAAATGCATAGGATCCGTTATCTATACTTCGTAATAGCAAAGTTAGACAGGATGGATATACTGGTGTATTCTCTAGATTCAAATCAAAAGGAAAATTTGACGAGAAAGCTGCTAGAAAGTGGCTTAGCGAAAAGCTTGGGTTAGACGAAACCAAAGTAGTTGTTCTTGATGGAGTCCTTAAAGGCTGTGAAAATAGTAAAGTATATGGTATTACAAGTCTTGCAGCAGATTATATAGACAGATAGGTAAACGGTGTTATTACTTTATCTAATGAAGCTGGATATGGTATTCATTACCATGAGGCATGGCACTATGTTAACTTGTTGTTAAACAACAAAGCACAGAGACTTAGATTGTACGATGCTTATATTAAATCTCACAACTTAAAAAATATAACATTTGGAGAAGTCGAAGAGTTGATGGCTGAAGATTTCCGTAGATATGCAGAAATGCGAAACGGAAAGGGAATTGTTAATATAGTCAAGAGATTATATAACAATATACTTGATTTTGTAAAGGTATCTAGAAAGAAAGATATTGTACACAATGTATTTAACGCAATTAATAACGGACAGTACTTCGATGTACATATGGATAAAGACTCTATAAAAGAGTTTGAAAATAGATATCCAAACGGCGTAGCTTCAGCAGACTACTATGTTCCTACTGTAGACCAATCCATTCTTGATAAGCTTGAAGGAATTAAGGATTACCATACATTCTATCAGTGTGGTGTAGCGTTGGCGTAGAAACTATTAAGCGATTACGGTTTTAAAACACCAAATGATATTAATAGCAAAAAAGTATCTAAATTCAATGATCTTATTGAAGATTTAAAGAATAATAACGAGTTCGAATCAGATCCATTAAAGCAATCTATAATAAACGACATTTGTAATAACCCTAAGGCTTTTGAAGGTATTGTGGCCAATGTGTTTGCTTAGTATGGAATTAAAGCCAATGTCAAGAAGTTCTCTTAGATGGATGAGACTAATGATCTTACAAATAAGGATTCTATAAACGATGATGATCAGTCTAGAGATATTGGCGATAGAGCCGATAATACCTGGGATGTAATGCAGCTATCTATAAGTAAAAAAGATAATGTAGCATTTAGAGCTAAGCTTTTCTTAAGTCTTATAGAAAAAGGCAAGTTTGTTCTTGATCCGGAAACAGGAGAGCGTGAGTACGAAACGCAATTTAATGACATTATTAGCGACGTACCTTTATATTGGAGCTATAGCGAAGCATGGAGCTCTATATTGAAGAATTTATGGATGTGTGAATCTTATGATAATATAGATCCGAATACAGGTGTATTTGCAGCCAATTCTATCAGAGGCAAGGTTAAATAGCTTGCTGACAGAAAGATGGCTTTATTTGTTGCTCTTAACGATAAACTTGAAGAGGTAGAAGGTGATATAGAGCTTGAGAACTAGATACTTGCTACAGTAAAGAGTTCCTATAATCAAGTAGCGTAGATTTGGCTTAATGATCCAGTAGAGAAATCTATGGGCGTTATGGACCTGCCAGAAGACATGGTTTCGTCTGTAGTAGAAGCGCCTACTGATGAGAAGCGTAATTGGGAGATAAGAAATGATAACACGCTCAAGGCAAAGAGAAACTAGCCACGTTTATGGAGTTAGGAATTTGCTTCTTCTAATGTAATCGTTTCTAAAGATGGCTAGACTATTATAAACCCAGAGTATGTAGACACACTTGTAAAGATGCGCCAGGATGCTATAGATCTTTCTAAAGTTCTTAATGAACCTACTATTCAAGATTTGTCTTCGGCTTACGATGAGGCTGCTACATAGGTTGTTAAAATCCTCAACTATATGGGTATACCATTCGATAGAGAAACACTTGATGCTTATACATATTAGGTAAAGGATGAATCTAATGGTAAAAACCCTATGCTAGCATAGCTTTAGGCTTTACAGATGATGCTTGGTGGCTCTATGTAGAAGAAAAATGGCTCAAAAAATAACTATAAATGGAAGACTAATAAGTAGACCGGTTCTTTATCATACTTTATTGATTTGCTTGATAAGTATAAGGGAAAGCCTTATCTTGAAACCAAACAGTCAAAGAGAAACAAGGATGTTGTTACAGTTGATCAGCTGTTTGTTGGATACGGTTTAAAGACACCTATATCAAAGATGGCTGAGGTTTATGCATAGACTAACCCGTCTTCTACAGATGTAAGTATTAAAGGACCAGATGGAGCTACATTATACCCTATAAGTGAGAATAATGAAGCTTCTGATAAACTTCGTCATATAAATGATAATAAGGATGGTGTCGTTGAATAGATGATGTTATCACCATATGCTAAACATAGCTCTATTCTTAATATAGCCAGAAACGATCAGCTTGGAGACAGACCTGGAGATAATACAAATAAGTTTAAACTTAATGCATTTGTTGGAATAAAAGATACCAGAGAGAATACTGGAGACGATTACTTTGGAATAACACCTCTTGCAGACTATATTTCAAAGATGGTTATGAAGCACAATAATATGCTTGTATTCCCTACAATGGCTGATAAAAAGACATGGTATTCTATATCTTATGATCCTCTTACAAAGGATACCGAAGGTAAGATACTGTCTGACGGTTTATGTGTACATGACCTTATTACGTATAATCATACAGATGAAGCTGGTAAATGGAATGCTATGCGATTCTCAGAAGGTACACTCAATAGATTTGTTGGATATTTCAACGATGAGCTTGAATCGCTTAAACAATACTATGATAGAAAGAATATAGCATACTTTGTAAATAATCCAGGAAGAGCAAGAGATAACTTCCATGGCAAGATTAAAGATGGTAGAATGAACATGGCTGGAAACGGTGGAATGTTCAGATACTTCTATGATGCCATAAAGATAAAGGACGATAATGGAAAAGAGATGAATCTTAACCAATATCTTGAATTCCTTTACAATAAACAGTAGACTATAGAAAAGAATCCTGTTAAGAACGGTGGTCTTGGTACCATAAGAGAAGGAGCTAACGAACTTGATGGATTTGAGCTTATAAGAAGATATATAAACGATCTTAGTGATTAGATTAAGTCAGATCCATCTATGCTCAAAGACGGCATAAACCATATGCTTATATCTAGAGTCAGCGACGAGTTTTAGACAATATCTGACGATGGTTCTACAAAGGTTGTTTACTTTGATGGTAAAACATATCTTCCTAGAGCCATACCTGTATAGATACTTGATTACTATCATAATAGATTTGGAAAGAGCGGAAGAGTATTGTCTGACTACTACGATGACGAAGCTGGTAATGTTGCTGACTGTACATTGTCTGCAATAGCTAACAACGTAGCAAATGAAATGATCTCTACAATAGAGCTTGAGAAAGTGTTTACTGGAGATCCTGCTTATTATAAGTGGCAATACAACAGAAAGGTTCTTGATAAATTTACTGTAGATGGTAATACAGAGGAAGTAAGAAGACTGACTGCAAAAGATGCTGATAAGATTAAGCGTTTGGGAGCTATACTTTCTCCAGGACAGAATCTTAGAACAGAATATTCTGATAGAGAGATACAAGAATTTAAAGACCCGATAAGTGGTAAAGAAGAGCTTAGGGGAAGTAAATATACAGTTCTTAATATAAACGATATTGTAGCTAGATCTAAGTTTATAAATGACGTTTAGACTCAGTTTGGAAGGCAGATACTTGCAGACGAGATTAGATCCAATCCAGAATGGTTTGATAAGATTGTTGAGAAAGAGTCTAAAGAGTCAGGTGAAAAGCTTACAAGAGAAGGATAGATTACTAAGATGTATCTTAAAGACAATTATTATAAATCTATTCTTGATAAAGCCCCAAAGAGCGTAAAAGAAGCTGTTGATATTCGATCTAAGCAATAGATGTCTCCATACGAAGAGATTACTGTATCAGATGCATAGGTTTGTATTAGACCAGCTTTGTATAGAAAAATACGCATGAACCTTGGTAACTGGACTACAGAGCCAGATGAGTCTGGATATTCTGACGAGGAGGCTTATAAGATCCTTGAAACTGATGGATCTTGGATGAATGATCCAGAGAAGGCTAGAAAGGTTAGCAAACTTTAGCTGTTCCCTCTCAAGATGACTTATTTCAGCAACAGCCCTACAGAACTTGGTCCTAGTATATTCCAGAATCTTCCAGTGTATAACAAGATGGCTATTTTCCCTATGTTTAAGTATGCTACATAGAGTACGTCTGGTAGACAGCTTTATGACCGTATGAATAAAGAGGGTAACGAGATTGATATGATAGCATTTGAGTCGGCTGTTAAAGTTGGCGATAATCAGAATAGATATTCTCCATATAATAAAGATGTAAAGATTATAGATGGAGATATAGCAACTATGGATGATGCTATCAACAATGAGTCTGACTAGTATATTGATATGTCTACAGGAGAAGTTAAAGCTAATACTACTGAAGGAAGCAAGCTTTCTGTACAGGTACAGGATCTTAATGGAATTCGTATGCAGCTCAACACTGATGCTCACGAGGCTACAGAAAGATCTATTGGTACATAGATGTTTAAGCTTGCGTTCTCTAACTTGTTCGACGATCTTAAGTACGGCTTAAATAAAGCAGATTGGCAGGGATAGAGTAAACCTTCTAGATATGGTAGAGAGATAAAGGCTGATCTTATGGCTTGTATTAATGCTATGACTATGCTTGGTATTAACAAGGTATAGGATAGATTCTACTCATAGAATAACGAAGGCAAGTTTACTCATATTAACTAGAGGTAGGTTAGAAATCTTGTAGAGACTATCGTTAAGAATAATGGTCTTGGTGTATCTGCAGAAGAGATTATACATAATGGTGGTGTTGTAGCATCACTTATGTCTAGAAAAGTATTTGAGCAAAGCGTATTCTCTGCAGTTAGTAAAGATGTAATAGACATATAGACTAGAGGTGGTTCTGCTGTACAGCAATCTATATTTGGGTTTACTGGATTCGATAGGGACAATATTCAGTCATATGAAGAAGGTGATTACCATTTACTTAATGGCGGTAGAGAGATTAGATGGAATACATAGAATGGTAGTATGGAAGTTATGCTTTCTATTAACTTCTTTAGACCAGTTGTTCCACAAGAGTATCAGAAGACTTATGGAATGATGAGATAGTGGCTTATTGATCACGACGTTATTAATGGCAAGAAGACTGATGGATCACAATCTCACCCTAAACCTTTTGGTATCGGTTATCGTATTCCTACACAGGGTATGTCATCTATGTTTGCTATGACAATAGCAGACGTGCTTCCTACTCAATCTGGTGATACAATAGTAGTACCTAGAGAGTTTACTGCTCAGACTGGTTCGGATAAACTACATCAATGTTCGAACCAGTATAATATAAAAAATTCCTTTAATTGCTGGGAACTCCACATATAGTGGACAATCAGCAGCCAAGTCTCTATTTAATACGTTTATAGAGAAAGGTTCAACGACTAAAATTAAATCATAAATAAACATACGTATATCGTTATGAAAACAAAAATTACAAAAGAAAGTAGAAATTTGCTTATAGCATTATTGCTTGGAGATGGAACAGTATGCAGCAATAATGTATTCAAACTTGCTCATGCAGAGCAATAGAAAGATTATTTAGAATGGAAGATTAAATAGCTTAATGACGCAGGTATAAGAAATAATGGATTAAAATCTTACATTAAAACTCGCGGTTATAATATAGGAGTAAATGTATATTATACATAGCTTAATATAATTCCATTTATAAAAGTACTAAGAAGAATATTTTATAAACCTAAAAAAGTTTTAGGAAATAGAAAACTTCTTAATAGATTAGATGCTAGAGGTATTGCTATTTGGTATATGGACGATGGTCATATAAACATTCGTAAAGACAAAGACGGAAGACCTATGGGATTTTATATAAAAATAGCGACATGCTTACCAAAAGATGAACTTTAGGTAATAATAGATTATTTTAAAGAAGTTTGGAATATAAACTTCTATATGTTTCATGAAGGTAAAAAAGAAGATAGTTTTTCTTTATGTTGTGGAACTAAAGAAGGCTTGAAATTTATAAATATAATTAAAAAATATGTGCTACAAGTTCCATCTATGGCGCATAAAATACAATATGATTTAAGCTAGAGGAGACGTCCTCTAGATGTACCCGAATAGGGGAAATTGGGAACGGAGAAATCCGAAGAAATAGTCTGATCTGCATAGTAATATGCAGTTAACACAAATGTTTGATGTCGATAAACTGTTTATTGCGACCATGTCTTACACGAACGGTGAATTAGATGCAATTACAGAAGAATAGGAGAAGCAAATAGCCGATATATTCTCTAGCAAGGTAAAAGGATCCAAGCAAAGTGCTGTGTAGAAAGTTTTGCAGCAAGCTTCTTATGGAGCTATACAGAATAGATTACTCAATAATTACATTGATATTATATCCGATACTAGAAACTTCTCTAATGCACGTGCTTCTATTGATACTATTACAGATGTTATCAAGTCAGAGATCCTCCCTCACTTAAAGAGTGGATTAAACGAATATAGACCATCTATGTATGAACTTACACCTTCGTTCTAGTCTAGACGTAAGATGGAATTCTCTACTGGTAAAGATGGTATTGGTCCATTCGCTTTGAACGTAACAAACATGGCTCTTACATAGTTCACTCATCTGTCTATGAGATACGGAGATAATCAATTCGGATTCCATGACCTTGACTAGGTTCTTGGAGAAGATGGAGAACGTATTTCAGACTGGTTGTCAGCTATGGTTAATGCCCATGTGGACGTTGCTAAGGATCCGTATATTTTCGATCTTAACATTAACTCTGCTACATACAATCATGTAAACTTCTTGCTTAGAGCAGGAAAAGGCAAGGCTACATTCTCATTTATTGCTTAGCCAATACTTAAGAAGTACGGATAGTTAATGGGCTCTGCTAAGGGTACATTTGGAAAGAACTTTAAGGCTGACGGAAAGTCTTAGGAACTGAACAATCATTCTTAGATATACAGCTATCTTCTTAATATAACTAGACAAAATCTTGCTGATAAGCTTGGTTTAAATAAATTATACAAGACATTTGGAAAGAAGTCTGGTGGTATATCTTATGTCCTTAATGAAGACTACGTTAAAAAGCATAGAGATGATATTATTGACGCTATTAAGGCTTCGTTAAAATCTGATGGAGAAAAGAACTAGGATGTTATCAACAAGTATGCTACAGATATATTTAATCTTATCATAGGTAATGATAAATAGATATAGTGGAAAGATGCCATGAACTTTGAGAAGGGTATCTACGCCATAGAGCATATTGATTCTACATTTGGTTTGTATTATCAAATGTTGTCATTAAGATCATTTGGTAAGATAAAGACGTATGCAGACGAGCTCGCAGACCTTGTAAAGGTATCTAAGATCGATACGAAGAAGTTTGGTAATAATATTTCTTCGCATATCAACTTTAAAAATACATACGAGCAATTTAAATATGGAGACCATAAGGTTGAGTGGTATATAAATGACGGAAATAAATACGAGTAGAAGATTGATGAAAAGACAGGAGAAGAATTGACTCCTACTGAGACAACAGCTGCCCTTATGAGATATTTTCACAATTTGTTCTTGGATTCTAAGTTCTATAATGCTACAGAGCTTGTATAGAGAATATTGCAGAATCAAACATTCTCAGCTACTCCTTTATATGCTAATCTGCTTAGAACGGCTCTCGCTAGCTTAAATGCTGATGAACAGTTCTAGGGATATACAAAGTGGAGATTTGATAAGGATGGTAATTATACAGGAACTCCTTACGATGGATACAAGTAGGTAATGAAAGATGATGTTGTACAGGCTATTGGTTCATCAATAGAAAGTATGTTAAGATTCTAGGCATTGCTTGACTTTGCTCCAAAGATTGAGGTTACAGATGATTATACTGGTCCTATAGACTTTACGTTTGGTGGAGATAGATAGGAAATAGAAAGGAACTACAAAAGGATTCTGTATGGAGACAAAGAGGGAGACGAATATGATAGAAACACAATATTCTAGAACCTTGCTAATCTTATGCAGAGTATAATAGATGATCCAGATTCTGATGAAGCTCAAGGTCTTGTAGATTAGGATGGTATTATTAGCAACGAATTATTCGAATACCTTAGACCTCAGACTGGAATAAAAGGTTCAAGTGTAGGAAGAATGATGCTTTCGAAGACTTAGATGAATGTTGGCGTAGAACAGAAATAGAGGCTTATGTCTGCATTCGATTAGCTGTTGACTCATCCATCTGAAAAAGTTAGAAGAGTGGCTAGAGATTTGGCTATATATGCATACTATTCTACATACGATACTAATAGTGCTTATTCTTTCTCTGATATAATTCCACCTAGATACAGACGCCAATATGACAGAGCTCTTAGTTTAGCACTTGATTCTAGAACTAGAAATGGATATCAGCATAAGTCTTTAGGAGATGCTTAGATTATGGCTAATGACATTCTTGATGTAATAGCAAGAAATCTTTATAAGAATGACGATGTTGTTCCTATGTATTTCGAAGACAAGAAAGACATTATTAAATACGAAGGAACTGTACTTAAGGTTACTGGAATAAAGAAAAAGGTTAACGCTCTTCTTGTATCAAATTCTAGAAGTATACCTAAATCTAGATACTTTAAGATTAAACGAGGAGACCAGTATGTTGTTTATAGATATGCAGGAACTATCGAAGGTTTGAATAAAGAAAACAAAGCATTAGAAACTAAGAGGGTCTACATGATTGTTCCTAAGTTCGGATTATAGATAAAAGGAACATAGCTATACGAATTTATGTAGGGCTCTGAAGGTGTTTCTATATTTGACGAAAACAAACTGCCTAGCACATTTAAAGCTGATAAACTTTTGGATTATGCTGAGCAGTATGCGAACGATCTTACCGAATCTTTATCTAAAGATAAAAAGAATGGTAAGTCTAAACCGAAAGATGAGTCTAAACAAGTTGTTATGTACAGGTTCTCTTCTACGATAAACTCTATGAAGATAAACGGCTCGTATTATGAAGTTAACCCTAACGATAATAAGCTTAATAACAAGGTTACAAACGAAGATGGTTCTGTAGAATTTGTATCAGCTATTAATCCTATTAATAAGATTGAACAAGATATAAAGAATTCCGGAGTTGATATAAATATTAACGATGCCAATTTACAATAGATTATAGAACAGATTCAATCAAGACAGAATATCGGTATATATAGCTTTGTACACTTTAATGGTGATGTATCTAAGTTTAAACCATCTAAGAAGTAGATAAGCGATTATATTACGCAGAAAGAAAGCGAATACGAAGACACTCTTGCTTCAGATTTAACTAAGGCGCAACGTAGATAGTTTATAGCCGAATACTCCAAGAAGCTTCAGGATGAAGCTCCAGACGTATTGTTGTAGAAGAATGTAAACGACAAGGTTGATTCTATTGTAAAAGACTTACTCTCATCAAATGTAACAAACTTTACAATATTGTCTACAGGTGATGGTGTCATAGAGCAAGCTGGAGCATATTCAGCTATGCTTAACCAGGCTAATATAACATCAGTACTTGGACCTTGTAGAGTATACATTCTTGGCAAAGTTATGAGTAATCCAGAATCTCTTGAGGCAGAGAAACAGAAATATATACTCGACGACGTAGATGTTAAAACTGACGAACAGGAAAGCATCGAAGAAGATATAGATGTATTGCAGAATGCTGCAGATGATGCCGTTACAAATATCGATGATGTCTAGAATGCTCAATCAGCAGAAGATTTGTTATCACAGATAAATGAACAAGATGATACCAAGTCTACTCCTGTTAGCGAGAATCCAGAGGAAACCGCTGGAAGCTTAGATGATCTGTTGTCATAGATAGATGCTTTGTCTGAAGAATCTAAAGAAACAAACGATAATAAAAACTGTTAATTATGTTTTGTCCTTATTATAAAAATAAAGATGTTTTTGATGGCTTTAACAGTATAATATAGGCACTTGGTGGTAAACCAATGACAGAAGAGGAATTTAGGTCCGCAGAGCTGAGAAATCAGCGAAGCGGGCTTGATTACTCTGCTATGGAAGCAGCCTATAAAGCCTATCATGCTAATAATGGTAATCTTATGGATTTAGCTCCAAATGGCTAGCCGTCATTAGTATTTCAACAGCTATTGTAGATATACAATGGTGATGTAAATAAAGCCATAAAAGCTAAAACTAATTTATATTCAAAGACGTTTAGAAAACACTTTGGAGATTGGCTTAGTGATAGTATCAGTAAGGATAAGATTGATATTAACGGAGAGCCCATACTTCCTTTCGGTGAATCATTAGAAAAAGCAAAAGCTTCCGCTTCTCTTAGGTCAAAGATTGGAATACAAAATAAATTCAAGGGAGCTAACATATATTCGACTTTCGGGGAATCTATATCAAGTGCTTTATAGAGTGGTAAAGAATAGTCTAGTAAAGATATTGTTTCAAGATTCTCATAGTTAAGATTATTCTCTCCATAGAATGAAAAGCTTGCAGAAATATTGCAGAATCACGAAATACCTACTGTCTTTAAAAATCACGAAGATGGTAGTTTAATGAAGACTTATACAGTAAATGGTAAGAGCGCAATATCTATTGACCCATAGTTAGCTAACAATGTATCTAATCAGTATTTAGCCGATACGTATTTACACGAGATAGTACACGCTATAACAACCGATCCTATAAACAACGCGAAGACTAAGGAAGATATTAAATTTAGAGACCATAATAGAAAGGTATATAATATATTTAACAAACTATTCCCTAAGGAGTTATTTAGTAGAATGGATATGTCTGGTCTTTATTACTGTCTTGAAAATGAAAAAGAATTTGCTTCTGAATTTGCTACAAGATAGGATGTAAGAAACATGTTGTATTAGAGAGCTATTCTAGAAGATAAAAAGAACAATAGGGCTCCTATACTCGCATTAAAAAGCCTCATTAACAGCTTATCTAGATTATTGGCAAATAGCAACATATTTAATACAAATAAAGACCAATTAAAGCTGTATCAGAGGATTGCTGCATCTTACCTATTCAATAGACCTGTACTTAAATTTGAAGGTTTACAGGCGTCTAAAATAATACAGGAAGTATATAAATCTTTAGATAATTCAGTATTGTCTAATGATCAAATACAGTAGACTAGGGAAGATTTAATTAGAGCCACTAACTACGCAGAAGTTAATAATTCTATGCGAGTTGATAGAATTAACGATAGAGACCTCGGTCTTAATATGCAAGACTCGGAAGAAGTAGCATAGAAAAGAATAGAGGAGATGTGCAAGAATATAGCTACCGCTTTATCAAAGAGATAGGCTGCTATTAAGGTATCTTAGCTTCCAGATGAGTATAAGAGCGAGAATATAGAGATACTTAGGTCGTAGGTATAGTCTTTTAAAGACCGTCTTGGAGGAACATTTTACTCAATAGCTAGCCTTGTTTAGCAGATAGCTCCTCAGCTTCTTATTGATTCTAAAAAGATACATAAGATAAGACAAGAGAATATGACTATAAGTGATGCCGAGTATATGTTCTTAACACATGATAACTTCGGCACGTATTAGAAGATTCTATCAGAAATAAATAGTGCTCTTAATTCTCCTACTGTAATAGATTTGCTTATAAGAGAATTGTAGGACAAACCACAATAGGATAGAGCTACCGTTAATGATATACAAAGAATAATATAGATTGTACAGAGCTCTGAAGCTGTGGCTGCAGACGCTACATCTCTTATGTCTGAGATTCTTATCAATAACATGAAGAAGAGATTTGCTTAGATAGGCAACGAAGTACACTCTCCTACAATAGCTGATTATATCAACCATCTTAAGACAATAGGTTATGATACTAGTTGGTTCTATACTACTGTAGGTTCTATGGATTCTGCAAAAGATGAATCTTTAAGAGCAATGGCTTACCTTATAGACAAAGCTACACATAAAGCTGATAGAGATACTCATGACAGAGTTGTGGAGCTTATGTAGCTTAAAGAATAGCTTAAGTTTGGAGAAAGTGTTCTCGATCTTTACGAAGTTGATGACAACGGATTTACTACAGGTTATTTGGTAAGAAACTTGAATTATGGTAAGTTCTTTAGAAAGAGACAAGAGTTCATGGAGAGGCTTAACCTCAAATACGGATTAGACCCATCTAATAGAGAATAGCCAAAAGGCGAAGATGGAATTAAATGGAGCAAAGAAGTAAATGATTGGTTAAGTAAAAACTGTCACAGAAAGTACAAGAAAGAATACTATGAAGCGTTCGCCAATCTTTCTGCAGATACTATGAGAGCACGTGATTCTATTCAAATACAAATTAAGGCTATAAAATCTGGCTGTAAAGATGAATTTGGAAACTATCATTTTGATAGGCTTACGGATTCCGAATGGAACACACTTAGAGGTTTGTACATACAAAAGAAGCAATTAGCTTCAGATTACGATATAAATGGAGAGCTTAAGATAGAAGGGACTCCAGAATATCGTATAGCTAAAGAGCTCTAGAAGTTAAACGAAACACTCTTTAACTCTTCTGATAAAGTTAAGAAGGATACAAAGAGATGGCAGGCTGACAGAAATAGAGTAATCCAGGAATGCGGTGGTCTTGAAGAGATGGCTAAAGGTGAAGATGGCAACTTTGATTTTGCTAAACTTAGAAAGTGGGATTCAAGAAATAGTAAGACTAGACTCAAGGTAAATGAAGAGACTGGAAAAGCATTACTATGGGAGACTATTGATAATGAGGCAGAAAAACCTGTATATGCAATAATTGTAGACGGAGTAAGCGATCACGGTGCTAGATACGAAGAACTGCAACAGTAGAAGTATAATATATTGTCTACATACAGAGATTATAACACCGGTGATATAAACCCTTCTAAATTATAGAAGTCTATATAGAACAAGATACAGGCTATAGATAAAGAGCTTGCCAAGATTAGAAAATAGGCTGTAAGAGAGGATAAAGACATAAAGAAACTTGCTAAAAATCGTGCAAAAATTTTTAGAAAATACGCAAAGTCTTCATTGACTGATGTGTACAAAGAAATGCATAGATTAGCTGTTCTTAGAGACAAGGAAGAACCTGGATATCTTGAGACATTCGAGAGAAATACTGGTAGACTTGTAGAAGATGTAGAAGGAGAAATATCATGGCAGGCTAAACCTTGGTTTAGAAAAGTTGTAGCAAAGTAGGCTTACTATGATAGATTTATGGAGGTTCTGCCAGGAGATGGTTATCTTAATTCTGATGAGAATAACGATTTGCTGGATAAGGATTTTGATGAGAGTTATGGGTAGGCATTTGTACCAAAGAAGGAATTGTACGACAACTCTAAGCAGTATAATAAGATTATGAAATCTAAGACTCTTAAAGCTCTTTATTATAAGACTTATCAAACAATCAAAGAGTCTAATGAGTTATAGATAAATAGAAACTATGTAGATAATTATCTTCTTCCATAGATAACTGGTTCATTCTTTAAATACCTTAAAAAGCACAGTGGGAAATGGAGAATGGCTTGGGACTTTATTAAAACTGGTAATGTCGACCCATCTTCTTCTGGAGGTGCTCTTAGGGAATACTTTAAAGATACTGTTGGTATCGGAGAGAAAGGATGGGAACAAGACGGTTCGTATGGACAGTTTATTGATTAGGCCTTGTCTGACTAGGATTAGTTCGGAGATATCATTAATTCTAAAGACCCTACATTTGGTAGTGAAATTAGTGGAGAGCGCCCAGATGGTAGACAGCTTAATATGATACCACAATACTACACTAGAAGACTTAAGGACGCATCATAGCTTTCGTCTGACCTGATAGGCATACTTGGAGAGTACTATAATCAATCTTAGAAGTATAAGAATAAGAAATAGATAGAGGCTACGTGTGAATCTATGGTTGATATGATTGAGAATAGAAATCATGAGAAAGTATCAATTACAGGTAGTATAGGCAATCTTAAGAGAACTACTAGGAACGTTACAGGAAAATCTTCAAATACATATAAAGCTGCTAGAAAGTTCTTGGATATGAACCTATATAATATACGTTCTTCAAGAATGTAGATAAATATATTCGGAAGACAGGTTAATATGGGTAAGGTTGCCCAGTTGTTCAGAGCAGCCACAACGCTTATAAACCTTGGCTGTAATATTGCTGTAGCAGGCACTGGTTTTACTACTGCTACATGGGCTCATATTGTAAATGCTATAGTTGGATAGAAGTATAGCTTTTCTAATGCTTGTGCTGCTACTAGATTTGTCTTACATCATTTGGTTGAGAATGGTATGGGCGCAAGATATATTGAGAACCATAACTCTAAAGATCTCTTAATGCTTATAATGGAGCATTTTAATATAGCTAGTTAGCTTGAGAGAAAAATGAAGGACTCTAATAGAAATAAGTACATAAACATCATAACTCATAACTGGGCGTTTGGAGGTCTTACTATGTTTGATTTCTGTGCTAAAGCTCCTATAGCTATCGCTACTATAATGTCTTACAGATATTATAATGGTGAATTTACGACTAAGGACGATATAATAATGAATAATATCCTTAATCCAGAAGAGGCTAAAAGATAGATTAAAGAGTGGAAGAAAGGAAAGAGTTTGCTTTCTATCATGAAAGAAGAAAATGGCAAGCTTACTGTAGACAAATAGTATTACGAACAGTATAAGCAGATAGAAGATGTACTTCATTCTAGAATCGAGAGATACGCAGAAAACGCAGATGGTATGGCTACCGAATCACAAAAAGCTGCTATTACAACAAATGCATTAGGTGCTGCAGTTTTGGTTCATAGGCAATATTTCCCTCTTATGCTTCAAGAAAGATTTGGAGATACTGTATGGGATAATTCTACTTAGCAATTTAAAGGCGGCTCATTTAGGTCTGGATTACAATTACTTAATGTGCTATCTAAAGGATATTCTGACGAAGCAAACCTTTAGAACTTCTAGGTGAACAGAAAGAAATCAATCTTAACTGGTCTTGCAGCAGGTGCAGCATTAGGCTCATTTTTGCCTATTGTGGGCCCTATGGCTGGTGTTGCTATAGGTTCTGCGCTTGGTGCATTATTGGGCGCCAGAGCGAAAAATTCGAGGTCTTTACAGAAATATTTGTATGACAATTCATCAGAAAGCCAAGCTAGACTTTGTAGATTTAGACGTCAGCAATTAAAACGTCTTGCAACAGAAATTGCTTTGTATAAGCTTGTCGTTTGCCCTGCTGTTGCCTTAATGTGTGCATATGCAGATTCTGATGATGATAATAAATTAATGCAGTTACTTGCATATATTGCTGTACGTACAAAATGGGAGGTGTTTACACCTTATCGTTTTGACGACGCATTAAATAACTTTAAATCAGTATCAGCACAGACAGGCACTTTGGATGCCATTTAGAACGTTGCAAAATCCGTTCCAGAATACGCATTGTATTCCATTATGCCTAGAGGATCGCTATTGGATACTTTCCTAGGTGGCTCCATCGACGATTACGATTCAAGTATATAGCGTGGAATTTACTCTGATTACAATATTCCATTTACAGATACTGAATGGAATAAAGCTTCAAGAGATTTATTTAAAGCAACACCATTTCATCATGCTTATGAACAAATTCTTGACTCAAAGAGTAAAAGAAGCTATTACGAAAATCAAATCATTCAAAATAAATCTTCAGATGACCCATTGTATAATTGGGCTTTAGATAAGTTTAGTAAATAATAAAAATACCCCGACTGCTCTCACGAGTGGCCGGGGTTTATTTATTCACTAATTCAAAACTTCCGGGGAATAATATCCCCAGTATATTGCGTTGTCAACTACATTTTGCTTTGTCAAGATATCGAAACCACCTTGCTCTATGCAAGACATTTCTGCTTTCTTTGCTTTCGGTATCTCATACAAGACTTCGAGAAGCACTTTATTATTAGCTTCTACATCAACCTTAGAATCGAAATAATATTCATACTCAGATTGTTTGTATATCCAATAACGTTGTGCAACAGAAGTAGGATTATAAAGAAGTCGTATATACTTCTTTTCTCCTACTGTAACTATTTCTGAAGAATAAAGAGCATTTGTAGTCAGTAACTCCTTATTTGTTATTATGTAAGGAATTACAAATACAGAGTTGTTTTTAAACTTCTCTTTATTAAACATTCAAAATTGCTGCTTCTAATTCTTCACCTGTAGCACAATTCTCAAAATCGTCTACGTTAAGCGTATTCTCAAGATTCATAACGTTAAATGTGTTTTCTAACACTTCAACATTCAAAGTTTCGTTTTTCATTTTACTTATAGGTTTAAAGTTTCACTACCGTCTCCATTATAGTAATCATAGCTATGGTCCCAGTTGTCTGTTCCCAAATGCCATAAATACACTTTCATGAAATCATGTATTGCTGTTTTTCTAGAATTAACCTGACATGAATCTAATCTGAAAACTCTTATTTCATTACTGCCTGTTGTATCGATAGCAATAATATAAAACTCAAATCTCCATTTGTCAAATTCGCCAGTCATTTCTAGCACATTTGCAAAGTACCAATATACGGCATCCTTGTAAAAGCACAATTGCCTACAGTAGTCAAATTCTTTCATACTATCTTCAAAGTGCCATAACTTAGCTGTAGTCTTGATATCCATAATTGTACATGTCCTTGTGTCGAAGTTAAATGTACAACTATCAAGCAATGATTTACATGCAACAGGAGTATAGGCTCCATGATTCAATTCGTCTGTAATCCAGTAATCCCAGTTTATCTGGAACTCATGGTACACGTGTATATTACCATGCTCACCCGCTCTTCGTATTAGTTGTCTTGCTAACTTATGTTCTCCAACATTATGCTGAATCTTCATAAGTTGGTCTAAGTCGTACTGAGATATAAGTATTTTCTTAGATCTAATAGCTTCGATATAATCTTTATACTCTACGCTTATTTTAAGCGCTTCTGAGAGGATTTTATCTTCGCTCTTGCCAACTATACTATAAGACTTACGATAAGCGTCTGAGAGCTGTTTATTTAGCTCTATTTCAACGGTATTTATTAGGTTTTCACAGAACTTTTGTGCTTGTGCACTCTTAGGCTTATCACCATCAAACAGCACGTAATCATCCCAGAATTTATCTGGCTGAAGCAGGAACTCATGAATCATGGTTCCTTTACGTAGCTGTGGTAAATCTAAGCCTTTCTCTTTACCATCCAGCATATTACGAAAATAGGCCGGTCCTTTGTTTAAGAACCAGCCTATCGCACTATTGCTAATGCGCGTGTTATCTTCGTAGTATGGAATGTCGTATTCCGGTATTTTGTACTCTGGTGTAATCATTAGCATCCTGTACAACAACAATCACAACAAATGTCATCTGAAGCTGCTTTCTTCTTAACATTCTTCAGACAATTGGTTTTACAAGAACGAGAATGAGGTTTTATAGTACCTTTTGAAGAAAGGTTCATATCCTCAAACAATTCTTCAAATGTCGTAGTAGGATAATCATTAGCTTCCTTTACGAAAGAAGCAATGTTATCAAAACTACATACCTCGAAGTTATCCTTAATAAAGTCTGTTAAAGACTTAACTTCCTTCTTGTCATTAAGCTTATCGTTCAATACCTCCATTATAAGGGATGGAGAC
>ERZ1034719.37-NODE-37-length-99922-cov-31.616390_pt1 | contig 99922 bp, 67 predicted proteins | sample MGYA00520703_ERZ1034719 | MGnify/ENA primary metagenome ERZ1034719 (study PRJEB33766, sample SAMN09781716) | gut metagenome | biome: gut microbiome | host: Homo sapiens | place: Madagascar | study: EMG produced TPA metagenomics assembly of the PRJNA485056 data set...
ATCGACCCTAAATAGTCAACAAGGCTAAGGCTCCTGAATATCCATTATTCCGGAGCTGATGAAGCGGTAGAGGGTTTTACGGTCAACTTTGCAGATGCGGGAGATTTCGTATTTGGATACTCCGGAGTTCAGAAGTTCTTTGACAAGAGAGCGTTGGGGATAGAGCTTGTGTTTATGAGGGGCATTCGGTTTTCCCTTGGGACGACCGAGCACAACACCTTCTGCGCGTTTGCGGGCAAGTGCTTCTTTTGTCCTCTGTGATATCAGTTTGCGTTCAATTTCCGCTGACAAACCAAATGCGAATGCAAGAACTTTGCTGGGAATGTCATCACCTAAACGATAGCCCTCCTTGATTGTCCAGACACGACATCCTTTGCTCATACAGATGTTCAAAATCTCCATAATCATAAAGAGATTTCTTCCCAAACGCGAGAGTTCAGCACAGATGATAAGGTCTCCCCTCTTCACCCTTTTGAGGAGTTTACCGAGTCTTCTTTTGTCGTAGTTTTTCGTCCCGCTGATGGTTTCCTCAATCCATCCGTCAACAGAAAGAGACGCCCCTTTGCAGAAGGTCGATATTTCAAACCTCTGATTTTCAACCGTCTGTTTATTACTGCTGACTCTGATGTATCCGTAAACCATAATCCTATGTGACAAATTGCCGAATACCGGTGATTTTTCCGGCGAATTTGCCAAAGATGATTGAAGAAAAAAGAAAAAACATATAGAAAAAGAAAAATGTGACGAAATGTCGCTATATAATTTAAATGGAAAGACCTGACACATATAACACATCTCGACTTGTCGACGGCTATCGGCAGGCTTTTGTTGATTCGGAGACTGAGGCAGAACCGGATTTCACTCCCCGATTTGTCTCCAACTCCAATGGAAATACGGTCAAGTCGGTCATTGAAAATGAGTTGAAAGACTGCTCATCTATGTTTATGTCCGTCGCGTTCATCACATCCGGCGGAATTGCTCCTTTTCTCGGTTTCCTAAAAGAATTGGAGTCAAAGGGTGTCCCCGGTCGCATTCTCACGACAGATTATTTGATGTTCAGCGACCCGAAAGCTCTCGACAAATTGAACTCACTGTCGAACCTTGACGTCAGAATGTACCGCACAGGCGATTCCGGCATCGGATTCCACACAAAAGGCTATCTTTTCCACAACAACGGAGACCTCAAGATTCTCATCGGCAGTTCCAACCTCACGCAAGCGGCCATAGCCAAAAACCACGAATGGAATACTATGATGATCTCCAGGTCTGAGGGACAGTTCGCAAAGGATGTTGAGACGGAGTTTGAGAACATCTGGAACAGTTCTGTCAGCTATAGCGAGTGTCGCAACGAGTATCAACAGGAATTCAGGGAAAAGACAAATGAAAGAGAGCAACTGAAAAAACTGTTCAATTCGCTTGACCTTGAAAAAGCTCGTATCATTGACCAAACACAATGCAGGCTGAATTTTGTATGAATGTCGAGAGGCTTGTCCGCGACGGGCAAAAACGCGCTTTGCTGATTTCTGCAACCGGAACAGGCAAAACATTTGCTTCGGCATTTGCACTGAGAAAACTCCTCGCAGAAAACCTTCTTCACAAACGAAAAGTTCTGTTCTTATCTCATAGGGAACAAATTAACAAACAGGCACTTAAGAGTTATGATAAAGTTCTGGGTCAAGGATATAATATGGAACTTTTATCGGGCACAAACTGCAACAGGGAAGCATTGGCGAAGGCAGACCTTGTGTTCTCAACGATGCAGATGATGTCAAAAGACGACTTGAGAGAAGAACTATTCACGCCCACCCACTTCTCAATGATTATTCTTGACGAATGCCACAGGACCGGCTCCAGCGGTTATCAGCGTATAATTTCATATTTCAAACCGGAGTTTCTCCTCGGAATGTCGGCATCCCCGGAGCGAGGCGACGGTTTTGACATCTATGAACAGTTCGACCACAACATTGCTTGCGAAATACGCCTCCAAACAGCACTCGAAAATGAATTGCTTTGCCCGTTCCACTATTTTGGCATCACCGACCTTTCGATTGACGGTGTGACTGAAGATTGGGAAAAGTTTCGTCTGTTAACCTCCGATGAGCGGGTGGAGAAGATCGTTTCAACCGCAAATTATTACGGATATAGCGGCAGCAGAGTTAAAGGATTGATTTTTTGCAGTAACAAAAGAGAAGGGGCAGCTTTGTCGGAAAAGTTTAATCAAAGAGGCCTCAGAACGCTTTTTCTCTCCGGAGACGATTCGCAGCAGGCACGAGAAACTGCAGTTTCAAGGCTCATTGCAGAAGAAAATGACCCTAATCGTTTAGACTACATCCTCACTGTCGATATTTTCAATGAAGGTGTTGATATTCCGGAGATTAATCAAGTCATTATGCTTCGCCCTACAGAGTCTGCAATCATTTTTGTACAGCAGTTGGGCCGTGGTCTGCGAAAAGCTGAGGGCAAAGAATTTGTCGTCATTCTCGATTTTATCGGCAACTATGAAAGCAATTATCTTATTCCGGTTGCGCTTTCCGGAGATAGGACAGGAAATAAAGACAACATCCGGCGCCATTTGATGTCTGGTGATGCTGTCATAAAAGGAGTTTCGTCCATCTATTTTGACGAGATTGCCAAAAAACGAATCTTCCAGTCAATTGACAAAGCCCAAATGAACAATTTGAAGTCACTTAGGGAAGAGTATCAGAATGTGAAAATGAAACTTGGGCGGCGACCGAAATTGACCGATTTTGATAAATATGGAGAACTGGACCCGCTGAGAATCATTGCTTGTAAAAAATCTTATCATAATTTCCTCGTTTCTTATGACAATCTTGATGAGACCTTTTCTGAAAAAGAGAAACAGCTATTGAATTTCATTTCCGAGAAATTCGCATCAGGCAAACGCCCTCACGAGTTGGAAATGATTTCTATAATTCTTTCTGACACAAATAATTGTGATATAATCCCGCAATGGAGAGATAAGATGCTCGGAAAGTATAATATCCTATGCGGGGGAATTATAGAAACCAACGTCATAAACACTATGAACGCTTCTTTCTATGCTATTGGAGCTGCAAAAAAGAATTACGCAGGTCTCGCACTCATTGAATGTAACAAATGCGGCACATATCAAGCGTCCGAAGCGTTCAAAGCAGCTATTGCGAATCCGGATTTTCGAGATGAACTGCAAGATATTGTAGATTTCGGCTTGTCGCGACACAAGCAGTTTTACAGTAAACGTGAATATGGAAGTGCATTTTCTGTCGGAAATAAATATACCTATGAAGATGTGTGCCGTCTGTTGTGTTGGGAAAAGAATGAAGTTTCGCTCAATATCGGAGGTTACAAATATGATGAGACAACTAAGACGTATCCAATATTCATAAATTACAGCAAAAGTGAAGATATAAGCGACACCACAAAATATGAAGACCGCTTTGTGGATCGCTCGAATTTGATTGCAATTTCCAAAAGCAATAGGACAATTTCTTCAAAGGATGTCGACACGGCAATACATTCCGAAGAAAGGGATGTGACAATGGAACTGTTCGTGAGAAAGAATAAAGACGACAAGGAATCCAAAGAGTTTTACTACCTCGGAAGAGTGATTCATCCGGAAAATGCTGTCCTGAAGACATTTACGATGCCGAACACAGATGCCTCGGCTGTCGAAATCGGATATCGGCTTTTGACACCCGTGGAGCCTAATTTGTATGATTATATCACATCGGCTTGCGAGTAATTGAGAAAGCTGAAAAGAATGGTAACTTTGCGAATTGAAAACTGAAGAAATTGAAAAATATGAAAACAATCAGAGTAGTTGCAGCGATTATAATTGAGGACGGGAAGGTTTTTGCCACTCAGAGAGGTTATGGGGAGTTTAAGGACGGGTGGGAGTTTCCGGGCGGGAAGATTGAGGAGGGGGAAAGCCCCGAGGCGGCGCTCAGGCGGGAGATTATGGAGGAGCTGGAGACTGAAGTGGCTGTGGGACGCTTGCTTACGACTGTCGAATGGGACTACCCCACTTTCCATCTTTCAATGGATTGCTTCGTCTGCTCTATCGTCCGTGGCGACCTTCACCTTCGGGAACACGAGGCAGCCCGATGGCTCACAGCCGATTTGCTCCGCTCGGTTGCCTGGCTGCCCGCCGACGAAGAACTCATCCCGCTCATCGAAGAGGAATTGAGGAATCGATGTTACAAATTTTGATACATCAAAAAAAGAAATTGAAGGTCTCAGGGGTGAAAGATAGTGTCGAGGAGGGGGTAGATTTCTTCTTCCCGGGTGTAGGGGTGGATTTGGAAATAGCTGTCACCTTTTAACATTGCTGAGAGCTGCGTGCGGGAATGGTTGTAGAAGATGTGGACCGGAATGCCGTGGGCTTCGGCGTATGCGAGTTCGTAGCCTACTCCGAGCGAAGGTGTTGAACATTCGGCGATTACGAGGTCGGATTCGCGAAGCCAGGCGGTGTCCTGTTCGTAGATGGCACTGTCGCCCAAGGATTCGGTTTTGCTTAGCGAAAGGTCGCCGATGTGTTCTGTGAGGACGATGTTATCCTTTTGGATGTATTGTATAAGGCGGTGGTATAATCCGGCATCTTCCCTTCCTCCCCGGATGGAACCGGCAAAATAGACTTTCTTCATTTTTCGGCAAATTTTGTTTTGACGGACAAAATTAGCCTTTTTCCGCAATTTGACGGCAGGATTTGACGTTCTTTTCGAAAAATTCACTAATTTCGCACAATTCTGCGATGCGCAGTGGAAAGTTAAACAAAAAAAACGACTGAACTATATGAAAAAAATCGCAATCATGGTTCTCACGATGATTCTCGGAATGGTTTTCTCCGTGACTGCCTCTGCGCAGTATGTTAATGAGACTCAGACAATTGATGCCACAGGAAGCGCGGCAAACAATAGCACCGGCATAAGGCACGGCAACGAAGTGGTTTACGACCAGGGCTATCTGATGTTGGGCGGCAGAGTGCTTTCGGCTCAGGATATGGCGGCATTGTTCCCAGCCTACATCTACAATTCGGCTATCGGCGGGCAGAGAATGCGCAGGACCGGAAAGGGACTCATCATCGGAGGTTCGGTGACAACCGGAGTCGGCATATTGGCACTCACCATAGGAGCAATCTCAATGGCTAACACAGCAATAAGAAACGATGGCGAGTATTACGGAACTGACGTTCTGGGTATATTGGCGACAACAAGTGGAGCTCTTATGACCACAACCGGAGTTTGTCTTCTGGGAGCCGGCATCCCGCTCTACATCGTCGGCCAGAACCGTATGCGCCGTGCCGCGAATGCCTACAACAGCAACTACGCCAATTCACAATATTCCATCAATCTCGCCCCGACAGGCAATGGTGTCGGACTTGTTTTCAGGTTCTAAACCAATCCGATAAATAGCTGGCCCCCCCCAAAAAAAGGGCCGACTAAAAAGTCCCGAAGGGACCGCGCCGGGGCGCGAGATACCCCTAATAGGGGTCGCAGACGTTAGTCTGCGGGGGTTAGGAAGTCCGGAGGAGGGGGAACAAAAGACTTTTTGGTCACCCTCCTCGCGGGTCAAACTCTATGGTTCCCGCGAGAGCAACATCAGACTTTCAGGAAGCACTTGTGCTTGTAGAGGAAGTAGAGGAAGTACCAGGCTGCGGCGAATTCTCCAATGCTGATAATCAGGACTCCGAGGGTCTCAGGGCAAAGGCTTGCAAGACCTCCGAGGAAGAATTTGGAAATCGGTCTGAAACTGAAGACTCGCTGGGCGAGATAGATGGTGATTGAGTTCATTCCTATGACTTGGAGGAACAGGATTCCTCTGGTCCAGCCGCGGACGTCGATGCAGTAGTAGAAAATGGCGAAAAGACCGAGGGAATAGGCTGCCGCCGCAAGAACGAAAGTACTGGTCCACAACATCTTAATCACCGGGAACCAGATTGACCACAGCGCCGCCGTTCCTCCCATAAGGGCTGCAGCAACGAGCATTTTCACTGTTTTTTTGTTTCCCGAGTCGGAAGATTCTCTCACATAGCGTCCGGTGAACATTCCCAAAAGAGCCGTAACCATTGCAGGGATGGTGCCGAGCAGGCCTTCAGGGTCGCCGTATTGGTTGTAGGCGTGGGCTCCGAGTAGCTGGCGGTCGATATAATAGGCGATATTGCCTTCCTTTGAGAATGGGCCCGCACCCACGGGGGCGTCGGGAGCGATTGTGAAACGCAGGAGAAAATAGTAGCCGATAAGAATCCCGAACACAATCCCCCATTGGGTCTTTTTCCCTGTGTAGCAATACAGTAGGGCTGCAAGAGCCCAGGCAATACCGATTCTTCCAAGCACGCTCGGAAACCTTGCAGTGGAGAAGTTGAATTGGAACAGACCGTTATAGACCATTCCGAGGAGGACGAGTATGGCACCCCTACGCAGGATGTCGAGAACAATGTGTTTTTGAGTCACGCCCTTCTCCCTCTTTTTGGCGAGTGAAAACGGAAAAGTCATTCCGGAAATGAAGAGAAAGAGGGCAAAGATGGTGTCGTGGTGGTGGAATCCCTCCCATTTCACGTGCCCCATCTGACTCGCGAGCCAACAGCCCTCTCCGCCAGGAAAGAGCGAACAGATACCGACGATGATTCCGCTGATTCCCATTATGAAAAGCATATCGAAACCGCGCAGTGCGTCAATCGACAGCAGTCTGCCATTGCTGAGATTCGTCTTTTCTTTTTCCATATATTCGATTATTTCAGATTATTTAGTAAGCGTTAAAAAATAAGTCGGACTAAATTTGTATCAGATTTATGAGAAAAAATATAGACCACAAAGATATGCAAATTGTTGAAGTTAATGGTGTCCCACTTATTTTACAATTATCATATTCGGAATCGGTCGTTCTCCTTGGTGATCGAACTTTCTGTTGTCAGACGGGTGATTGATAATTCCTGTTTTCCTGGTCCAAAGAGTCGTAGAACCGCCGCCATCAAGATTTATCGCGTTGGTCATTCCCAGCAGATGGCAGATATATGCAGTCTCATATATGCTTGCTCCATCTGCCCTCCCACGGAAACGGCCATCAATTGCCACCAAGTAGGCATTACCTTCATCGTCCCATCCAAAAGCGGTACGCGGATGCCTCCTGTCGTAGAATTGGGAAGACGAGTAACCGGTATCATTTGCTGTGTCAGTTTTATCGCCCGTCAACAAAGGGACAACAATCTCCCCGTCAAGAATCAGCATTGGACCTGAAGCCATAGCAGAATACCAGTCTTGACTTACAAGGCCATATTTCGTAGTGTCTGTCACCATCTCCATCTTTGCATATTTGCCTTTGCGATCCTTGAAGCCCACAAGACCATCCACACGATAGAGTTCTGTAGGATGGGTGTATCCCATTTGCTGCCGTCCTTCGCGAAAATATACAGACAAAACCATCTCCTTCATATGAAAATATCCGGCATTGACAGCAAAAGAGGCTCCGACTTCCTCCGCGATTTCGCTCAGCTTGCCGGATTGCAGTTCCGGCCTGTTCAATATCTCTGTCCTAAACTTCTCCATAGGATATTTGACCACACAGATGCTTTGTGTCGAATAGAACATTGTCACTTGTGCATACATAGCCTGAGCACCTTTTTCGAGTTCGGTGATTTCCCACGAAGTATTGACAAATGACAAAGAGTCTAAATCAAGACCTTCTGCCTTGTTCTCCTTCATGGATTCAAAACTGAAAGAAGTAGAACGGCCCATAGATTTACCCATAGGCGGAATATCCTGGGCGTTAACAGCTTGAGCACAAAAGAAAATTCCCCAAATAAGAAACAAACGTCTCATAACAATTCTATTAATTCGAAGACAACGACAAGCCTTGTTGGGATAAGAAAACCAATTCTACTCAATCACAATCCGTTCATCTATGGATGCGGTCAGAGGGATTCCTCTGTCTCCGAGACTTTTGACATAATCGGAGAAGAGTTCGTAGAGGAACGAGTCGCTTTCACGACGGGATCGGTTATTATCCAGTCCAAAGGAGTTTTTCGAGTCAACAAGATAGTTGATTGTGGCGAGCCTGTAAACTCTGCCCGCCTCTATTTCTTCTCCACCTATTGTGAGGGATGAAAGTGCATTGCCTTTTACTCTCATCCTGACTCCTGAACTGATTGCCTCTCCGCCACTTTTCGCCAGAGCTTCAAACAAATGTCTGACAGTTTCGGAATTGAGTTCGAGAAGGGTGAGTTTGTTGTCAAAGGGATATATACTATATATGTCTCCGCGGGTCACATCTCCGTTTGTCATCTCGGCACGGATTCCGCCATTGTTGTAGAGCGCGAAATCCGGACGCACGCCGAACTCTGTTTCGCACATTTCAACCATCGCGTCAGCCGTGAAATTGGAAAGCGTACCCTGTGGAAATCCTTTGCGCAGTTTGACAGGACATTGCGCAAGAACTTCGCCCATAGCCCTGTCGAGTTGCGTCGAATAGTTTTCAATCTGTCCGGCAAAGACAGGGTCGATTCTTGGGTCCAACCGCTTGTCCACCGGAATCAGGCGATAGTTCCATCCGAATGTCCCATTTTCATTGAGCGAGACTTTCATATAGCCAAGGCAAACCCCCTTGCTGCCTGTCTGGACAATCGGGACAAGCCTTCCATCGAGGTTCTGCACATAGTCGGGGCGATTGAGAAATGTGTGGGAATGGCCACCGATAATCATATCTATACTCCTGGTATTCAAGGCGATGCCACGGTCGTAATATTTGGCTGCGGAGTTTGCGGCATAACCCAGATGAGAGAGGGCAATCACCATATCCGCCCCCTTGTTTTTCAGTTCCTTTGCCAGGTTTTCGGCACGTCTGAGCGGATACTCATATTCCACCCCCACACAGGAATTCGGGTCTACAAGACCCTCCAACCGCACATTCAGACCGATGAATCCGATTTTCAGCCCTTCAAGTTCAAGCATCCGGCTCTCCTCGATTCTCGGAGCAAGAGAGGTATTCACGAATTTGAGATTGCTGCTAATAGTCGGGATATCATTGAGAGCCAACATCTTGTCGAGCCCAGTCATTTTCTTGTCAAATTCGTGGTTGCCGATTGTCTTGATGTCATAGCCCAATTCTTTTTGAGCCATCATTTCCACGTCACCGCCTAAAACCGTAAAGTAATATGACCCCTGCACGAAATCCCCTGCATCGCAAAGGAGCACCGCCCTGTCCGCCGTCCTCACGCTGTCTGCAAGCACTTTGATTCGCGCAAGCCCGCCACGATTGGCATTGTAGCTGGCATTAAGGTCCGTAGGCAGAATCTGGCTGTGGACATCGTTGGTAAAGAGGAGTGTGAGCTCAGTTGCCTTCGGCTTTTCCTCAGGTTTTTCCTCGGGTTTCTCAGTCGGTTTCTCTTCCGGCTGTTCTTGCGGTGGAACCTCAGGAGTGAGATTGCCACTCGTGCAGGAGAAGAGGGCTAAAAAGGAAATTAGAGTGACAAGTGATGGATGGCGTTTCATAATTAACGGTTTTCATAAAAAGCGTGCAAACATAATGATTCGCCCGCATAATTCCAAAAATGGCGACTGTCTCATTATTATTTGTGCAGAATTATCCCGTTTCGAAGCCCGGTTGTGAAAAATTTGCTAATTTTGTGTCTCTTTGAAAAAATCGGAGGGAAAAACCGGAGGAAGGTTCGTACGTAAAACAATAACCACAATGTTCTCTTTTCTAATCAGTCTTTTTGCCCTGCTTTTGGGCTATTTTCTTTATGGCAGGCTCGTGGAACGCATCTTTGGGATTGATTCTTCGAGGAAAACCCCGGCACTTAGCAAGGCGGACGGGGTGGACTATGTGCCTATGCCTGCGTGGAAAGTCTATATGGTCCAGTTCCTCAACATCGCCGGGACAGGTCCAATTTTCGGAGCCATTATGGGGGCTAAATTCGGTCCGGCGTCCTATCTTTGGATAGTCTTCGGATGCATTTTTGCCGGTGCGGTTCACGACTATTTCACTGGGATGCTTTCGATTCGTGGCGGCGGGACCGGACTGCCTGACATTGTGGGAGAATACCTTGGAAACGGAACAAAGAAATTTATTCTTGCCTTTTCAATCATCGTTCTGATGCTGGTGGGAACGGTTTTCGTCTTCAGTCCGGCGCTGATACTCGGAGATATTGCCGGTGACGGGTCCACTACCGCGATAATGATTTGGGTAGGGGTCGTTTTCCTCTACTACCTTGTGGCGACCCTGCTTCCGGTGGATAAGATAATAGGTCGCATCTACCCTGTTTTTGCATTTGCGCTTCTGTTTATGGCAGTGGCTCTAATGGTCTGCCTCTTTGTGAAATGGCCTTCACTCCCCGAGCTCTGGGACGGAATCGGAAATCTTGGTGAAAGTGAGGGGCTTTTGAGCGGCCAGCCTATTTTCCCTTGCCTTTTCATCACTATTGCCTGCGGAGCCGTGAGCGGTTTCCACGCCACACAAAGTCCGCTGATGGCACGCTGCCTCACAGACGAGAAACTCGGAAGACCTGTTTTCTACGGAGCAATGATCACTGAAGGTGTGGTTGCGCTCATCTGGGCAACAGTTTCATCTTGGTTTTTCTTTGACGGAGGTGCCGAGGCGGTGGGGTCCTCACTCAGTGCTGCCGCTCCTGAAGTGGTTGTGAGTGTGTCGAAAAGCTGGCTGGGGATTTTCGGTGGCATTCTCGCGGTGCTCGGAGTGGTGGCAGCCCCTATCACAAGCGGCGACACAGCATTCCGCAGTGCCCGCCTCATTGTGGCGGATTTCCTTCACTTGGAGCAAAAACCGATACGCAACCGCCTGGCAATCAGCATCCCGCTTTTTGCAATCGCCGTCCTGCTGCTTTGGTACAACATTGCAGATGAAGACGGATTCAACGTTATTTGGCGCTATTTCGGCTGGGCAAACCAAACTCTTGCCGTGTTTATGCTCTGGACTGCAACGGCTTACCTCGTCAAATCCAAAGGAGCAGGGTCTTCCGCCTACCTTCTGACCCTTTTCCCCGCAGCCTTTATGACAGCCGTCTGCACGACCTACCTCTGCATCGCAAAAATCGGTTTCAACCTCCCAAACAGCTGGAATTACGCAATAGGTTCCGTGACATTCGTCCTTTCGCTCGTGATTTTCTTTGTTTGGAAAATCCGTCGAGACAGAAAGATAAAGATTTGATTTTCACTGATCGGTGGGAAAGATTGCATTCATAGACATTGAAGTCAGCGGAAATGGAAAGATTCTCGATTTGGGCGCCACCAAAGGCGACTCGTCATTCCATTCCGCCCACATTTCCGACTTCATAGATTTCATCGGCGACTGCGATTATCTTTGCAGTCATAATATTCTTGAGCACGACCTTAAATTCATTCGCCCTTTCCTTAAGAAGGATTACAAAATCATTGATACTCTGTACCTTTCACCTCTGCTTTTTCCGACAAGACCATATCACCGATTGATGAAGGACGACAAGATTGATTCGGAGGAGTTGAACAATCCACTAAGTGATGCCAAGAAAGCAAAAATTCTATACGACGATGAAATCAGCGCATTCCGAAATCTTCCGGAATCGCGGCAATTGCTGTATTATGATTTAACTTCCGGTGACGCCCATTTTCACGATTTCTACAAATCTGCGGATTATTCACCGGGATGGAGACCTATGTTTCTTCGTAAAAGCCTATCGGAAAGCATTCTGACGACACTTTCTTCCCTTGTATGCAGTAATGCCGCAATCGAAAGCCTCGTTAAAAAGCATCCCGTTGAGTTTGCATATGCAACAGCAGTCATTCTCACTCGCGACAGAAATTCAATAACTCCTGCGTGGGTTTTAAAGAATTATCCCGCAGTAGAGAAAATAATATACCTCTTGAGAAACAAGAATTGTGGCAAGTCGGACTGTGAGTACTGTTCTTCCGCTTTTAATCCGGAAAAAGCATTGAAAAAATGGTTCGGTTACGAACATTTCCGAAAATTCAACGGTGAACCACTCCAAGAAAATGCTGTTCGCGCAGCTATTGAAGGTGAATCCCTACTTGCCATCTTCCCAACCGGAGGCGGCAAATCTATTACATTCCAACTGCCTTCTCTTGTCACAGGAGAAACTGTCAGAGGGCTTACAATCGTCATCTCACCCCTTCAGTCCCTGATGAAAGACCAAGTTGAAAATCTTGAGAAAAAAGGTATTTCAGATGCTGTGTATATAAACGGACTTCTCTCGCCTGTGGAAAGGAGAAACGCCTTGGAAAGGGTGAGGAACGGAGAAGCTTCGATGCTCTATATTGCTCCGGAACAACTGCGTTCAAAAACAATCGAGAAGATTTTGATGTCCCGGACTTTATCCAGATTTGTGATTGACGAGGCGCATTGCTTCTCCGCTTGGGGTCAGGATTTCAGAATTGAGTATCTTCATATCGCAGATTTCATAAAATCCATTCAAGAGACAAAAGGTCTTGAGAATCCTATTCCGGTTTCTTGTTTCACAGCTACTGCAAAGCCGAAAGTTATCAGTGACATCACGGACTATTTCTACGATAACCTCGGACTCCGCCTCAAACGTTTCACTACAGACGCAACACGAACAAATCTGCACTACACAGTTTTGTACCGCGCAGACAAAGAAGAAAAGTATCAGACACTTAGGGAACTTCTTTCAGAGAGCTCTTGTCCCTCTATTGTCTATGTTACAAGGACAAAAGCGGCCGAAGAGATTGCTGCGAGACTTGTTCGGGACGGGCTCAATGCGAGAGCCTTCCACGGGCAGATGGATACAAGGGTAAAAGTGCAGAATCAAGACGATTTCATAAATGATCGGGTGCGCATCATTGTGGCGACATCCGCTTTCGGAATGGGCGTGGACAAAAGTGACGTCGGTCTTGTCGTACATTTTGAAATATCTGATTCTCTTGAGAATTACATTCAGGAAGCAGGCAGAGCCGGACGAGATGTCCATTCGGAAGCGGATTGCTATGTGCTGTTTAATGATGACGACCTCAACCGCCATTTTGTTCTCCTCAACCAGACAAAACTGACATTCAGCGAAATAAACCAAATTTGGAGAGCAATCAAAGGCTTGACTCAGAAACGTGACACAATCAGTATTTCTGCCCTTGAAGTAGCCAGGAAAGCAGGATGGGACGAAATCCGAGATGTTGAAACAAAGGTAAAAAGTGCAATCGCTGCTTTGGAAAATGCCGGTTATGTGAAGCGCGGTATGAACAGTCCGAGAATATATGCGACAAGCATTGTTCCAAAGAATCTGGATGAGGCTGCGGAAATCATCAGAAAATCCGACAGTTTTGCGGAAGAAGAAAAACAGGATGCTGTACGCATTGTCAAATCCCTGATTTCGGAACGAAGCCGTGCCAAGGCAGGAACAACCGCCGCCGAATCCAGGATTGACTACCTGTCCGATATGCTCGGAATTGAAATAGGGAAAGTCGTCAGGGCAGTTGAGAAGATGCAGGCCTGCGGTATCCTCGCCAAAGACGATGATATGTCCGCTTATCTCCGTCCGTCTTTTTCTGCAAGACTTGATGCGATGCTCTCTCTTGAGAGTTTTCTCATTACCGCAATAGAGAGCACCGGGACTACACAATACGGAATAAAAGAACTTAACGAAAATGCACAATCCGTAGGAATCGCAAAATCCAATGTAAAAGATATCCGAACCCTGCTTTTTTACTGGACGATAAAGGATTACATTGAGAAAAAGTCACTTTCAGAGGACTATATCCACATAATTCCTAAAATTGACACAAATATTTTCAAAAAAAAGTTTGAACTCAGAAGTAGTTTGTCACATTTCATAGTTGAGAGATTCCGAAATATTGGCGTTCGTGACGTTCTGTCGAATGAAGTTTTCGTACAATTCTCCCTTGTGGGGCTTATGGAAGACTTCAACAGGGAGATTTCAATTTTCAACGACATCAAGGCTGGTATTCAGGACGTCGAAGATACACTTCTCTATCTCGCCAAAATCGGAATTATGAGTATTGAAGGCGGGTTTATGGTCCTATATAACAAACTTCAGATTGAAAGGCTCAATCACGACAACAGAAGTCGCTACAGGAAAGAGGATTATATGAATCTAGACGCTTTCTATCGGCAGCGCATTCAACAGATTCATATCGTGGGGAAATATGCCAATATGATGGTGTCTGACGAAAGAGCCGCTTTGGAGTTTGTCCACGACTACTTTGTGATGGATTTCAAGGCATTTGTCAAGAAATATTTCGACAGTCGCGAACAAGGAGAATTGGACAGGAACGTCAGTCCGAAAAAGTATCGGGATATATTCGGCAGTCTCACAGAATCCCAGTCGGCTATAATCAATGACAAAGATTCACGTTTCATTGTCGTGCCGGCAGGTCCTGGAAGCGGAAAGACTTATGTACTCGTGAGAAAACTTGCCTCATTGATTCTTATGGAAGACGTGAAATCCGAACAACTTTTGATGCTGACCTTTTCCAGAGCCGCAGCCACTGAATTCCGCAAACGGCTCAGAGATTTGATTGGCAATGCGGCAGAATATGTGGAAATCCGGACTTTTCACTCCTATTGTTTCGACCTTTTGGGTAGAATCGGTTCCATCGACGACTCGGAAAATGTCGTAAACAAAGCTGTCAATGCGATAATGGGCAGTCAGGTCGAAAGAAGTCGGATTACAAAATCCATCCTTGTGATTGACGAAGCACAGGATATGGGAGAGGATGAATTTGCGCTTGTACGCGAACTGATTCGTAACAATGACGACATTCGTGTCGTTGCGGTAGGCGATGATGACCAGAATATTTATGAGTTCCGTGGTTCTGACTCGAAATATATGGGAATGTTAATAAATGATTTTAAGGCCACCGTTTATAATATGCTCGACAATTTCAGAAGCGGGAGTTCTGTCATTAATTTGGCAAATACTTTCGCCCGTACAATCAAGTACCGATTGAAAACTGAAGCAATTCGAGCAGTCGCTGAACGCGAGGGAAAAGTAAGGATTGTACGTCATACCCCGTGCAGTTACGGACAGGCCGTAGTAAATGACATTCTCGAACAAGGGCTTCCGGGATGCACAGCTGTGCTGACCGTGACCAATGACGATGCGCTTATGATATCCGCAATGCTCAATCAAAGAGGACTAAAAGCCCGTCTGATTCAATCAAATGAAGGTTTCAGGCTTTTTGATTTGGCAGAGCTTCACGATTTCTATGCGGAACTGAATTCCAATTGCTCCACTATTATTCCTGAGACTGTTTGGGAACATACAAAGAATTCTGTGGAAAGCAGGTATTCCACAAGTGAGAGTCTTGACATCGTCCAAACCTGCATCAGTGCATTTGAAAAAGAATATCCGCAAAACAGGTATATGTCCGATCTTTTCAATTTCCTCTGCGAATCAGAAATCGGAGATTTCCAAAATGCGGAAAAAGACGAAATAGTAGTCTCGACAATACATAAGTCAAAAGGACGTGAATTTGACAATGTATTCCTTGTACTCAAGGATATTAAACAACTCACAGACAAGGAAAAGCGCGCCATATACGTCGGCATCACAAGGGCAAAGACAAATCTGTCCATTCATTTTGACGGAAATGTTTTCGCAGAAATCCAAGGAACTGCTATTGAGGATGATTACAACTCTTATCCTGAACCTGACGAGATTCTTCTACACCTGTCTCACAAAGACCTGTATCTTGACTTTTTCAAAGGCAAGTCTGCTTTAATATCAAAACTCCGCTCCGGAGATGCCCTCAATGTGATTGAGGACCGTATATACACAACGACCAACGGCTATTCCCAACCGGTAGCGAGATTTTCCGAGGCTTTCAGAAACAAATTATCACTCCTCCGAAATCGTGGTTACGATATTTCATCCGCCAAAATCCGTTTCCTTCTTTTTTGGCACTATGAGAATCCCGACAAAACAAACGGAGCCTCCAAATATCTCGAAACTGCGATAATTCTTCCAGAAATCACATTGACGCATAAATAGCGCAAAGTTCAAAGCCACAGTTTGAAAAAATGGCACAAAGTTCAAAATACATTTTGAAGAATACTGACGAATGACGAATCCGGAGAAATTGAAGACAAATCGGGTAAGATTGAAATAATGCCGGTATGGAAATGGCTGTTGCAATAGAAATCGTCATTAAAGACACGGACTTTATAAATTGACAAAAAATTTGGATTTCTGCTATGCCTGAGAGAGGCAAGGCAGAAATCCAAGAAGTTTTTCAAGGTAGTTTATATAGGATTATTCAGTTTCCACACCAGGAGCCCTGACGGTTGTTTGGGCTGCGCGGATTTCCGAGTTGGTCCTTGTCAAGTGCGTTTATGCTTTCCAACCAAGAATGAAATTCAGGGCTTGATGTCTTTATCAGTTCCGCTGCGTCTGTCGCTGAAATTCTCTTGTCGTAGCCGGTGAGTTTTCCGTCCCATTTATAGACCAAGTCAGTCTCGTCAAAAGCCGGACTGCCGATGTCGGCGTATTTGACATATGCTATGTCTGTGTCGGAAGGGGTACCGTCAATATATGTTTTGTATTTGTTTTGCGGCGTTCCGGAAATCACATAACGGGAAATGAATGTGCCTTTTTCACTATTATAGTTTATTGCCTTCGGATCCTTCTTGTTTATGACAAGACTATTCAGATATAAAGCGTTCCCTCCTCCCGGGTGAACCCGCAAGATTCCACCCGAAGCCGAACCAATCATCGTCGAATTGGCAAAAATCAGTTTTCCCGAACGAATATCAACGTCGCCGAAACATTTTTCGGAAGCCACCTGTTCCCCGAAAGTACAATTATTGAAAAAAGTCGCAGCCCCCGTCACTGTCAAAACTGCCCGTCCGATATATTGGCTTTCGCTGTTCGGAGTTGAATTGTTCCCCGTGAATACACAGGAATTAAACCAAGCGGAAGCCGAAGCATTGTTCAGATAGACGGCTCTGCCGAGATTTCCGTCAAATACGCATCCGTCACATTTTATCGCGGCATTGGCTCCGCCAAGATACAGAGCGCCGTCCTTATCAGCCTTGCCGCCCGTGAAGCGCAGGTTATTGAAAGTCAGAGCAGCATTGGCCCCGAGCTTGAAAAAGCGGGAGTTGCCGCTGTTTTTGAACAGAGTTCCGGGAGCACCTTCTATGGTCGTACCCAGTGCCGAAGTATGTCCGGGCCAAGCGACAACAATTTCTTCTCCTCCAAAATCATATTCTCCCGCAGCCGCGTGAACTCTGACTCCGATGCAGCCATAACCCTTTGCCAAACCGTCCTTGGTCTTGTCGTTGGTGTCATCCTGTGCAAGAAGTCTCCTGAGGAATGTAACTCCCGCTGCAGCATTTTCCGCAGACAGCCCGTCACCAGTGCCTTGAGCAGTCGGAGCAATATACCAGTCTGTCACAATCCGCTCGTCAATGCACCCGAGGTCCACAATCCCACTGCGGCTGACCGAAAGAGGCGTAAGGCTGAAAACTCCGGTCTCGATAGCATTGGCGGAAACCACTTTCCCTTCCTTATAGAAACGGAAACCGACGCCATTCGCAAGATTGATTCCCGGGAGCACGGGAATATAATATACTCCCGCTCCGGCAACAGTGGCAATAATCCTCGAGTTTCCTCCGGATATGCTCGGAGTCCCGATATTTCCGTTCTCATCAAAGCTTACGCTCACTTTTCCGGCAAGCAGTTGCTCACCGGCACCACGAATAATCAGGCTTCGGATTTCAGGATTCTTTATTTCAAAACGTATGAATCCACAGAGATTTTTGAAGGATAGATTACCGTCTTTGGCAATTGCAGCCGCATAATGGATGGAACCGAAATCTTTTGAAGCCACTGGTTTTGCCGGTATTGTCACGCTGACACTTCCATCTGTAAGGGAACTTTCCACAGAAGAAGGATAGACCGCATAATAGGCCGGGGCTTCATCCACATTTGCCTTGAAAGTGGTTGTGGCACCATCTGAAAGAGCTTTCGAGGTGGTGAACGATTCGTTGAAGTATATCTTTATTTCATCATCTTTCACCCAAGTTATGGGACGTAGTCCTCCGGAAAGTTCTCCAAGCGAGGTTTTTGTCCCGGCTTCGCTTATGGCGGAGAATTCCATTTCAATTTTTCCGGACTGTTCCTGATTTTCAGCCGGACTTTCAGGAGATGGCTCCGGAGACTGGACTTTCGCACATGAAAGCAATGCGAGCGTCATAGAGAAGAACAGTCCGGAGGTAAATATCAAATTTCGTGTTTTCATTTTCAATAAATTTTAAGTTTAGAAACTACAGCTTACAGAGGTCAGTGCATCGGAGGAGCGGGATAATCCGATTCGGCCCTTGTGGTGAAGACCGTCTGTTCGAAAGTATGTCCGTAAGGGTCGCGTGCCACCACTTTGATGTCCGAAGCCCCCGGATTATGCAGTTTATGATAGTACATATGCTGAGGTTTGCGGGAATAGCTGTATGTGTTGCGAGCGAGGACCTTGTAGAAATACCAGCAGGACCAGGCATCATACATTTTCTTTTGGACAAGCGCGTCCGAAACTTTCGCTCCGTCTTCCCAGACTTCAAAACTCCATTCAGTCGTGGCATTCCATATATTCGCTACGACATAGTCATTTCCGGGAACGTCGAATTTATAGATTCGAGGTTTGTCGCTCTTAACCTGATATTCAAACTCCGGAAAATCCGCCGGATGGTAGAGCCTTATCTGATAAGTCTCAGGATGCCCCACAGCCTTGTATATATGGCTTTTGAGTTTTCCATCCTCAAACTCATAGGAGGCATAGCCCATCGGCTCCCCTCCTCCGCAGACCGTCGCGCACCAGTCCACTCCGTTGGTGGTTCCGACATCGTCCATATTGATGGTTTTACCGGCAACTTTCTCGATGGCATAATGGATGTAGTGGCTGTGCCCGCCGATTAGCCTCGCATAGTTGAAACCCGCAAGAATTTCATAGAGTTCCTGCGCAGCGGCGTACTCAAGACCCGCGTGCATACAAACAACCACGGTCTTTTCTTTCGGCACGGCAGAAAGGTCTGTCCTCGCCCATTCCATCACCCTCTCGCAGAGTTCTTCCTTGCAGGAGGTTTCGCTCTTGCCCTGATGTACGATATTGTCAAGCACGAGTATGTGGACATTTCCTCTGTCAAAAGAGTAGTTCACCGGTCCCATCGCGGCCTCGAACTTTCTCTGTCCGACAAGGTCCGGGATAGGGTCGGAGGCTGAAAACTCGTGGTCGTGATTGCCTATAACCTGAAAGCAAGGCACGGAGAGATTCCCAAGCGAGAGCATCTTTGTCACTTCCGGATAGAGATTCCACTCATTATGAACGAGGTCTCCGAGGGTGACGGCGTATGTCGGCATATCCCCGCCCTTTCCTGCCACATATTCCCTTATGTCAGGAGCAGTTTCAGCGTTAAAGCGTCCTATTCCGTTGTTTTTCTCTTTCACCTGAGGGTCTCCGAGCGCGAGCAGGCGGAATTTCTTTTCGACAGCGATTTTTTTCAGACTGAAATTATATTCAGTTTTCTTTGGGTCGAGTTTCTGTGCAAAAAGCGGCAGACCGTTCTCACCTACTGCGATTTCCGCATCGGCAGGTATCGAATAATAAACCCAATATGCGTATGTGTTGCGCTTAGGAATCTTATAGTTCCCGTCCTTGTCTGTGCGCACTATCGTAAATCCGTCACTGACCTGAATCCCGACAGCCGGAGTCCCGTCCGACCAAGTGATTCTTCCGCTCACAGGAGAGCTGATTCCGCTGAGGTTAAGCCCCGAAGAAGGTTTTTCGCAGGCTCCAAGAAAAGGCAGGACAGAAAAAAGGACAAGTAGCAGTATTTTTCTCATAACATTCATCATATTTATGACCATTGATAGTTCGTTTCACTCACGCCCTCACAATCAGCATTGTGGTTCCCGCTTATGGCAAAACCGTTTTCTGAATTGAAACCAAACTCATTCATAAGAGGAGGTTCATAATTTCTTTTCTTTTCCATATCTGAATTTTTAGTCATTGTTGCGAAGTTTTCATCTCTTACATAATAGTTTCTAATACCCAGGATTCTGGTCGGATGGCTCCATAGCCTCGTTGGAGTCCAGTTCGGACTTCGGAATCGGCCAGAACTCATCCTTACCGGTAGTGAAGACATAGGTGCTGAATTTTCTCAGATTGCTCGGCTTGCCATCCCAAGTATCAGCGGAGTAGCTCACGATGCAGTCGGAGTCTATGCTTGGCTTTGCATTGGAAATGAAATTGCGAGGAGCCTTGACAGAGGATTGTCCCGGAGCCATAATCTCATGATTCATAGCCTTTTCGGCAATTCCCCAGCGACGCAAGTCATACCAGCGGAAACCTTCGTTGCAAAGCTCCACCATACGTTCATATCTCAGCGCACTGCGAAGACCCGCCTGATCCGTGGCCACGACATCAGGCATATTCACCCTGCGGCGGATTCTGTCTATATACTCCTTTGCCACATCAAGTTCCACTCCGGCTTCAATCCTCGCCTCGGCAGCAATCAGATAGAGTTCGCTCAAGCGGAAAACACCGTTATTAATCGCATCCTTGGTCTGTTCGCGAGATCCTCCGGTGATGGCTCCGTAAAAGGCATTGTCATACCCTTTGCGCCAAAGATAACCTCCGGGACCTTTAGTTCCGTTGGGACCATATTCGCTTTTATTCCCTATCACATTGGAATTGGCGATATCAGTCCCGGCCATGTAGTCATGCACCTTTTCCCTAGTGACGTCAAGCGAGTATTCCACTCCCATTGTACGGGAATTGTCACGCACACAGAAGAGGTCGAGCCTCGGGTCGCGGTTTTTCCACGGGTCTTGCCAATCGTAGAGCGGTGACTCGGTGATGTGTTTTCCGTCAGTGCATTGAATCGCATCTATGAATGCCTGAGAAGGTCCCATCCAAGATGCTCCATTTAGTGTCCGGGGCGCGATGTAATAGACATTGATAGTCAAAAGGTCAGTGGTCAGGTCGTTGTATTGGAGAGACCAGAGCCACTCAGGGTCGTTTTCGCCTGCATAAGCGAAGAGTGCGCAGTTTGGCTCGCCGTCCGCGTGGGTCGGATAGTATTTGAGGTCATATTCCGCAAGTTTGCTGCCGTTCGAATGTGCAATGGCTATAGCTTTGTCGGCATATTCGGCAGCCTTTTCATAATAGCCGTTGGAAAGAGTGGCGTGGTTCAGACAAATTCTCGCCTTGAGCATATATGCGGCTGCCCGGCTGAAACGGGCGGTTCCTTCGGATGAAGGCCACACAAGGGGAAGGGCGTCAATCAGGGCGTCGTCCAAATCCTCAAGAAGCCGGGATACAATCTCCTCCTTCGCCATTCTCGGATAGCTCTTGTCTTTGAGGGACAGGGCGTGGTCGATGTAAGGAACAGCGCCATAGTACTGTACAAGCTGGTCGTAGCAGAAAGCCCTGATACAGAGGAGTTCTGCCTTGAGAGACGCTATCGTGGACTCGGGAACCTTGCCGGAGAGATTGTCGAGTCCGTCGAGCACATAGTTCGCACGTCCGATTGCGATGTAGGAGTATTTGTAGAAAGACACAATCCATTTGTTTTCTGTCGAAATGGTGGATGTGGTAAGCTGGAGGACAGCTGCGCTGGCAACACGCCCCGTGCCTATATCGCTGATGCAGTCGATGGTTCTCCACCAACCCGCCGTGAGATGACCGTAATTGGTCGCCACAGCCCGGTAGGCGGCATAAGTTCCAGCCGTTGCCTCCTCCTCTGAAGAAGGAAATCCGACTGTCGATGGACCATTGAGCGGATGTTTGTCAAGGCTGCACCCAAGGCTCATAAGAACCATAAGGAAAAATATAAATGTCTTTTTCATCGTTTCTTAGAATTTGAGTTCAACACCGAATGTGTAGGTTTTCACCTGCGGATAGTTGTCTGCGACAGCTCCAAGTGAAACGCCGTCGCGGGCATTAGGGTCATAGCCAACCTCCGGGTCATAGCCCTGATAGAATTTCGTAAAGGTGAACAGATTCTCGGCGGAAGCGAAGAATGAGACCTTTTTGACACATTTCTTAAGTATCTTCTCCGGCAGGGAGTAGCTCAGAGTGAGGTTTTTGAGCCTGAGATAGGAGGCGTTCCTCATCCAGAACGAAGAGACTTGGCGGTTGTGTTCACTCTTGTAGGACATTCTCGGATAGAATCCGTCAGGTGTCTCCACCGTCCAGCGGTCAAGATGTTCCGTGCGGAATGTACCTCCGTTGATGCAAGGCTGCACGAAGTAGGAACTCAGATAGGAATCCACTTTGCCGACGCCCTGGAAAAAAGCGCTGAAATCCAGTCCCCGCCAGCCGAAGGAGAGTGTCGCCCCATAGGTGTAGCGAGGCACTGTGCTGCCGATGACGGTCTTGTCCGCATCCGTCACAACATCGTCTCCCGTGGTGTCCGCATAGATGAGGTCTCCCGGCTTTATGTCTTTTCCAAACTGCCTCAGATTAATGTTCACCCAGTCGGCTTCCTCCTGTGTACGCGCCATCCCGATGCACTGAAGTCCGTAGATGGAATTGATTGACGAGCCCTCCTGATTACGGATAATCCCGTTGCTGCGGCTCTCATACTGCCCCTTCATATCCGTAATTTTATTGATTACGTCGGAGAGGTTCGCATCTATCCCGAAGCGGAAGTCTCCCCAACTGTCGTGATAGCCCGCACTGAGTTCCCAGCCTATGTTCCTGACCTCGCCGGCATTCTGATATGGGGCGTTGAGACCGGTAGAGAGAGGGATGTTGAGAGTCATCAGAATCCCGTGGGTATTCTTCAGATAGAAATCGGCAGTCAGGCTGAATTTATTCCAAAACGCCGCATCGAAACCTATATCGAACATCTCGGAAGTCTCCCAAGTAATGTCTTCGTTTGCAAGAGTGTTTCTGTAGGCAATGGGTACAAGCACTCCGTTTACGGAATACACATCCATTGCAAGCTGCTCCGCAAAAGGATAATTTGACGAACTTATGTTCTGATTGCCCAACTGTCCGTAGGATGCCCTCAGTTTGAGTTCGGTAAGAGTCTTTTTTGCTCTCGCCATCCAAGGTTCTTCACTTATTCTCCAACCTGCCGAAACAGAAGGGAATATACCCCACTGCCGGCCCTTGGCAAATCTTGACGAGCCGTCAAAACGGATATTTCCTTCAATGAGATATCTCTCCTTATAATTGTAATTAATCCTTCCGAAGAATGACTGGAGAGCCCATTCCGACCTTGTGCCGGCATTGGACATCGTCTCGTCCTCGGCGCCTACATTGAGCACGGGATAGTCGGGATATGGAAGACTCTGCCTGGAAGCCGAATAATACCTCTGGCTCATAGTCTCACGCGAAACTCCCAAAAGGACCTTCAGTTCGTGCGCATCGGCGAATTTCTGATGGAAGGAAGCCGTGCCCTGGTAAGTCATATAGAAGTTCTGCGTCTGGGACTCAGTCAGTTCATTGTACAGACGGCTCTTCACCGGAGACTGTGAGCCGTAAGCATCTGAAGCATAGTGAATCACGTCCTCAAACAGGTGGGTGTGTGACACAGCCAGACGAGGAGCGATTTTTCCCTCCAGAGTCAGCCATTTCCACGGAGACCAGCTCAGCGAAACGGCACCGTTTATCCTGAGATTGTCCACTCTCTTTTGTCCGCCCTCACCGTCTGTCACCGGAAGGATATTCGTAGATCCCCCGGTCATCGGGGCATAATCACCGCTGGACCACTGCGTGAGAATCAGAGGGTCACGGGTATTCATCATATTGAAAAGGCTCGCGGCAAGAGGAACAGCATTACGCCGTCCGAAATTCGTCGCAAAATCAAATTTTACGTTGAGACGCTCGTTCACGTCGATTGTCATATTGTCGCGAAGAGTGAAACGGGAATAGTTCTGACGTTTGATGATACCGTTCTGATTGAGATAGCCGAAGGATGCGTTATTGCGTATTTTACCCGATGCGGCATTGAAAGAAAGCGCATGGCTGTGGGTGAATCCGTTTCCGTTGAGAACTTTCTCCTGCCATTTGGTTATAGGATATGAATCCGGGTCCACGCGATGGTTGTCCATATATCTTGCGATGTATTCTTCGGAATACAAAGGGGTGTCTCCATCATTGAGTGAAGCTTCACGACTCAAGCGCATATAATCCTCCGCGCCTACGAGTTTCGGGATGTCGGTCGGGGATGACCAGCCGGCATAGCCTCTGTAGCTCAGAGAGAAACGGTCTTTCGGAGCGCGCTTGGTTGTTATGAGTATCACACCGTTGGCTGCCCTTGAGCCGTAGATTGAGGATGATGCCGCATCTTTCAGAACAGAAATTTTATCAATCTGGGAAGGGTCCACATCGTCAATGCTGCCCTGCACTCCGTCAACAAGTACGAGAGGCGAAGCGCTTGAACCTCCGAATGTTCCGATACCACGGACACGGATTGAGCTCCCAGGAGAACCGGGATTGCCGGACTGGTTCGTGACCGTGACTCCTGCAGCCAGACCTTGAAGAGCATTTGCTGCGGTAGCAACAGGTCGAGTCTCGATTTGTCCTGCGGAGAGGGATGATACCGAACCGGTGAGATTCACTTTTTTCTGGACATCGTAGCCGACCACCACCACTTCATCGAGGAAGGTTGTGTCTTCCTCAAGCACGAAATCGACGACGGTCTGCGTCCCCAAAGTCTTGCGGGCTTCAGAAAAGCCTATGCAAGAGACAAGCAGTTTCTGCCCCGGCAAAGCCCTAATCTCATATTTTCCGTCCACATCGGTGGCGACTCCGTCAGTCGTTCCCTCTATAATCACGGCAGCACCCACTACCGGAGTATTGTCGCTCGCAAGAACCCGCCCGGTGTATTTGTCTTGAGAACGAAGTCCCAGCGGAATCAGACTCAAGACCAAAACCATATAAATCAACTTTTTCATAGCCTTCATTTTTTATAATTTGCTGAGTTTCAGTTCAAAGACGAAACAACGCGACGCATTGGCATTGTTCCCTTTCTCATTGGCGTCCACAGAGGTGTCGATGACGATTTTTGTCGTTGAAACTGCACCGGAAATGTCGAAAATAAAATGGGAAACAGGCTTGTCCACAGTGCCGTTGGAAACAGTCGGAGGACAGACATCACCTTCGTAGCCTACAAGAAATTCATTTCCTGAGACAGTCAGAGTCTTTTTGCTCTTTCCGTCCACCGTGACCTCTCCGCGGCTAAAACTGCCGCCGCCCTCCACCCGAACTGCGATGCGGTTTTTGGATGCGCCGGAGAACCTCGCCAAATCGAGTTCAAGTTTGAGATTAGTACTCTTTGTCAAAGACGAAAGTTCCGGAGTTTCAAGCCGTCCGAATGTATTCGTGCCGGAAACGGAAAGCTGCAAGGCTCCGACCCGTTCTCCGCCATTGAGTATTTTCCAGCCGGACAGGTCGCGATTACGGATATAAGCCTGAGGTGCGAGAACTTTTCCGTGCAACTGTTCAGGATAGTCGAACCAGGTCTTTTCATAACCGACCTCGTTTTTGTTGGCACCTTGGGCATTGGTCAGATTCCAAGCCTGCATAGTACCCGGCTCGGTGCCGTCAACCTTGTCGAGCGCAAGCGGAACAGCGCAGCCGTTAGCCGGTTTCATATAATCCCCGGAATAGGCAAAAAGGTCGAAAGACTCATAAAGAATCACATTTTCCTCATCCGGAAGACGGAAATAATAGCGAGGAATGCCGTCGGCATTGCCAAGGTCTATGCGGACAAATAATTTAGCCGGACCTCCCAATGAAATCCAGAATTTGTTGCCGCCATCTGCAATCTTCGCCATTCGTCCTATGGATTTTGAAACTGAATAGGAAAGAGGACGGGTACCGTTCTGAGCGGCATTTAAACCCACCGGAGGATAGGCGATATTGTATTTCTCTGTGAAACTGCCCACGCCTCCGACTCCGGACCAAGACAAGAAGCCATATTGCTCGCCGCTTATAGTCACAGTAAATTCGGCTGTTGAAGGCACATTCACCATACCCTCATAGACATTGTCGTCTTCCTCTGTGGACTCAAGAGTCTGCACCCCGTCAATATCCACAGTAACAAGGGTCATATCCCCCGCAGACAGCAGCGAGGAGAGTTGTCCTTCATTCCCGTCCAAATCAAATGGCAGGGCGGCAAGCATCACCTTCTTAGTCTCCGACTCAATTCTGAGTTCGACAGCCTCAGTGGCGGTCTTCACATCCGGAGAAGAGCTCAAGAGAAGTTCTCGCAATTCCGCAGCCGTGGAGGCAACATACTTTCCGTCAAATACATATTTGAATTTCACAATGGAAGGATCCGGAGATAGCCTCGCCCTGAAAGCATATTTTCCTTCCGGAGTACGCCCCTCATATACAGTGGAAAGTGCCGTATTTAGCGTTACTGTCTCGAATGTGGTAAAGACCGGCGCTGTGATGACCTCGCCTCCGGAATCGATGCCCACAACCCCGACGAAGTACTTGTTCCGTGGTTTCAGACCTTGAACTCGCAATGGAGTCAGGTTTTCCTGCTTTTGGGCCTTATCCTTTATAATTGCCAGTTTTTCGATAGCGTCCATAGAGAGGTAAGGCGCGACATCGTCATATTTCTGAGGTGGCAGCAAAAGATAGCCGGTGACATCTTTCTGTCTGCTTTCGACTGTGATTGTCGCAGAAGAAGAGAGGATGTCTCTGACAGAGAGTTTCACAACAGCCTTGACATTGCTGTCGGGTTCGCTCTCTCGCACGCAAGAGCATAGGAGCAGTGCAGCGCAAAACAAGAATAGTGTTACTCTTTTCATTATAACTAAAGTTTAATGGTTGTTGAATATCTTATGTCAGTAGAGGATGACCCAATGAAAACATTGTATTCTCCTCGCGGCAAAATCCAGCCGTCATCGTATTGTCTAAGTTTCTCCGCATCAATCTTCATTGAAACATCAATGGTCCCTCCAGGTTCGATGAAGACTTTTCTGAAAGCTTTCAGTTCCTTGACCGGACGGTCATTTCCCGGAAGGCCGACATAAACCTGAACGACCTCCGCCCCGGCAAGTTGTCCAGAGTTTGTGACTGAAAACCTCAATTCCGTCCCTGAGATCTTCGGTCTGCCATATTCAAAGGAGGTGTAGCTCAAGCCGTGTCCGAATGGGAACAACGGTTCAATTCCATTCTTTTCATACCATCTGTAGCCGACATAAACATCTTCCGAATAGGTCTCGTCCCAGATTGTGTTCTTGTCGGATGCATCGCCGCGCGGAATTCCAGGATATTGAGACACATCCCTAAGCGGACCATCCTCAAGTCTCACCGGGATGGTGAACGGAAGCCGCCCTGATGGATTCACACGGCCGGTCAATACATCCGCAAGACTGTTTCCCGCCTCGCTTCCGAGATACCATCCCTGAACTATGGCAGGGACATACTCCGCCCACGGCATTGCGACAGGGTTGCCCGAGATGTTAACAACAACAAGGGAAGGATTCACGGCTGCGAGCTTTAGGATAAGAGAATCCTGCCCATACGGCAGATGCCAGTCTTCTCTGTCATAACTCTCGGCATCATTGTACTTATCCTTGTTCAGTCCGCCAAAAAACACAACGACATCCGCCTTTGTCGCCGCATCCAATGCGTCTTTTTCATCTACAGAAGCAGAAGACGAATAGCCGGGGACATATACTATTTCCGCATCAGGCAAGGCTGCACGGAGTCCGTCAAGAGGACTCACTTCATACTTTGTCTTGAGAGACGAACTTCCCCCGCCCGCAGTCATACTTCGGACGGCATTCTCCCCCACAACAAGAATCCTCCGGTGATGAAGAGGCAACAGATTTTCCTCATTCTTGAGCAACACGATACCCTCAGCACCGATTCTGCGCGCCGTCGCTGAATGCTCGGGACAGGTGAAGCGGCCCCATCCGCGATTCCATGACATACAGGTCCGCATCATCAGGCGGAGAACCCTTCTGACTTTCCCGTCCAGCACATCCTCCGAGGCCTCCCCGCTTCTGAGCCGTTCAAGATATGGTTGTGCAAGGTGAAACTTGTCATAGGCGTTTCCTTTCCCCACCATCAATCCGTCCGTCCAAGTCCCGAATTCCATATCAAGACCGTTGATGATGGCTTGTTCCGTATCGTGTGTCCCTCCCCAGTCACTTATGAGAACTCCGTCAAAATTCCACTCTTCCTTAAGAATCCTGGAAAGACGGGAGTTGTGGCAGCAGTGCTCGTTATCGAAGAGATTGTAGGCACCCATCATCGCCCAGGCGCCGCCTTCCTCTACGGCTGCGCGGAAAGCCGGCAAATAAATCTCGTTCAAGGCCCTGTCGCTGACAACCACGTTGGTGGTGTGGCGGTGCAGTTCTTGATTGTTGAGCGCAAAATGCTTTACGCACGCGGCCACACCTTGTTCCTGAACGCCCTTGACATAGGGAACGACCATCGCAGAGGCGAGGGCAGGATCCTCCCCCATATACTCAAAATTCCGTCCACATAGAGGTGTCCGGCAAATGTTGCAGCCGGGACCAAGCAGTACATCCTTATTCCGATAGCGAGCTTCCTCCCCTATCGCCACACCATAGTCATAGGCGAGAGCCGGGTCGAATGTGGCGGCAAGCGCCGTGAGCGCCGGATAGGCTGTGCAGGAATCGCTTGTCCAGCCGGCCGAAGTCCAATTATCCCATTGTACCTCTGCACGGATTCCGTGCGGTCCGTCCGTAAACCACAGTTCCGGTATGCCAAGACGCGGAACACCGGGAGAACAGAAACGGGCCTGCGCATGAAGCACTGCCACTTTTTCTTCCATTGTCATACGGGAGAGCGCATCCTCAACTCTATCCTCAACAGGTTTCGAGACATCAAGGTACGCAGGCAATGCTCTCTCTTCGCAGGAGCATACGAAAAAAGTCAGCAGTACAGATATCAAAAACTTATAGTCCATAATCGATTATGTGGTTTTTCATACGTAACAAAAGACTTTTGGGTCACCCTCATTCAGCAGTCCTCCCGGCGTTCGGCCGTTGTATCAATCAAAGTATATATCTGAGTGTATGGCCTGTTCGGATCACCCGTTCCCTTATTCATCAGTTCACGGAGGCGATCAAAACGCTTCGAATAAATATCATGTGGATCTACCCCACCCTCAAGACAGACCGCACACGCCATCCCGACAACCTCCCCCATCATAGCACAGGTACGCATAACCCTTGTCGTACCCAGTGCAATGTGGCTCACAGAAATGTTTCTCCCGGCCATGAACAGGTTTTTTACATCCTTGCTGTATAAGCAACGGAACGGCAATGGATAGAATCCCAAAGGTGTAAGACATCCACGGCTCAACCATGGGTAGCGATAGCGGCGGGCGTTATCAGGATCAGGCTCGTGATTGTCAATGTACCAAGATGTCGCCACACATCCGTCATCATACATGACAAAATTCCGCAAATCATTTTCAGTCAGCACAAACTCTCCCATAATCCTGCGGCTCTCACGCTTTCCGGCGTAATAGGACAGCCACTTCAGCTGAGAATGAGCATACTCCTCCTTGAACGGAGAACGGTTTTTCAGATATGCCCAGTTAGAGTAGGCCACATACATCCCGTAGTCACGGATTTTCTCGCAATCCCGTATCTGATCGTCATTCATACCGACTTCCCAATACCACTGTCCTCTGCGAACTCTTTGGGCACTTTCCTCGTCAATATCAAGTCCCCAATCAATATCAGGAAAGGCCGTTTCATTCCCTGTTTCCTCTGAATACCACTGCACAGAAGCCCCAAGAGTGACCCCGTCGGCAATATCCGGCGCGGACGGCTCTCCATATTCGGACTTGGACTCGCGTCCCATCACGCACTCAGCCCCGGCGAGCGAGGCAAGAACAGCGTCGCCCGTACAGTCGGCGAAATAATGCCCGGAAATGCGTATCCTGCGGTAATCATCCACATTGGTCGCCACGACGCTCCGGATTCTGTCGGAATCCTTTTTGTCAACATCAGTGACCCGATAGCCCATAAAGAGACTTATGTTCTTTTCCCTCAGGATGATGTCCATCTTCTTTTCATCCTCATAAATTTCTGCAGGACGGGCATTACCCTTGCGGGAGGGAGCAAATTCGTTGAGAAGATAGCCAAGTGAAGGGTATGGACCTATGTTTATACGGCCACCGAGCCCCACGCGGACTTCCGAGGAGTTGTTTCCGCCAAGAATCTTGCGGTCTTGAATAAGAGCGACTTTCAGCCCCAACCTGGCAGCGGAAAGTGCCGCGCACATCCCGGAGACTCCGCCTCCTACGACAACAAAATCAAAACTGCCTCTGTCTTCCGGCAAGACAGGCAGATTGAGAAGCTGATTCCTCAGACTCGCGATGTCCTCGACCGGGGCGCCGTGTCCGAGGGTGAGCAGGATAGAGTCGAAACGACCGTCAAATCCGGTCAAATCGTGAACTGAGAGGCAGTGACCGCCTCGTTCAAGATGCAGTTTCCCGCCGTGCTGCCAATGCCATTCGGAAGAGCCTCCGCCAAAAACGCAGTCGATGATTTGGCCGTCAACAGAGACTGTGAAGATGCCGGGAGTAGGTTTGTCTGACCAGGCTGCTGTCCAATTGCGAGTCCGGACAAAGATGTTGTAATCCCCATCAACCTCCACTCTAAAAGATGTGGATGCGTCTGAGACCGGCACGCCCAACCCGTGCGCCAGAAGGCAACTCGAGCCCATCTGGTCCATAAACTGGGAATCTGAAATCCATCCGCCGAGATTGTCGAAAGAAGAACCGCAAAGCAGTATGGAATCCGTCCTGCGCCCCCTTGGAGACGAAGAAGACAGACCTGTCACAAATTTCGGGTCGAGCATCTTGAACTTCGGTTCCTCTTCTCCGGTAATCATCGAATGGAGCATTTCAAATGAATGTTTGGCCACAAGTCTCGTAGGCTGATAGACATAGCTCAATTTGGGATTATACACCCCAGCATGGTCTTCCTGGTCAAAACCGACAACCGCTATGTCGTCGGGAATCTTGTAGCCGAGATCAACGATTGCCGCGATCCCCTCGACTGTCAGCATATTGGAAGGGAAAATCAAGGCTTCCGTACCGCGTTCGCGTGCATCCTTGATGACATCGGTCACCTCCTCTCTTATGGTCTCGGCATTGACGACATTGTCCCTGACATACATTCCCAGAGCGTTATCCTCCATTTCATGACGGTAGCCAGAGAAACGCTGGAGTATGGTCGGGATGTCCGTGCGGTATCTGACCATCTCTATCTTCTTGTAGCCGTTGTCTATCAGATGCCGGGTAGCCTGCCTTCCGGCCGACTCATTGTCGAGCATAACCCGTCCCACTCCCTGTGCCAGCGGAAGGTCTCGATCTATCAATACGACCGGAACCGAATTTCTTGCGATTTTAGAAATCTCCTTCTCCGTATGCGCGCAAGGAGCGACAATCAGTCCGTCAACTCCGGAAGAAATGAATTTCCGGACTATCTGACACATTTTCTCCGGATTGTCGTCGGAACTGCCAAAGAGCGAAAGGTAGCCCTCCTGCGAAGAAAGGTTCTCGATGTTTCTGCATATATCTCCGAAAAAGGAGTTGGAGATGTCTGCGACAACTATGCCGAGTGTCTTGCTGTAACCCGTGCGCAGAGCGGACGCCGCCATATTCTTATGGTAGCCGAGCCTTGTAGCGGTTTCGACGATTTTTTCTGCTGTAGCCCTCGATGCAGAACACATATACTCCCCGTCAGGCCCTCTCTTTGCGTTCAGCACAAACGAAACCAGCGACACGGACACACCGGCAGCCTCAGCCACATCGGCAATTGTCACTCCAGATGAAATCAGACGTTTTTTCATATTTTCGCCTTTTAGTTTCTGTCCACCGGCTTCTGAAACAAGCCCGAAAAAGCTTTGCCGGTTTGTATGCGCAAATATATGAATTCGGTTTTACTAAACGCAAAACAAATTTATGTATAACGATTTACATCGACAACAACAGATGAAAACGTGCCGGAAAATAAAAATTTTCCGACACGAAATATCCAAAACCGGGTTGTAAAGAGAATGCTTTAGTAAAATTTAACGAAGTTTGGCCGCACTCCCCTTTGCGGGCTTACCGAGAAGACAAATGGCAGTGGTCACAACAGCTCCCAAAGGACACCACCAAGTCCACGCGATGTAGTTGTGCCCGAAAAATGATTTCTGAAACATCAATGGAATCACGATTATAAGCCCGACAATCAAAGCCGAAAGCACACTCGCCGTATTTCCCCTTTTGGTGAAGATGGCTGTCAAGAAAACACCAAGCATACCGACATAGGCAAAGCACATAACTCCGGTTGCGAAATCCACGAGATTGAGTCCGCTGCTTTGCTGCATCACGCAGGTGAGTATAGCGAAAAGTGTCAGCATTGTGCCCATCAGAGCCACCACCCAACGGGAGGATGCCATCTGCTGTGAATCCGAAACCCCGGTTCCGCGGCGCTGTTCCCGAATCGGGAGATAAAGGTCGGAGACGAAACTTGACGCCATCGAGTTAATCGCTGAATTGAAACTCGAAAGTGCGGCGGCGAGCAGCCCTGTAATCATCAGTCCACGCACTCCTACGGGAATGTGGTTTTTGATGTATTGCGGGAAAATGTCGCGGGCATCGCTGAAAAATCCTTCGCTCAAAGCGCCATCCGCGGAAGGGTCAGTGATGTATTTCACATAAAGAAGCAAGCCGATTCCGAGAAAGATGAGAACTGTCGGGAGGGTAATCAACTGGGAGGCGACCAGCGAACGTCCGGCTTTTTTCACGTCCTTGCAGGCGAGCTGCCGCTGGACGAACTCGTGGTCAGTGGAAAACTGCGCAACACGAAATATTGTGACACCAATAAGTCCTCCTATTATAGTATAGGGTTTGCTGAAATCTATACTCGGGTCAAACATTTCAAGTTTGCTCCCCCGGCTCCAGCCTATAAGCTGCCCGTCAGCCGCAATACCGGGCACAACTCCCTCCACAGCCGGATTCTTGACCATACCACCGTCGGTCAGCAGATGCCACAACTGAGTGAAATCAACGGAATTCAGGTCACAGGCCACGAGGACAAGGGCGAGTATACCGGTGAATATCATCAGCAGGGTCTGAAAAGTATCTATGTAGAGCAGACCTTTGATTCCGCCCATCATAGTGTAGAAAGTCGAAACTATTCCGAGTATGACGATGCTCCATACCATAAACTGGAACTGGATATTGCCGAAAACTATTACGCTTATGGCTATCGCCGCTATGAACAGACGACTGCCGGAGGTGAAGAGCTGACCGAGCAGGAACATCACCGAAGTCGCCCGCTTGGAAGTCTCTCCGAAACGCTCACCGATGAAGCCGTAGATGGTGATTGTCCTTGCGTTATAGAGCCTTGGAAGTATGAACGCTGCCACAAGCAGTCCCCCGCATATCGCTCCGACGAGGTTCATTATATAGGTCAGATTGGTATTGAAACCCAGTTCGGGAGAGCCGACAAAAGTTCCCGCGCTGATGGACGTCCCGGTCGCAGCAATTGCCACGAGCCAGCCTGGCATAGAGCGTCCGGCAACAAAATAATCTTCAATATTCCGGTTTTTCTTCGAAAAGAAATAACCTATCAATATGAGTGTGCATAGAAAAAGGGCGACGATAAGCCAGTCAACAATTGCCATAGTTTTATTTGTATTTCCCTGATATGTCGGTGATTATGTTTAACATCAATTTGACGAGGCATCGAGATCAATTATGACCTTCATCGATTTTCCACGGCTTTCGTCAATGAATTTATATGCCTGAGCATATTTTTCAAACGGGAAGATATTGGAAATCAGAGCGTCAAGTTTGATTGAGCCATCGGCGATATTCTTCACTGTCAGAAGATAATCCTCGTGACGGTACATCATAGTCCCGACAATATTCAATTCGTGTTCCCCGAGATGGAACATACTCAGCCGCGGGTCCTCTCCGAAAACCGCGACGACCACGACAGTTCCTCCCTTTTCTACAGATTCCATCAGAGAGCGCAGGCTGCTTTCCACTCCGGCGACCTCGAAACAGACTTGAAACCCCTCATCGGCAAAAACCTCCCTGACGGCGTCTTTCAATGGAGTGTGGAGGACATTCAAGGTTTCGGCAATGCCACAGCGACGGGCGATTTCAAGCCTGTAGTCACTCACATCGGTGATGAGCACCCGCTTTGCCCCGGAAGCAATCACTGCCTGAGCGACAAGGTTGCCTATGGTTCCGGCTCCGGAAACCACCACATTCTTACCCCTCAAATCCCCGGCTCTTGCAGCGGCGTGCGCCCCCACTGCCGCAGGTTCGACCATTGCACCGTATTCCCAAGGCATATCATCGGGCAAACGCACGACTCTGTCATCATCGATTACAAAATAATCCTGCGCTGCGCCATCCGCCTGAAAAGCCTGGACTCGCAGATTTTCGCAGACATTGTACTGCCCCCTACGACAAGGTCCGCATTTCCCGCAGACCAGTTGAGGGCGCGCTGTTATCCTGTCTCCCGGTGCACAGACTCCGACTTCAGGGCCGATGGCAACAACTTCGGCAGAGTATTCGTGCCCTTGAACCACAGGATAGAAAGTCGCCGGATGATTCCCGTGCCAGGAGTGGATTTCGCTTCCGCATATACCAATCCGCTTTATTTTTGCCAGCACCTGATGCGCCCCGAGGTCCTTTGCCTCCGGAGACGGAACTTCCCGGAATTCAATATGTTCCGGTCCAATCAAAACTGCCTGTCTCATAATCCGAGTTTTATCTGAAAGCCAAATTTATGAACAATCTCCATTAAAATCAATCATCAACCACTCTAAAACGATATATATCGGGAGCAATACGCTATTACAGTTCAGTTGCGAAATAATTGTTATTTTTGTGTCTCTTTATCTACGAACTATAGATTTGAATATATCATGAAAAGAGTCAGAATCACATTATTCGCACTAATCTTTGCGGCGCTGAGCATTCTTTCCTGCAGTCCTGCCGCCGAACAGTTGAGAGTCGTTTCGTTCAACATCCGGATGGGTGTGGCGGACGACGGCGAGAATTCGTGGGATAACAGAAAGGAAGCGACAATAGCGATGATTGAGGACATAAAGCCTGATATTATGGGGCTGCAGGAGGCTTTCGGTTTCCAGTCCGATTATATCAGGGAGAATTGTCCGGATTATGATGGCGTGGGAGTCGGACGGGACGACGGAAAGGAAGAAGGCGAAAGGATGATGATTTTCTATAATAAGGAAAAAATTGAACTTCTCGAATGGGGCACATTCTGGCTGTCAGAGACTCCTGAAACTCCGTCGTTCGGATGGGATGCCGCCTGCCGCAGAACTGCCACTTGGGCACTGATGAAAATCGGACAGAGGAAGTTCTACTACGTAAACACCCATCTCGACCACCGTGGAAGACTTGCCGAGAAAAACGGTCTGAAACTGATTGTGGACAGAATCGGCAGCATCAATCCCGACGGCTATCCGATGGTGCTGACCGGTGATTTCAATGTCCTCCCTTCAGATTCCGTCCTCTCTGAGCTCAACCAAATTATGTCAAGCGCAAGAGAGACGGCTCAAGTCACAGACGACACCCCATCGTTCAACGCCTTCGGGAAGCCTCTGAAGAAAGCCGCAATCGGCGACCAGTTCATCGATCTCGCGACAACTGACGGCCTCACCATCGACTACATCTACTACAGCGGCTTCTCCAAATGCCCAAGTTTCCGCACGGTAACAGACAGCTATGCCGCCGTTCCCTACATCTCCGACCACTACCCCGTCACCGCCCTGCTGGAGTTCTAGACATAGCGCAGTCAATACCATCCGGGACTGAAATATCAGTGTGAATGCTACCGTCCGCTTGCCTTTCGTGACGGACGCGAACCGGGCCGTATGGGGTCGGGAAAGTTCCTTCAGCCCAGTCAAGATCGCCCAGATGCGGGACTACACGAACTTTCTTGCAGCCCGGCTCAAGGATTTCGATGCCGAGGATATGTCGGCTCAGCCAAGCTGTCGGACCGGACGCCCAACCATGACAGAGACTGTGGCGGAAACCTTGATAGCAGTAAGCGCCATAATCACCGTGAATATCCTTTTTACCCTCTGGGACGAGTTCATCTATGCCGGCAGCATTCGGAAGCCAGTCGAGGTTGAAGTCTTCCCAGAATGTCGTGGCACCAAGGTCGAGCATCGCGCCCCAGTAGCTGCGGATAATGTCAAGCGCCCCCTGATGGTCACCGGCGCAGGCCATCGCCTCAAGCATCAGATAGCCATAGAAGGTTGAGAAGCCATAACCTCCATTGAAGGAAAGGATATCCTTGTCAGCTTTCTTCGCATTTGTAAGCCCGGCGATGGTCATAAGAGCAGCAGCCTGCTTTGAACCCGGTGCATCCGCTGCAACTCCGGACTTGAGAAACTCAGTGTAGAGTCTTTTCGCAGGTTTAGTGAGCAGCTTTTCTGCATCAGCGCAGTCCTTCCGGAGTTGCGGGTCATTGAATATGATTCCCAAATTCTGTCCACACTGCATCGCAAGAACCATCAGGGCCTGGATTCCGACATTCTTTGCCGTTTCATTACCTTCGGTCGGCCAGTCGAGGAAACGTGGGCCGTTCAAGTGCTCACGTCCATCTGGAGAAATCTTGGAGATGAGCAAATGCAGCAGTTCAGTGATGTATCCCTTCGACTCCATAAGATTGTCCAAATTGCCGGTGTGGATGTACCAGTCGTAACAACAAAGCATCCACCAGATTGAGTAAGTAGCTGAAAACCCGTTCATCCAATTTGGAAGCGGAGTTATTTCGCGCATCCAGTCAAGTGTTTTGGGAACCACCTCATTGTAGCCAAATACAGTCGCGATTGTCATAACCATAGGATAGGAATCTCCCATCCATACAAGTCTGTCGCGTTTTATGCCCTCGATGAGAAAATTCTGCATACACAAATGCACTGTGTAGGCTCCAGTCTCCCAAATCCGGTTCAGGCGTTCGTCACTGCAGCGAAAAGAACCGACATATTCGATGTCACGCATTATTGAAATGGCCCTGACTTCTTTGAGTTTCAGTTCCCTGTCATTATCAACGAGGTCTATGCGCACGAAGCGGAATCCGGAATTTCCGATTTCCACCGTGCCCATCATCGGAAGTAAAACAATCTGATCGCGTATTGAGTGGTCGTTTGTTGCTCCCCCCTTGCCGCCAACGTCGGACATTGCCTCGCTTGCCGACTCGCCGTAGCGCACACGCACTTGAACTGGATTTCCGATTGGTCCGGTGACAAGTTGAAGGCCGCCATGCAATTCTTTTCCAAAGTCAAGAAGGACAGCGGGTTGCACTCCCCCTGCGGATGTCATTACGCAATAAGATTCCGGGGTGTCGTTGTTGCAGTAGGCTTGTCCGTTGCCTGGTTTGAGCAGGACATCGGAAAGCCGCACTCCGGCATCACTCTGCCATACGACTCGCGTAGGAGAAATGTATGTTCGGGAACGGGGGTCTTGTTCCTGAGCATTCAAAAGAGAAGTTCCGCAAAGCAGAAGAACTGCCGAATTAAGAACTGAGAGAAATTTCGTCATAAAAATTTAAATTATGCGTTGCTGCTACAGAGGGATGTTCACTCCGAGTTGGAGGGAGAAAAGTGTGTCGTACCAAGTGGTCATTGAAGAAACCAGGACATTGCCACTGCGTGTTTTCCAGGAATATGGGACAAGAGACATCCTCGGTTCAATGAAGAGTCCGAAATGCCGTGCAATGTTGAAACGCATCTGGAGCCCCCCGGACAGACCCAGATAGATTCTGCGAATGGTGTAACCCTCGTCCGGTTTCCAGAGCAAGCCGGCTTCCGGCCCGAGGAGAATCGGAAGAGAAAAGATAGGACGGCTTCTTTTCCACCAATGAAGGGTGTCAAACATAAGTTCCGCACGCCCTCCCCCGTAGTAACAGTTGAGACTTCTGCCGTCATTGAAGCTTTTCCAAATGTCCCGTCCGTAAAAAGCTGACAATCTGAGAGATAGAGGACCGCTAAGCCGGCGACCGTATGACAGGCTCGCACTTTCCCTTGTTGAAGGCAGATAACCTGTAGTTTTGCCCACAAGCTCAGAAATCTGAAACTGGGCGCCGCCGGAAAATGAAATGAAAGCATCCTTTGCAAACCAAGAAGAAAAACTCTCCTTTTCGCTGCTGTCTTCCCTATAGCGATTGAAATGGGCGAGAAGTCCAAAATCGAAACCATAGCCGAAATGGCAATTCTGTGGAGACGAATATTTGTCGAGACCGTCATTCCCGAAAAGCACTTTCGGGGCGAAAAAAAGTTCGATTTCCCTTGCAATCTGAGCCCTCATATCCAGCCCGACATTAAGGAGCATTGCCGACCCATACTCCCCTTTTGCGCGGACAAGCCCGAACTCCGCCCCCTCAAGAGTCGAGATACTGAGTATTCTCGACGGGGAGTAGCCATAAAAGTATGAACTGAGGTCAAAACTATGCGAAAAACCGACTCCGCCTCTCCAGACTCTCACCCCGTCCACATTACGCCGGAACTCTGACACAGATGCTCCAATGCTGACGGAGTTCAAAGGGCCGAACATCTTCCCGAGATAAACTGATGCGACAGGTCCTTGGGAATAGCTTGATGCGGAATTGGGGAACAGCCCGCAGGACCCCACGCTCAATCGCAAAAATGTGTTGTCTAAAAAGCGTTCTGAGACAAAGGGCTCATTCTCAGGACGGTAGCGCTTCTGCATACTGAATTCCAAAGCATTGAAACTCAGCGTGTCCACCACCACTTCCTGAGCCGGCAAAGAAAGAGGTGTCAGAAAGAGAGATAGCGCAAAAAACGCAAAACAAATAAAATGTTTATTCCCCATTTTCATATCTGTCCCGTGCACTTTTCATTATAGTCTCAACAATATCCCCATCCCCCGCGGCTATATCCACAAAAGACGCATCTTTTCGGAAGCAGGAAAGAAGATAGTCCTCCGAAGCCATATCATCCATAAAATCGTGGCTTCTCGCCCCTTTCCGGCCATAAATTACAGCCCAAAGATAGTCTGTAAGCGCCGAATCCGGAGGCAGATCCGCCATCGCCTCCTCTGCAACAGTATCATAAGTCTTTGTGTTCATCGCAAGGGCCAGCACAACCCTGTTAAGCGGCGAACTCTCTGAAACCGTCTCGAAAACCTCTCGCGCACGGCTTCTCTGCTCAGGGGTTTTTCCCCCCTTGTAGTAACCGCCAAGACAAAGGGCAAAAGCTCTCACAAGACGGTTCTTCTCATTGGAAGGGAGTATGTTGGTGAGCTGTCCCGCCTTGCGGAAATCGTTGGACAAGACACACATAATCATCTGATTGGCAATGACAGCTTCCGGATTGACGATGTCGTAACCATTGCCGTCGAGTCTCATCAGACGGAAATTCACCGCCGGAGTCCGAAGGTCGACAAATCCGCTCAGAAGTGTGGTGTCCGCCACTCCCTTGGCAATGTAAGATGCCGCGAGAGAGTTCGCAGCCAGAATCCACGGCCGTCCATTAGCCTCAATTGATTCGTCGTAAGCCCGCCGGTAGAGTTTTTCCAGTTCATCCTTATCCTTAACCAGTTGGAAAAGATGCCAATACTCATAAAGCGCAAACTTTTTGCGGCCGCTGCGATAGTCCTCATCCGAGCGCCAACGTTCCATAATCTCATCCGGCGTCAGCTCACGGAATATCTCATAACCATATTGATAGCGTACTGAACGCAAGCGGGGCAGGTAATTGACAATAAGACTCCGGTAATACGGCAGCGCACGGATTTTTCCCCACTGCCTGTCCGGAGTGCCGGGATTTGCCGCAACAATGTCCCTGATTGCCTTCGCCTGAGTCATAAGAGAGTCTGCCTCAAGCAGTTCAGCCACAGCGGTCCAAGGAGCCACTGAAGCAGTTGTGGTCATATACACCCTGTCTCTCACCGTCTTCGGCAGCACCGAAACAATCTGATTAAGAGCATATTCCATTCTCTTTTTTGCGAGATTCACATTTCCCGCATAAGGTCCGTCCGGAGAGGCTATTCCCGTGATGTGAAACTCCTTTAGTTGGGAACCTTCGCCGTGGATGATGTCCAAAAGGACCGTTTTGATTGAATCAATCTGCGCACGCCCCACAATGTCATCTTCCGCAAGTTGAGCCTTCCCGACCTTGAAATTCAAGGACATATTTCCCGCAGTATTCCGTTTCTCCCGTTTTGCCCGTTCGCGATATTGTTCAGGGTCAAGCATATACGGGTCCATCGAATACTCCAGAAAACGCAATGGACGGCGAAGTCTGGATGAGGCGAGAAAATAGTCTTTGCGGAAATATGGAAGATTGTAGTCTTCGAGGAGAATGATTCCCTTCACCTGATAGTTTCGGGACGGATTCTTGAGATAAATGGTGTCGGCCCAGTTGATAATCTGGGCATCGGCGGAGAGAGTGTCCGGCGAAAGATAGTTGCTCAGCGGGTCGAGAGAATAATCATAATTCATCCGCCGGAGCTGGGTCAGGTGATATTCCTTTCCGTCCATAACCATAGGTTTCAGGTAACGGAGCGTGTCTTTCGTCGCCCCGTCAATCAGAACAGGCTGGACTATCATCCTCGCATTGGTCTTCCCACTGTTTTCCGGAAGCGAAATCGTGCTCCGGGCCTTGAGATAGTTTCCCTCGATATCTCCATGAGGGTCAAGCACTCCCACCTGGTCGCGAACAGCCGTAATCGTACTTGTCTTGATGTAGTTGCCCATCTCAATCCTGACATTGATTTCAAGCCTGAAATTCACTTTCTCAAGAACCGCCGGTTTCATATCCGCCTTGAAAATGAGTGCGCCGGTCTCCGGAATTGAGATTTCGTAGTAGCCGTTATCGTCGGGAAATGCCTGGGAATCAGGGACAACAAAAGTGTTTTCATCGCCGTCCATCTGCTCCTTGACATCCTCGGCTTGAGCAACCGTGTTAAAACCATAGACCATCACCGCAACCTGCTTGAGGTCAATGGGTTTTCCGGTGGTCTTGTCGAGTATATGACCGGTGACACGCTTCATCTGCTGAGCGCCGAGCGGCATCATCGGAAGAAGAAGCAAAGCCATCAGAAGAAATAATTTCATTCTCTTTTTCATACACCCTCTATGGTCTGATTTATTTAATGATATATACGAAACTGACGCCCAAGTTTATTGGTATGAGTTTGTAGCCCCTGGAGTTGTGTGCTTGTGCGTCAAGGTCGCCGAAATTGTCGTGACGACCGGCTCTTCGCTGCCCGAATGCTACAAGTCCGACTCCGCCGGAAAAGTCTACGCACCAACGCTTTCCTATCTGGAGGACATATCCTCCCGTGATGCCCAATCCTCCTGCAAGTCCGGAGTAACTGTGGTCTCCTATTGCCATATCGTAGCCTGTGAAAATGGCCCCCAAACCTACATATTCCCTGGCGAGCGGACGACCGCCGAACCACCAGCGGAACTGGGGCTGGACAGCAATCAGTTTTGACTGCACCCCATAAGGTTTCCAATGTCCTGAAACATTGATTGAAAGCGAACTGTGCTCTCCGGTCACCATCTCGAAGCCTAAATCCGGAGTCAGCAGAGCATCAGCCAGCACATTGGTTTTGACAGCTATCTGCTGCGCACAGGCGTGACGCTCCCCGCCCCAAAGGGCAAGAAGCGTCACCGCCAATAGCACAACAAAATGAGTGTCAAATTTCATCGTTAGGAGTTGGATTTACGCCCGGCACCCAATCAGTCAGCCCGGTTTCTACAATAGTCACCTCCTGTGGATTGTTCACAGTCACGGTGAAATAGTAGATGTATCCGGCATCATAACTGGTGCTTCCGTCAGTGTTTCCAAGCGGAAGTTCGACTGTACTGCGGTTTGCCCCCTCCACAGTCAGCGTAATCGCTGCAGTGTAGTTAGCGGCAGGCATCGCCAAAATCGTACAGAACTCTGTCTCCTCACTCGTCGGAACAACATTAAGGTCGGTAAAGCCGATGCTTCCCAAAACATCACTGCCGGTAAGCACACCGGAATTCACGCCCTTGCTGTCTGCAATGCAGAGAGTGGCTGAGGTCGGAGTATTGGTAATCTGCATTCCTGTCACCTTCACGTCGTAATTCTCAATATCAGCATCCTTTCCGACAACCTTGAATACGAGAGCAGTCAGGAGATGGCGGTACTGAAGCTTAGGATAGTATTGTGAATCGAGCCCGGCCTGCTTCACGGCACGACAGTAGGCAGCATTGTAGCCCGGAACTCCATTATAGTCCTGAGCCTGTGAACCTGCCCAAAGAATATCAGTGTTCCCGAGAGGATAGGTGATTTTGAATGCGCCGTCCACAACAGATGCCGTAGCTCCTTCAGTGTTCCGGTAGGGATAGTAGCTGTAGAAAGAATAGGCATACTTGTTTCCGAACGGATAGTAAATCTTCGGAGAGAAGACCACTTCGCCGTTTGCCGTTGTGGTGACGCCGAGATTGTTGATAAGTATGCTTCCGTCCACATCTTCACCCCACTGGACCGGAGTGGCGTCACTGTTTTTCTCAGCGACTCCCACAACTCCCACATCGAGAGATTTCATCACACTTCCTGTGACAAGTCCGTTCTGTATGGCCTTGGTGGTGGCTCCCACATTGCTTGCAGAGCCGAAAAGCACAGGAACTCGCAGACTCTCGTCGTGAATCCAGGCATTTTCGTCCTCCGCAGGTTCAGCCTTACGGCATCCCACAACAGAAAGCGTAGCCAAAGCAAGGATATAAATGTATTTCTTCATATTTTTCACATTACATCAAATCCGGGTCGAGAACAGTTGAACCGCCTTCTTTCCAATCCTCAAGTTCTGCTGTAATCTTCACTTCCTCAAGACCATAGATGACAATCTTCACCTTATATGAATAGCCCGCATCAAATGAAGTGGCACCCTGAGGAGCACCTTCAATCTTGTTGATGTCAAGAGTCCACTCCTGAGGAGCGATCTGCGTGTTCACACCGTCCTGACGGGTCCCGACATAGAGTTTGTAGCTTGCCTCGCCCGGGATGACCATAAGGCTTTCACCGATAGTCTTGGCGGTAGCCTGGCCGCCTGCAACGTATGCCTCAGGCTTCACCTCGGTAAGAGCCTGCATGCCTTGGGCTCCCTTTTCCTTAAGAGAAAGCTCGGCAGTTTCAGCGTCTACGTCGACAAGACCTCTATTTTGTCCCACGACAGCAAGATTTCCTTTGAATTTTGAAACGAGCTTAACCTCTGTAACATAGATGTCGCTACCTGCCTCTGAACCGGCAATAATCTCGAAAGTGAATCTTGCGAGCTGGTGCTTGAAAAGAAGGTTCGGCTGAACACCGCGACGAGCCGCGAATGCACTGTAAGCCCTTTCTGCGCTCACTTCGTTGGTCTTGCCTGCTGCCTCAATGTCGGCCTGTTGGTCAGCCTTCGCAATCATAAGGTCCTGTGAACCGTCAATGGTGAAAGGAACGACAACTGAAGTCTCGGATTTCACAGGCGCAGCTGTAGCAGCGTCATCAATGTGGTAGCCGTAGAAATCGTAGTATTTTCCGGTAACATAGTAGAACGGCTCATTCTGCGAAGCCGCGTTGAGAACCTGGATGCCGCCTTTGTTGCCGTCTGCAGGAGCTGTTGCGGAAACATTTTCAATGAAAGCTTCCTGAGTAAAATCTGTGACAGTCTTGTCATAACCATAGATTTTAAGTTCCTGAGCACTCCACTGTTTGTCCACAGCACCAACAGATTTTACCTCAACCGATGCCTTCGGAGAAGTTGCTGAGAAGAGTACGGGAACCGGAGTTCCGTCTTCGAGAGGGTCCTGAAATTCCGGAGAATCTGTCTGAACCTTGTTTGTGCAGGATGCCAACGCTACGAAGGCAAGAGCTGCGAGAAAATGATACTTTTTCATAACCATTTGTGTTATAGTGTGTTAATATATTGTTTATTTGTATTTGTCTTCTTCGTCCAAAATGATACTTCCTCCCGTTCCCCACGGCTCCACTTCAACACTTGGGCGCACTTCCATCATTCCGTAAATCGCCAGACGCACGACATATTGCCTTCCCTCGACAAAACCGGCAGAGGAACGAATGGTGAATGTGGAACTCGTCTGATAGGACTGTCCCCTAATCTCTTTCATTCCCAGACTCACTTCATACTCGGTGTCCGGAGCCACCAGTAGCGAACCTCCGACCTGAACAGAGGGACGCTCATAGAGGGCTTGGGAAAAATCGCCGTTGTAGTCCGTGTGATATTTGTCCTGAATCAATGGGCTTCCGTCTGCTTCCGCAAGGAACAGAGGCCTGTAGTTCGCGTCCTGTGAAAAATCCACGCCGCGTTCCGAATCATTTCTGCTCACTACAGTAAAGACCCCCCGTGTCTTGGATTTCACGCTTATTGAGTTAACCATCACCGAGTTTGAGCCGTCAGAAGCCGGATAGAGCTCGAATCTGAGTCTTGTAAGGTGGTGTTTGAATTCGAGTTGCGGGTTTATGTTCCTTCGGGCCGTGTAGGAGCTGAAAGAATATTTGCGAATCAGTTCCTTTTCGGAGTCGGAATATAAGTTGCCGTTGAAAACACTCTCCCTAAACGGAGCCTTGCCGCTCATCAGGTCCGTGCTGCCGTCAATGGTTACGGGGATGGTGATCTTGTCGTTGTGGCGTTTCACTTGGGACTGAGAAATGTCCAGATTGTCAATGTAATAGGCATAGAAATCATATATCTCCCTGCCTGTGGGATAGTAGGCCTGCCGCTCGGAATCCGCCCAGCTGAGATAGCCGTTTGTGCCGTCGAAAAACGCCTTGCGGCCGGACCTTGAATTAGGATTGTCGAGGGAAGCGTCTATAAGACAGCCTGTCCCGGAGGATGACGCAGTGGATGTAAAGGATGCCCCGTTCTTGTTGAATGCATAAACATAGACATTTACATCCTTCCATTTCTTACCGTCTTCCGAATCAATCGCACCGCTTCCCCTGGTGTAGGACAAACCCGAATCCCCGACTCCGACGAGCACCGGAACCGGTGAACCGCCGTTGAAATCGTCGTAGTCCCCATCAGTCACACCCTGCCAGGATTTATTGCAGGATGCGAAAATCAGAACGAAAAGCGATATGAACTTCAGTTTATTCACTTACTAAATTAAACCCTCTTAATCTAAATCATATAATTTAAACCTCGACATCTATGACGCCACTGTCGAACCAATCCGTCACTCCATTGTCTCCACCGCTGCCGCTGAAACTGTCAGAGTTGATTTCCAGTTTTTCGTCAAGTTCGATTCTGACTTGCCTCTTTGCAATACGCCTCCTGTCAGTGCCCGGAATAGTCTCAAGCAGAGAGAGTTCGACAATCTTGTCGCCAATATTGACCGCCGGGTAGAGTATTCGGCTCACCCCGTCTTTTTCCGCCGTAATGCTCAGGCGAAGTATTCCAGGTCCGGTGCGGAGACGGTTGTTTTCGGAAGGCAGCACCGCCGGAACTGCAACTGTGCCCTCAAAGCCACCATCTGAAGGATTCATCTTGAAAAAGACTCTTGCAAGGTCCTCCTCGTTTACTTCACCCGTAAGGAGGGAGAATGAGGCCGGCACTCCGGAAAGTTCCGCCAGCACAGAGTGGATACTCACCCCGTCCGCAGGCGTCAATTTGATGGAGAATGTTATCGTCTGCTGCAGAGGGGTCATCGTAAAGTGGAAAAGATTTCCCCTCGTGTCAGAAACTACATTCTTCGCAAAAGCTGCCCATACAGGTCCCGGGGTGCGAATGAAACGGTAAGCGGAATTAAAATCCAATTTCGACCCGGCCTTGAATTCCTCCAATTCACCTTCGGGAAGGTCTTTCACCCTTGCTTTGAAATCCCTCACGGAAACCGCGTTGTCGGACAGGAAATTCTTAGTCCCGGAAAGGATATAATTATCTTTGTCACAGTAGTATGCAAGCATCACATAGCTTCCGTAGAAGGCGGAACTGTCGTGATGGTTATCCGGCAAGTAATTCCCTTCGCTGTCCGTTTCGAAAAGATAGTGAATTTCCTCAGAAATGTTGTTGAGAGCGATGAAAGTCGAGTCAGGACGACTCGCCTCTTCCAACTCGCCCCAATTCACCCGGAAGGAAATCTTTGTGCGGTCGGATGTATCGTCTTCCGGGCTCAGCTCCAATTGAACACAGGAGCAAGCCATTAAGAGAAAGAATATGAACAAGAACTTTTTCATTTCCGTTTCCCTTTTTGTTCTACATCTGCATTTCTCAAAGCCCTCTGTTGCTGTCTGAGTGCCTTTTTCTCTGCCTTGATTTCTTTCCTCCTTTCTGCCTCAAGTCTCTTCGCCTCGTCTCTTTCTTGCTTGAGTATCAACTTCTTGGCATCGACTTTCTTATATTTTTCCCTGACAGACAATGACCTGAAGACAAAACAAGCCCGAAGTTCTGACACAATCGGGAACGGGCACAAATGCAGCCCTTTGGAACGCTCCGGTACCCTGATATAATCCGAGCCGCTGCGATTTAGAGAATAACCGGTGTAGGATGTCACCCCAAGTCCGGCGGCAAAGCCCAGCTCAAAGTCAATCGCAAAATGTCTGTACGTATAAAGTGGAAATTCGTAGCCCCAAAGTGCACCGGCGCCCAAAAGAGGTCCTTGAATGCCGTAGGTCCCGGGTTTGATGGAATATGTGCCTCCGTGAATATATCCCCCGACAAAGAACACCCTCTCATTTGCCGCACTGCTTCTTCCCTCCTTAGGAGAAAGTCTGTACCATCGGCGAAATTCGGGACGAATCTCGAACATATTGAACACCAGTGGCGGCGGTACGCTGTGAGTTGTATTCCAATTGTATTTTGCAGTGAGCCCCAAGGACCAACGGTTGAATGGAGATGAGGACAAATCGAATTCAACACTTATGTTGGGCACGGTGCAGAGAAGTTCCAAAGCATTGATTCTGAATGCCCAACGGTCCAATCCCCCAATCTTGTCATCTGCCGGGACTGTTGTTTCAGCTCGGGAAAACGCGAAATCCCCCCTTCCCCCAGATGTCTGGGCCGAAAGGGAAACACGCGCTGTAATCAACAGGACCGTCAAGGTCAATAAATATTGCTCTGCCTTTCTCAATTATGCAGAAATAGTCAAAGTTTAATCCCGTCACGGAAAACCTCACATTCAGGCCCGAAAGATAGGTACGCAACACGAAGTTTCCCGTGATCGGAACGCCAAATATAGCAAATTTTTTAAAAATGCATAAATTAGAAAACTTTTAAACTCATATGAGACCACGGCTCTTTCATTTAAGATGAAAGGAAGGCCATCGAGTCCCTTACCTGGTTCCCCTGAGAATCGGGTAGACTTTACATATTGTGTATGAATACAGTGGTGGTTCCGGAACGTTATATATCGACGGAGATCCAGCATATATCTCAGTATCTGGTTATGACTTAACTCTCTCCTGGGCAGGAGTACGTCTGGACTTTACAAAAAAATAAAGAATTATACATATAACCGTTACCATTGCCGGAACAACTTATTTTGCACAGTAATCATTTATCAGATCTTATTTTATTATGCGCAGATTGAATCGATTTGTATCTATTTTTGCCATGCCGCTATTGCTCAATTGCTTAGCAGGATGCGGTGGAGATGGTGAAAATTATTTCACACCTTGGATTAATATAGATAAATCCTATGAAACAATGATAGAGGGAGGTGGTTGTTTCTATGTTCACCTTGAAGCTACATATGACTGGGAGCAGCGCATTCAGTATGAAAATTCTGACAATTGTATTACGGTTATATGACCCTACTTACAAGACATGGGTGGATGCCCAGGAGTTGTCTGGAACTGCCACGTCTGTCACTTTCAGTTTTGGTATGTGGATAGATTCTGACGGCTATGTAAAATGCGGTGTAATTCCGTATAACGATTACGGCAGTGGTGGCGGCTCCGCAAAAGTATACGACACCAAAAACAAAAAGTGGATTAACTAATCCCTTATGGGCCAATAGCGAATAACGAACAAGCGGCTGAGTTTCAGTCGCTTGTTGGTTTTCTAAACGGAATACCCCGTGATTTAGACGTGAGATTTGAGCCCTTTGTGAGCCCCTTGCCTAAAGCTTTCCTCTGCCGAGTTCATCCTTGAGGTAGGAGTAGATATAAGCCGGACCCTCTTTGTAGAGCGCAGTGGCGGGGTCGGAGAGTTTTCGGAAGATTTCGGAGGAATAGACAACGTCCAGGGCCTTTTCAAGGTCCAGGTGGTAGTCTGCCATCACGCGGTCCACGAGGTCTGCTACGAGACCTTCTTTTAGGTATTGGAAGTGCTCACTCATAGTTTATGGAGGGTTTGGATGGCGGCCTCTGTGCCGAAGTAGTACTGGAAAGTAATTCCTTTGAGGTACTTGATGCGGCGTAGGAGTTCGTCCAAGTCGATGCTCCCGTTCTTGAAATTGCGGATCTGTGCGCCCACTTTGTCGTTTGCGATGGGGCCGTAGATGATGTCGTAATCGTGTATAGGCGTGTCGGAATAATTCTCCCGGTTGTCATAGACAAATTTCGCCCACTCTTCTGTGTAAGATTCAAAAGTCCTGACTTTCAGCTGACTGGATGTCAAGATGTTGTCATTGACTTCGAATTCCGTCACGACAGGTTCGCCCCCGAGGAAGGCGACCTTGCTCTCCGCCATTTCGATGGCCTGCTGCCTGTCGGCTGAAAGGTAAAAGCCTTTGCCGAAGTCTTTCCCAGGGCGTGATTTGGAAAGGTCAATAACGTCAATTGCGACGTTGGAGCCGTGATAGAGTATCATATCAGTTGCCCTCCCATTCTTCTGCAGTAGGTAGCCACATCATCCACGTTACCCCGGAAATCCTGCGTGTGAAGAGCTCCGTAGTGTTTGTCGATATTTGCTATGGCTCCGTATGTCTTCAGGTAGCGGTATGCCTGCGAATCGGTTAGGCCGAAGCGCTGACCGAATTCATTGATGAATGCAATGATATATTCTATTTTGTCGCGGACCGGATAGGTGGTTTCCATGGCGTTATTATCTTTAGTGGGTGCAAGTTACGAATTTTTTGCGAGTTCCTGGTGCAGAATGAGTAAAATGTTGAAAAGAACCGTGATATGAGACGCTGAGTTCTATCTCTTCGCTCCAAATTCCGGTTTTTTCGGTTTGAATATGCCGGCTGCGATATCGAAGTTGGTTGAACCTGGTGTGAAGTCAAACATTTCTGCAGCTTCTTCCTTGTTCTTATTGTAAATCTGTCCCTTGTTGGTGTTCTGACCGACTTTCATTTTCTTTGTCGGAACCGTAGCCACTGCGTATATTGCATAATTCATCAAGAATTTTTCGTACTGAGCTTCATCAACTTTAGTTTTGTCTTCTTCTTTAACGATACCTGTGTAACTATTGACGATGGTTTCATAATTCGCAAAATAGAACAAGTTCTTGGATATGTCACCACCCGTCATATCTACAACCTGGCAATAGGCATAAGTTGCCTGAGGATAGACATTTACAAAAGTATTGCTCAACACAGTCAGTTCCGTAACTGTCACTTGTCTTCCGGAAAAAAGCGTAAAACCCTTGGTTCCATTTGAGCCGTCAGACCAGAAAACGTTGTTTGTGAATGTCAGTTCATCCATAGTATAGGCAAAATTACCAATCTGAAGAATATAATTTACATCCTTCGTGATAGCGTTTGACAGCACATCACAATCTTTCATCACAAATTTGTTGACCGGTCTGTTCGGATTAGCGTAACTGAGGTTTTTGTCCTCAACAACGTCAAGCCTACAATCATAAAATTCCAAATTGCTTATGGCATTGTCAAGGGTGTTAGAAAGAAGATAACCCTCACCAATGCCTGCGGTACTAAGCTTGATTCCCTTGAAAATCACAACATTATCCGCAGTTTTCTCCGTGCTGAGGAGTTTAATCTGACCCGTGGTCTTGAGCTCAGCCCTTGTGCCCTCAACATTACCCGCAACTATAATCGGAAGCTTCACTCCTGCCGCAGGGAATTCAGCCATTGCGTCAGCCTCAACGAAGTTCACACCGGTCTTGAGGGTTTTGTCCTCACTTGATGAAGTGATGTAATTGACTGTAGGATAATTTGTTTTATTGACAACTATGTCGCCGACAATCACATCCTCACCACCATAATACTTTCCATAAAGTCCAGGGTAGCTCACAGGAGGCATAGTACCCAGAGCGACACGAAGCTTGCTGATTGAAGAAAGATTGTTCGAAGAAAAGGCAAGAATACAAACATCAGTCTTGCTGTCTGCAGAAATCGCCTTTGTCGGAAGAGGAGCTGTCACGCTGAGCACAGCGCTCTGAACAGATGCCGTCCATCCCTGAGGTGCAGTCACCATCAATGAAGCCACCTTTTCCATCTTCAAATTGAAAGTCTTCTTCTCGCCCGGAGCGAAATAGACCAATTTAGCGGTTTCATCAATGACACAGCTGAAACCAATGTCGATTGGAAGCTTGCAGACCCTTCCGTCCTTAAGTTCCACGTTGAGATAAGTACCGGTGTTAGAGACAGAATTGAACCATTTGTCCTCGACAGCACCTCCGTCAGGAACAGCCTTCACAGGATTACCGTTAACGTCCTTAACCTGCTCATAACTCTGACCTCCATTGTAACTCACTGTCCAATAAGACTCTGCATCCACGCCGAAGATAGGAGTCACGCCATCAGTTCCGATAGCCTTGATTTTTTGATTCCCGGAAAGAACATACTCCGGTCCCTTGCCATAGTCAACCATCCAATAGCCTTCCCCGTCCACGGTCATAACAGGAGGATTTGCCACACCGACACTACCCTGATTGAGCGTTATTGTCTTTCCGTCGGCGAATGTTATTGTGTAAACGCCGTCTTTTTCGACAACATTGCTGACAGTTCCGCCCTCGACGAGTTTCTGAACGGCTTCAACTCTTTCATTGACTTTGTTCACTCCCTTTTCGAGTGCTTCCACCCTGCTTTCAAGTGAATCCACCCTGTTCTCCAAGCTTGACAAATCCGAGCAAGAGGCAAACGAGAGAGCCGCAAACATAGGCAGAATATATGAGAAAATCTTTTTCATAGTATTTATATTTTATTTATTATCAATTATAATGTTTTACAAAAATCTCCAACAAAGCTTATTTAAGTTCCCCAAGCCAAGCCGGAACAGATCCAAGGCGTTCCCTGAGCTGACGTTCGTAAAGCGACTCGATTGGGAACGGACTGCCGTTGCTCACAAGAGTCTTGACTTGAGACTCATCGAAAGTGACAAATCGTCCGTGGAATCCGACAATCACAGGAGGAAGGAACTTCCACCAACGGCTACTGTGGTCCCAAAAACCGAAAAGTCCGGACTGAGATGTAGTCGATTCGAAATTCCAGATGGTGAGGTCGGCAAGATGGTTTGGAACCTGACTCTCGTCTCCTCCCTGCCGGAACTTCATCCAACCTCCTTTACAACAGTCGATAAGGGTTGCACGAGGCTGTGTGGCGTGAGACTCGAAACAGCTGTCATTTCCCCAGACATTTCTCCAAAGCACAGTTCCCATACTCTGTTTTGAAACGCCCACGGCGTGATACTGCCCGGCCATTTCGGAATGAGTTGAAGGATTGTCAATCAAATCTCCCGAAGCCGTGTCAGTGCAAGAGCCGATGAATACCCGGGAAGAAGCCTGAGAGCGCACGGATGCGTGTCCGCGGCGACCGCTGAACCGGATGTCATAAGCCGATACATTTGAGCAGGAAGTGATTGAACAGGCCTCACTTACACTCTCGAACCCTACCCTGCGAATCCAAGAATTCGTAAGTCTCACAAGATTGATTGGCTTGTAGGCTCCGTCATCTTCCCAACTTCCGTGATGCTTGAAATGCTCCTTTGCATTTCCCCTGAACGTCAGGTCCTCAACTCCCACATTCTCATAATGCGGATATTTGTCGAGCCTCCAGTTATATCCCTTTGAATTTGTGTTGGCTGTGTATTTGAGTTCCACCTCATGCATCAAAGGCTCATAGAATGTGACGGTGTTGCCGGATATGCTCTTAATTTGATGATAATCATAGACCTGCACGCCGACATCCTTTATATTGGTCATCCTTGAGAGTTCAGAATCAGTAGGGTTTCCGTCTTTCAGTTCATTCTTGACGAAAGCCGGGTCGTTGTTGACAACGCTAAGACACACCCAATTACCCTCAGCAAGACCCGTTGTCGAAGCCACCTCCACTGAGAACGAACCTTTTGCAGCGTCGGCAGTTACATCTGTGATTTTCGACAATCCGCTATTGTGTTTGAGTTCAATCATCGCCGGAGAGCTGTAGAGAACACTTGGATTTGACGGCTGGTTCGGGTCCTGCATAATAAGGATGGTCTTGTCCCTCCCGGCACCGCGAAGGATGAAGTTGCCGGAACGAATCTGAATGGTCTGGCTGGCGCTGAGACCGGCCGCAGCCGTAGGGACATCATCCGCAGATGTGTGGAGAATATACTCTCCCTCAGGAAAATAGACTATCGCATTTGCCTTCGCTTTGTCTTTAAAACAGATTATATTGTTTTGATTCACCTCGCTTTCCACTCCAAGAGCGGCCGTGAGACATTTCAGGAATGCGTCCCGGTCTGATTCCCCATCATTAGGAACAGCTCCATAGTCAAGCACATTGTATACTTTGTAGCCCCAAGCATCCGCAGGAAGCGGTGCTGACTCTCCGTGGTCATAACCTGCAAAGGAGAAATCCAAAAGCCCTGCAATCATCTCCTTCAATTGCAAGCCCATTTCAAAATGCTTCAACAATCCACTATTGGACACAATGACGAAGGCAATCTTATACCCGCCCTCGACTCCAGTCTGAGGAGTCTTAATCGTGAGTTTCGTATCATCCAAAACCACATCCCAACCGTCCGGTGCCTGAATCATCACTTCGGCCACATCCTTTGCCTCCACCGTAAACACATTCTCGCTTCCCATAAAGACTCCGTAACCCGGTTTGTATTCAGGCACAAGAAATCTGAAATTAAGTTCGACACTGACATCAAATGTCTGATCGTCAATAAGAACAAAAGTCATCTTCTGAGTTTCGGAATTGAAGCTGACGGATTTGAACACGCTGCCTCCGGCACCGGATGACGATGGAGCGCTCAGCGCGTACAAAGGTTTTCCGTCCGCACCCAAAAGAGGTTTCCAAGTATCTCCCCAATCGGTGCTCACCTGCCAGTAACCGGCTGCATCCACACGCACTCTTGGAGATTTACCAATCACAGATGTGGCATCAGAAGCCCCTTCAATACGCGTAAAGGTCTTTCCACCGTCAATGGACATAATCCATTTGTTTTCGGAATCAATGGCGATTATCGGAATAATCGTCTCAACCTCAAGGCCATACACAACTTCGACAGTGGAGCCGTCGCTCAGGGATAGGACATATCCCACCGGAACGGATTTGTCGTTATAACGCGTTTCATACTTCTCAATCCAAATCTTTTCGTCTTTGAGTTTACGAAGAGCCTCCGCATTCTCATTCGCCTGCCCGACGGCTTTTTCGAGCGAACCAATGCGGGTTTCAAGTGAATTGAGACGTTCCTCAAGACGAGTGCTCTCGCAAGAGAGTACGGCAGCCACAGAAAGGAATGCCACAATCAATTTTGAAAAAACTTTCATACAATTAAAATTTTAAGTTTGATATGATTTCGTTTCTATACCAGATGTCGTCAGCCTCTTCAAGTTTTGCGGAAAGTTCCGTCAACAGGCTTTCAAAAAGCTGCGGATTATCCTGAGGGTCAATCGGATGCATCTGGTAGGGGTCATTGCAATCGTCAAAAATAAGTACACGTTCGAGTTTTCCGTCACGTTTAATGGAAATTTCCATCGTATGGGTGGCTGTCCTGATTCCCCTTGCCTGCGGGAAAAAGCCTGAAACCATCCCGTCGGCGTCTCTTTCTCCGTCAAGATTTCGGATATAAAGCACAGAAGAAGGCCCAGGGCAATCATTGTTCGTTTCCATAAGATGTTTTGAGAGGTCGAGCCCTTCGGCTGTGGAAGGGACATCATCGGACAAACCCGCCATCGAAAGCAGAGTAGGCATTATGTCAACTGATGAAAAGAGGGTTGTGTCCACGTGAGGACGTATTTTTCCGGGATATCTTATAATCATCGGAACATTGAAAGACTCCGTATATATCGAATTTTTCGGGTCGAGCGTGCCTTGGCTGCACATCGTCTCCCCGTGGTCGGATGTGAAGACGACAATCGTATTTTTATCGAGTCCGAGTGCCTTCAATTCATTGAGTATTCTTCCGAACTCGCGGTCAACAGCCGTGACATTCGCAAAATAGTAGCGTGCGGAAGGAGCCTTCACAAGAGTAGTGTCCGCATTCGGACGAAGATACAACTCCTTATAAGACATATCCTTATAGATTTCGTAATCCTCCGCCATACAGTCTTCCGGGCCCGAATATGGGGAATGTGGAGGATTGTATCCCACAACAAGGAAAAACGGAGCATCGGCTCTGCGTTCGCCATTGCGGTTGCGCAGATACTCAATTGCCTTGTCAGTTTCGTGTTTTACGGAAAACTCCTTTGGAGAGTGTTTCACACCGTCCGTATCCCAATAATGCGGGTCTTTGTGAACATCGAATGTTCCGTAGGAATACCACCAGTCGAAACCGTGTCGCCTCTCCGGCGGAGTGTAGGCATCCCACTCGGGGCGACGCTCACTCACATAATGTCCCGGATTTTCAGGGTCGTTCTTTGTCGGGAAATCCGCGTGGAGTTTGCCTATGTAACCGCAACTGTAGCCCTTGGATTTGAGCACATCGCTTATGCAGACAGCATCCTCGCGAAGACTGCTCTGAGGCCTTTCTGCCATACAGTTGAGCGGAATCCCGCTTCTTTCCGGATACATTCCCGTGAGGAAAACGCCTCTGTACGGACTGCTCAGGGGACAGTTGCTCATCGCATTGGATAGCACTACTGATTCCGAAGCGAAAGCATCCAGAACAGGTGTCCGCACCGGGTCGGATTTCCAACGGACATAAGGACTGAACTCCGGCTCGTCCCAAAATGCGAGCGCAGAGGCTCTGAACTGGTCCGGGAATACATATATTATATTTGGAGCAGTCGGCTTTGTCTGCGAACAGGACAGGGCAGAGAATGCGGCCAAAGGCAGCAGGCAGCATTTCAAACCGTCATACAACATTTTTTCAGTCTCCTTCATATATTTCTTTGTTTCAATATATTACAACAAAACTCTTTCTATCACGATTTCCTCGCTGCGTGCCTCCCCCGTGTGGAAAACGAGAGTGGTGCAATTATCTTCCCTGCTGTCTTCCACAACGCAAGTCGCTCCGTCCGAGACCTCCCACAATCCCTTCAATTTGAGTTTCACCTCGGTAGGATGGCAATGTGAGTCAATCCAACTGCGTCCATACACACTGCGTTCAATCCTTTTCCCGTTTTCATCGAAAATCTCATCAGCTTCGCCTTCATATAGGGCAAGGTCTGGATTGCAGACGCTGAGAGTAAGTTTATGAGTATCACCCGAATACATTATCATTGCGGCACTGCTCTCCAAAATGAGTGAATCCACAGCCCCAGGCTCAAACACCGCACAAGCTGTCACTCCGCTTTCGTAGTCCCTGACAACGTGGGCGGAACGGTCCTTACGAATGACACGATATGGCTGTTTTTTGCTCCAGTTTTCCATACGGTTCTCCGACGGATTGAGCCCCACCATATATTCATAATCGTCCTTCATATAAATATCCCCCGCAACGGCTCCCCTCCCGACAATGGTTCCGTGGTAAATGTAGGCACGTTCAAAAAGTCCCTCGGTCGGAGCATCAGTCTCTTCGTGCAGGGAATGTTGAATTCCACGTGAAACCCTCAGCCTTGCATCACGCACAAAATAGGCGTTTCCAAACCTGTCTTTAAGAACAGTGAGCGGTGCGTCACATTCTGCGGAATAATCGTCCCGACTGACAGCCTCGCCATTGACAAAAGTCGGAAGATTCTCATTCACAGTGTTTTGAAAAAGCGTCGTATGGAGTTCCGACCCCTGAAGATGGTTTTCAAGGTCCGAACCCAGAGCGACAATCCTATCTCCAAAAGCAAAGAAAGACTTGCGTGCACGAAGGCTGCCGTTGTATTTGTCGTGTTCGTGAAGTTTCATTGCAAATGCCCCGTAAAGTCCTTTGTGGCTCACTCCCCCGGCAAACCATTCATCCGACAGGAGCATTTCTTCATATCCCGAATGTTCATCCACATTGAGGACATTGGCTTTCATCCTCTCCATCGGAATCTGCGCTGCAGTTGTGCCCGGAATGTGGCACCAATCCCAGCCTTCCACCTGGAAACCGCTTCCGAATGAGTCAATCACAGGCGCACCGCCGCAGAGAATCTGCATACTTCCGTGGGTGAGGTAGCGTCCGTAATGGTTTGCTCCTCTGTAGATTTCCGCGGCCCACAGGTAGCGGCTGTGCCCTGCAAAAGTCACCAGCGACTCTCCGCAGCGGTGAGAAAGAGAGCAGTTGTAGCCGTAACTCCGGCTGCCCTGCGGAGTCGTTTCCGGAAGCAGGGAAACTGCGGCAAATTTCCCGATCCACTCCTTCTCTTTCGGGCGCTCATCCGGAACAAGGCGCAGGTAGGCAGAGGCAATCTCGCTATCAATCAGTGATTTGCCATCAGGAGTTCCGGCATCGGCAAGCATAGCGTAGTGTCTTGGGATGAGCTCCCCTTTTCCGTCCGGATGCCTTCCCGACATTGCCAGAGGAAAAGAACGCAGATTGCACCAGAAACGCATTTCCAAAAGTGCGTGACGGAGAATCTCGTGGCTTTCCTGAGAAACGGCAAGCGCGGTGCCCCGAAGCATCCAAACGGAGTTCACCGCCCCGTCAAGTCCTCCCACGGCATAAGCCGGATAGGCCTTGCGGTGGTGATAGATTGAACCGTCGCTCTTGAAGCAAGGCTTTGTGCCGTCGACATATTTGAATCCGTTGTCAATCCAGCGCGAAAGAGCTTTGAGATATGCCCATTTATATGGACTGTCCTCCAGCATCAGAATAGAGGCCATACGCCCCATAAGGGATGTGTTGAATGCATCAATGTCCATTCCCGGCCCGGTCGGAGCGATTTTAACTTCTCCCACTCCCGAAAACCATTCCATCGCCTTCTGAACCTCGGAGGAAAGCCCGGCTTTGCGAAGAACGTCCCTCATAAGAACAGGCGCGATGTAGAAATTTCTCATACTGTAGCCAAGATGATGCAGAGTTCCCTGTGCGCTGCCGGCTGCGAAGCCCTGGTCGAGAAGGTGGCGGGTCATCAAAATATACATCCGGGCAAGTTCCTCTTTTTCAGAGGCATCCACGGTCCGCGTCCAGGCCGAGGCAAGATTGAGAAGATTGTCGTTATATGCACGCAGCAGCTGTCCATTTTTGCGGAAAGAAGCCGATGCATCGGGGATGCCGAGATTGAGGAAAGTCTCGCCATAGCGCGTAAACCAAATAGGCTTGCCCGTCACCGTTCCATCTGGGTTTTCCTTAATCCCATAGTCTTCAAACATCTTCCTCAAGGCCTTGATTTTCGTGGTCTTTGCAGGAGTGACAAGACTCACGAAACGCTCGGTCACCAATTCAATATCCTCTATATCAGAAGCTTCAAGCGCTTGTTGCGGGACATCGAGCCGGAGATTCCAGCTCTTGTTCAACACAAGCCAGTGGATATCAGTCCCCTCATTTATAAAAGGAGCCTGCCAGTCGGGAGTGTGATAGCGCGCATCCTCAAACGCGGAGGTGATGATGCCGTCAAACCACAAGCGTCCCTTGTGGACCTGCGAAGGAGCCGAAATCACAACTTCGTCCATACCCTCTTCCGGACAGCCTTCCATATCCCTGTCGAACGCCACCCAAGCTCCTCTCCAACCGGTAAATCCAAGCCCATAATCGAAATGGCAACACTCCCGTCCCTCCTTACGGAAGGAAAAATGAAGCGAGCCCTCCATAGCCCTGTCAGCATAGACCCAAAAGACGAAAGTAGATATGGAGGTTTCTTTCGGATTTGGATTCTGCTTCAGATATGGAATATGCCCCGGAATCGTAAGTTTCTCCCCGGAACGTTTCCAAGTCCACTCAAGAGAATGACTTCCGAGTTTGTAATGAAGGGGCGAGACCTTCACGCAAGAGTGTTTGCCCGCTTTCACATCGCAGACTCCGTTTTCGAAAGACAACACCCCGAAATCTTCGCCATAGTCCACGGCTTGTGCAGCCGCTACTGCACAAAAAACCATTGCCGAGGCAAGCGAAAGGTATGTTTTAAGTCTGAATTTCATAGCAATTAAAAATCCAATGCAGATTATTCAACCGGAGCTATCCCCTCTTCAATTTTACGCTTGCGCAGAAGCGACTCAAGGAAATAGTAGTCCGCATAGTTGAGCGGAACATCTATGCTGCTTCCGTGCGGAATGCTTCCCACAGAGTGCATAAGAATGAATCCTCCGTTGGTTCCGGGTTTTGCCCTGTAGGCTGGAGAAGAAAGACTCTCGACGATTTTATCGGCCTTTGCCTTATAAAACTCGTCTTTGGTGTCCCAGTAGAGTTCGTAAAGAGCAGAACAGATGATTGCCGCCGAGGAAGCGTCACGGATTTGGCCATATCTTTCGTAATAGTCAGGCTCAGGCATCTGAGCGCTGAATTCCTTCACATCAAAATCCCAAAGCGGAACCAAATCCTCCGGCATATTGTCTTCTGTCACAAAGAGATAGTTCGCAACATCCTTTGCTCTTTGAAGATATCTTTCGTCCCCAGTAAAACGATATGCCACAGTGAATCCGTATATAGACCATGCCTGTCCCCTAGCCCAACGGGATTCGTCAGCGATACCCTGGGCCGTGCACCTGCGGCGGATAGCGCCCGTTTCGTCGTCATAATCGACAACGTGATAGGTGCTGAAGTCGTCGCGGTAGTGGTTTTCAAGAGTTTTGTCAGCGTGACTGATTGCGATATTTCTGTAGCTCGGGTCGCCTGTCATCTCACTCACCTTGAAAAGAAGTTCGAGATTCATCATATTGTCGATTATGACAGGACATTTCCAACCTCTCAGAGACTGCCATCCGTTATTCACCACATTCCAGGACTGAAGTATGCCGGCTTTCGGACGGAAGCGGGTGGAGAGAGAGCGGGCGGTGTTGACAAGAACGCTGTCGTAACCCGGCAGATGCTTGAGCCTTAGACCGTTGCCATAGCTGTCATAAACCATGAATCCGACGTCGTGATGCCATTTGAGGTATTGTATATCGTGGAGAATCTCCGTGTGACGCCGTGCGTGTTCAGCCCATTTCTCGTCCCCCGTGAGTTCATACATATACCAAAGTGTGCCGGCGAAGAATCCGCTCACCCAGTCGTCTGTCGGCACGAATTGAATCTCCCCGTCCTTGTAGGTTGATGGAATGCGGAGCGTATCTCCTGCCTCTGAAGCTTCAAGAAGATGCCCGATCTGAATTTCTGCATTGTGAATGTTTTCGCTGATGATGTCACGCCTTCCCGTGCATCCGATTGCTGCAATGGCGACGAAGGCAATAGCAAATGTTCTTAGTTTCATGGAGTATATATTCGTGGAGTATATATTCATGGAGTGGTATCGATTGTGTTATAAGATTTTGCGGTTAATTCTTAAAGTTAAAAAAAATCATTTATATAAATTTCCGTGCGCGCTCACGGAATTTGTTGCAAAGTTAAGAAATATTTTATTACATTTGCGCAATAAAACGCAAGTTATGAAGAAATTATTATATCTCCTCATATTTATTTTGCTCTCTCACAATGCTGTAGCGGCAATTGACGCTATGCATAATTTTGAGGGAGGAGTTCCGTCTTTCGTTTCCGTTAACGGTAACGGGAATATTTCCGCATCCACGGAAAAGTTCAAAGACGGCAAACAATCCGTGAAATACTCCTGGAACGGTGAGTCAGAAATCATATTCGCAAACCATTCGGAAATTGAGGCGTCGATGAAAGTCAACGGTTCCGGACTGATGATGTGGGTTTATAACACCGCCCCGATGAACGAGCCGCTCGTTTTCACATTCTACGATTGGTTAGGAAAGGAAATTTGCCATTTCAATTTCGATATGGACCACAGCGGATGGAGGGCAATATGGATAAAATATATCGATATGCTCACGCCGGAGGGACATTACGGAGATAAAAAATTGTCGGAACGCAACACGATGGCGGCGAAAATGGCCGTAACATCCGCAGCGCCGCAGGGTACCATATATATAGACAGAGTGAGTTTTCCCCAGAAGAAACTTCACGACCAGATCACTCCGGACAAGCAGATTCCCGAGAATAACTACAATCTCACCAGGGATATGTGGCAGTGGTGCAGACTTTGGGAATGGGAACAATATCCGGAGCCCCAAATCCGCCCGACAACTGCCGGAGAAAAAGAAATGCTCAGAACAGTCGAGCGCAGACTTGACGAATGGGCGGAGTCCGGAAATCCGAGTCCGGAATACACAAAAAGCACCCTCCTTTCAAGAGCACAGGGACTGATTGACAAATATGGAATCCGCCGGCTCCCTGACGGAAGCATCACCGGAGCGCCTCTTCTGAGCGACGACGAATTCAACAATTCCGCAGGAGAAATGCGCATCCGTTTCATTCAGGACATAGTCTATTGGTACGCGCTTGACTATCTCTACACCGGAAACACGGCAAATCTCGACAAAGTCATAAACGCGATGGACCACGCCATCGACCAGGGATTTGCCTACGGAAGCGGCCAGGGAACGAACCACCACTACGGCTACCAGGTGCGCAATCTATATAAAGGTATATGGATTCTGCGCGAACCGCTCGAAAAGGCGGGAAAGATGGAAGAGTATCTCCGTGCGCTGAGCTATTGGTCCGGTCTTCAGGAAGTGCGTATGCCTTATGAGCAGACCCGTGACGGGATTCTCGACGCCTGGCACACACTCCACAACTGCCGCGTGGTTTCAGCAATGCTTCCGAAAGACGACGACAGGAAATATGCCTATATGAAGGCACTGGGAGAATGGACATCGGGGTCGCTTCATTTCACGGACGGCACTGTGGGAGGAATCAAAATGGACGGCACCTCATTCCACCACGGAGGACACTACCCGGGCTACAGCGTCGGGGCATTCGCCGCCTTGGGAGAGTTCATCCGACTCTGCCACGGAACTGATTTCCAGATAGATGAAGAATCGAGGGGATATTTCAAGAAGGCCCTTATGGCAATGTACGACTACACCAACGGGCGCGACTGGGGAATCGGAGTCTGCGGAAGGCATCCATTCAACGGAAGCATTCCTGACGCCGATGTCGAGACCTACGCACAGCTCGCCCTTTGGGGAGACCTCAGCGCTTCAGGCCAGGCAGTTGACCCGGAGCTTGCAGGAGCCTACATCGCCCTCGGCGGCAAAGACAAGGCGGCGCTTTCCACATTCAAGAAAGCCGGGATAAAGGCAAAGGCCGCCCCTGAAGGATTCCGCGTCTACAACTACGGAGCTTTCGGAGTGCACCGCAGAGACGGCTGGATGATAACACTCAAAGGCTACAACTCAGATGTTTGGTGCTCAGAGATTTACGCTGCCGACAACCGCTACGGGCGCTATCAGAGTTATGGCTCGGCTCAAATCATACTCCCTTCCGGAGCAAAGGCAAGCGGCTACGCCCAGGAAGGCTGGGATTGGAACCGCTACCCGGGCATCACATCCATCCACCTGCCATTCGACCTGCTTGAGAACCCTCTGAAAGGAACGCTAATGGAAAGGAACTCATCGAGATTTCCGGGCGTATCCTCTCTCGAAGGAGAAAACGGCTGTCTTGCATTCACTTACACAGAATCCGACCGCAAGAATTTCTGCCCGGGAGCAACCGCGACAAAGAGCGTATTCTGTTTCGACAACAGAATCATCCACATCGGAACGGGGATTTCGAACAATTCGCAATATCCCACAGAAACGACCATCTATCAACTCAGACTCGAAGACAAGGACGCAGAAGTTGACATAAATGAAGATTATTCCGGAACATTCCCATATTCCTACAGGCATACGGAGGACAGTCCGGTGGTACTAAGCGACATCAACGGAAACTCATACCTCATTAAAAACGGACGGGGTCTCGTGGTGGAGAAAAAGCACCAGAGTTCACCTACGGACACAAAGAAAAAAACAGGAGATGGCGATTTCGTGACGGCATACATCGACCACGGCAGCTCACCTTCCGGGGCATCGTACGAGTATATGATGCTTGTCAAGCCAAGCGGAAAGGAGGTCGGAAAGTTTTCCAAAAACCTGCCATACACTGTCTTGAAAGCAGACAATGACGCCCACGTCGTAAAAGACGGGATTACGGGCATCACCGCCTACATCAGCTACCGCGGCTACTCTTCGGAGCAGACTCTCGCCGCCGAAATCGAGAAGGAAACCATCGTGATGGAGCGGGACAGAGGGGACGGGACAGTGGTGATGAGCGTCTGCACCCCGGATCTGGGCATCACTAAAAAAGGTTACACGACTTCTCAGCCGAGCCAGCCTCTCACAAAGGAAATCAAACTCAACGGGAAATATGTCCTTGTGGGAGAGAACGATGCGGTGAAGGCCGAAGACTCGGGAAAAGGGACGAAGATTTCCGTCAGCTGCATCAATGGCCAGCCGGTGGAGTTTATCATCAAAAAATCATAAATCCGGAACATTTACTTTTGTTTCGCAGGGACGAAACGCAAATTAATAACCATAAAACAAAATGAAAGTCTTAACTAAAATTTTAACAGCGGCTTTTCTGTTGTGTGCGGCAATCCCGATGGCGGCGCAGAGCATTAAGGTCAGCGGAAGGACAGTGGACAGCGCGGGCAATCCGCTCGTGGCGGTCACGGTTTTTGAAGACGGAAAAACTTCAAACGGTACAGTGACGGATATGGACGGCAATTACAGCCTGACCGTGTCATCAAGCAAAGCCTCATTGGTTTTCTCCTGTCTCGGATTTGCCGAAATCAAGGAAACTGTCAATGGAAGAACTACGATTAACGTGACTCTCAAAGAAGAGCAGTTGTCAATCGATGCGGCCGAGGTGGTCAGCGTGGGTTACGGCACAGTAGCAAGGCGCGACCTCACCGGTTCAGTGAGCAAAGTCGATATGGATGAACTGCTCAAGACTCCTGTCACAAATTTCGACCAGGCACTCACGGGAAAGATTGCCGGCGTTGTCGTGACAACATCCGACGGAGCACTCGGAGCTGAGGCAAACATCACCATCCGAGGCAACAACTCCCTCACCCAGAGCAGCGCTCCTCTTTATGTAATCGACGGATTTCCGACCGAAAGTTCAATGGCGACAGCCCTCAACTCCGCGGACATCGAGTCAATCGACATTCTCAAGGATGCATCTGCAACCGCAATCTACGGAGCAAGAGGAGCCAACGGTGTGATTGTCATCACCACCAAACAGGGTCAGGAAGGCAAACCGAAGGTGAATTTCAGCGCAACCTGGACAATGAATCAGATTGCAAACAAAGTGAAACTGATGGACGGCTATGATTTCGTGAAACTCCAAACAGAAATCTATGACATCACCGGCAACACCAATGCCTACCTCAAACCATCCGACGAAGACGCCCTTGCGGGAATCACTTCCTACAGTGTTGAAGACTACCGGGGAGTTGCCTCCAGCGACTGGCAGGACAAACTCTTCAGGACTGCCCTCACCCAAAACTACACGGTTTCCGTTTCGGGAGGAAGCAAGGATGCCGGCAACCGCTACAACATCAGCCTTTCAGCTCTCGACCAGGACGGAATCATCATCCGTTCCAATTTCCAGCGCTATCAGGGAAAAATCAATTTCCAGCAGAAATTCGGCAAGAAAGTCACTCTGGATGTTCTCGCAAATTACTCCAGGGCAATCACCAACGGAGTCACACCTACAAATGCTCAGGCGGCATCTTCGGCTACCGGCTGGCTTATGTATTCTGTCTGGGGCTACCGACCGGTGAAACCGCTGCGTTCGGGAAAGAGCGACGACCTCTATGACGACCTTGTGGACTCCGAAGTTACGGGAGCAAACGACTACCGTTTCAACCCTGTGAAAACAGCCCAAAATGAATACCGCAAGACCATAGTCGACTATCTCAACGCCAACACCGGACTCACTTGGGAAATCATCGAAGGCCTGAAACTCAAAATCACGGCAGGTTACACGATGAACAAACGCCGCAGAGAAGAGTTCAACGGCACACAGACCTACACCGGCTACCCGGGCTCCCCTTCCGGCAAGGGCATCAACGGCGCCATCTACTGGAACAGCAAAGTCACCTGGCTCAACGAGAACACTCTCACTTGGACCAAACACATCCGCAACAAGCACCATCTCCAGCTTCTGGGAGGATTCACGATGCAGGGCGAAACTTTCGACTACAAGGGCACTTCCGCGACACAGCTCACCACCGAATCGCTCGGTCTGAACGGTCTCCACACCGGTAACTATCAGAGTGTCAAGCCTTGGCAGCACGATTGGACAATGATGTCAGGTCTCTTCAGACTCAACTACAACTACAAGTACAAATACTACCTCACAGCATCCTTCCGTGCCGACGGTTCTTCAAAGTTCCCTGCCGGAAACAGATGGGGTTACTTCCCTTCAGCGGGTCTCTCCTGGAACTTCAATCGCGAAGACTGGTTCAAGAATGCAACTTGGCTCTCAAACGGAAAGCTGCGCCTGTCTTGGGGACAAACCGGAAACAACCGGACAAGCACCCCTTACGACTACTATTCGCAGATTTCCACTCTTCCTGGCGACCAGAGCTCCTACGACTATGTCTTCAACGGACAGATTGTTTCGGGATATTTCCCGTCCAATATGACCAACGACAAGCTCAGGTGGGAGACTACCGGTCAGTGGAACGCGGGTGTGGACCTCTCATTCTTCGAAAGCAGGTTGAAACTCACGGCGGACTGGTATTTGAAAAACACCCGTGACCTGCTCCTTCAGGCAACCATTCCGTCGTCTTCGGGCTACACCTCGGCAATGATGAACATCGGTTCGATGCGTAACCAGGGAGTAGAATTCACTGTCGACGCGACTCTCATCCAGAAACGCAATTTCGTGTGGAGCGTGAACTTCAATATGTCGATGAACAGAAACAAGGTCACCGCTCTCACCAACGACCAATACTCTCTCCTCAGCAGAGTATCCTGGGACCAGAAATTCAACGGAGCCTATCCATACATAACCCAGGTGGGCAAGCCTTCGGGCCTGATGTATGGATACATCTATGAAGGGACCTACAAATACGATGACTTCAACTCCGGTTCCACTCTCAAGGACGGCGTTCCATACCTTAGCGAAGTCGGAAAGAGCGCCGTGCGGCCGGGAGACCCTAAGTATAGGGATATTAACGGTGACGGTGTCATCGACGACAACGACCGCACAGTCATAGGCTGCGGACAACCGCTGAGCACCGGAGGATTCGGCACCACATTCAATTTCCACGGATTCGACATAAACCTCTTCTTCTCCTGGAGTTATGGCAACGACATCCTCAACGCGAACAGGCTGTACTTCGAAAACGGAAATGTCGCAAACACCAATCAGTGGGCAAGTTACAAACACAGATGGACAGCGGAGAATCCGGAAAGTGACGTCCCTAGAGTGCAGGCTAACGGAGTCTACCACTACTCTTCGCGCGTCGTCGAGGACGGTTCGTTCCTTCGTCTGAGAAATCTCTCTTTCGGATATACCCTTCCACGAAAAGCTCTGAGAAAGATGCATTTCGACACGATGAGAGTATATATTTCCGCAGACAATGTCTTCACATTCACGAAATACACCGGTCCTGACCCTGAGGTTTCCACCAGAAATTCGGTTCTCACTCCGGGATTTGACTGGTCTGCATATCCGAGAGCATTCGGTCTGACGGGCGGTATTTCATTCACATTCTAATACATTGAAACTATGAAAAATATATACGGACACATAATCTGCCTTGCAGCCGCTGCGAGCCTTGCCTCTTGCAGCTTCTTCGACGTGACTCCGCAAATCATCGCATCCGAGACTTTCTACAACACGGAAAGCGAAGTAAAATATGGTCTTGCAGGAGTTTACGGAGTCATCGGAAAGGAGCAGTTCTACGGCAACTACTATAGCCTTATGTATGCCAATGCCGATGACCTCTGCTATTTCAACAGGGACGTAGGAACGAATTTCCTCCAATATAACCGCCACGATGCGACAACCATTCAGATTTATGACATCTGGACAGCCCTCTACCAGGGAATTCGCAATGCCAACGACTTTATGGAAGCGGTGCAGAAGACAAAATTTGACCAGGACGGGAAATACTACAATGAGGCACGTTTTCTAAGAGCCTACTACCATTTCATTCTCGCACAGTCTTGGGGTGATGTTCCTCTTCGCGACAAAGGGGTGAAGACGCCTGACGAGGTGATGCTCAAAGGCACTCCACAATTTGAAGTTCTCACTTGGGCGGCTTCAGAAATGGAAGCCTGCCTTGAGTTTGCAAATGAAGAGCTAACTCTTCAGCCTTCGCGTGTCACAAAGACCACAGTCCAGGGAATACTCGCACGTGTCTACCTCTTCCTTGCCGGTTCAAGTGTGAAAGGTGGCGACAAGACGGCATTCCTCACCAAGGCTCGCGATTATGCCAAAGCAGTGATTGAGAGCGGAAAGCACAAACTGAATCCTGACTACTCACAGGTCTTCATCAATATGATTTCCGACAAATACGACACTGAGAATCACGAGTCTATGTGGGAAGCGGAATTCCTCGGTGACCGTTCAAGCGCAGACAAATGGTCGAACGGAAGAATCGGTGACCTGCTCGGACTTCAGAGCGGAAACAGCGCATCAAAAGATTTCGGCAAATTCAACTGCAACTACGCCTACGGTCAGTACAACGGCTCTCTCAAACTTTGGGACCTCTACTGGCAGACAGACAGGACAGCTTCGGAGAACGCACAGCCGACCATCACCGACAAGCGTCAGGCGTGGAATCTTCCACCGTACAACTATGCCGGCAACGACAAACAGCCGCCATACGGACAGACAAGCGGAAAGAGCGTCTCCGGAATTGACCGCACGCCTTATGTCTACAAGAACGTATCCACGACTACCGACCAGACAGTGGCGGCCGGAATGCGTAACTGCGGCAAATTCAGAAGGGAGGTTGAGTATGAGGGGCAGAAAATTGCCAAGAACCTCTACACAACCATCAACTACCCTATTCTCCGCTATTCTGACATTTTGCTGATGTTTGCCGAAGCCTCCAACGAGCTTTCCGGCCCGAGTCAGGAAGCCTACGACTGCGTTCTCAAAGTCCGCGACAGAGCAGGAATTGCGACAAAAGCCTTCGCTGACTACGACAAGGACAGTTTCCGCGAATTGGTCCGCAACGAAAGGGGACGCGAACTCTGCTTCGAATCTCTTCGCCGTTTCGACCTCATACGTTGGGGAATACTTGTTCAGGAGATGAAGACTTATGCGACGGAGATGGTAGGAGACCCAAGGTGGTCTGAAAATGTGACATCGACTCGTGCAGCCACCATCGGCGGAAGCTACACTGAGAAGAATGTCCTCCTCCCGATTCCTTCAATCGAACTTGGCGTGAACAAACAACTCAGCCAGAACTCATTGTGGGCCAATTAATCTGTAAAACCGAAAGATTATGAAAAAATTAAATATGCTTCTATTTTTAGTCCCTGTCCTGGCACTCTCGTGCAAACACGAAGTTGTCTACGACATCGACTACAGCATCTCCCTCGACAAATCAAATACATACGAGGTGGGAAAGCCTGTCCGCTTCAACTTCAGCGGAGAGGTTGACAACATCGTTTTCTACAGCGGTGAGACAGGCCACAGGTATGAGTTCAGAAACAGATATGAAGTCTCGCGCGAGGCCGTGAAAGAAGCTTCATTGCAGATTGATTATCAGGCAAGGTATGGAGACCCGGGGGCGATGGAAGTCTGGATTTCAAAAGAATTTGCAGGACTGAGCGGCACTGACGCAGCTGCTGACAAGGCCGCCGTCAAAGCGATGACAGAAGGCAATATGGCGGGCTGGGAACGCCTTGAATATCAAGAAGGTGCCAGTCAGAAATGGACTACGCAGAAATATCCTCTGAACGAATATATGTCAAGTTTTGCCATCGCCTTCCATTGGAATCCGAAGGACAACAAGAAGACCCAGAGGTCATATTGGATTAACGGAGGGATAACTCTCGACCTTGAGGGGATGAAACCGTCGACGATTAATTTCAGCGTCCTCGATTTTGTCACAGTGATGATGAACGATGAAATTGAAGACCCGTATATGAAGAATAACGGCAACGGAAGCATCATCCTCAACAAACCGTCTACAGCAACGCTGATTTTCCAGGGCGTCGGAGCCAATGCGCTCCCATACGCAATCGATGGCTGGGTGATTTCCAAAGCGACTCCTCTGAACAAGGTTGCGAATGACAAAGGAGTGGCAATCAAGAACTTGCAGAACTACCTCCACACATTCGAATACACCTGGACGGAGCCGGGCACCTACACGGTGACTTTCGTAGGCACCAACTCCAACTACGCAGGCGCCTCCCAAGACGTAAAGGAAATGACCATCACCATTTTCGACAACAAGGAGTAGTGACGCAGATTTGAATGGAGGGGGAACAAAAAGTCTTTTGTTCCCCCTCCTTCGGATTTCCTAACCCCCTGCGACCCCTATTAGGGGTATCTCGCGCCCAGGCGCGGTCCCTTTGTGACTTTGGGGCAGTTTTTGGGACTGGGTGGTCATTGAAAATCATGGGAGTCCGACATTGAAAATCTTGGGAATTTTGTATTGAAAATCTTGGGAATTTATTTAACTTTGCACAAAATCAATCAAAAGTCCTATGTATTACGAAAGGCTTATAGAGAAGGAAATTGAGCGAAAACTCAAATCCTCGGGGGCAGTCCTTGTCGCCGGGCCAAAATTTTGTGGCAAGACAACGACCTGTATGAAATACCAGAAGAGCTTTGTGAAACTCAACACAAAGCAAGCGATAGCAATGGCCCGTATGAACCCCGGCGGCGTTCTCGATGGCGAGACTCCACGACTCATTGACGAATGGCAGAAAGCGCCGGACATCTGGAATCAGGTCAAGGATGATTTGGATTTTCATTACGAATTCGGCAAGTACATCCTCACCGGCAGTTCGACACCTGCGGACAAAACCGAAGTCCATCATAGCGGTGCAGGGCGTATTGCTCCGGTACGAATGCGCCCGATGAGCCTGTGGGAATCAAAGGATTCCAAGGGAACAGTCTCTCTTGCCGAACTTTTCAAAGGAGGAAAGCCGATTCCGTGGGATTTGAACCCGGATTTCTCCTTATCCGACGTCGCTCATCTCATCTGCCGCGGCGGGTGGCCCATTTCGGTTCTTGCTCCCAAAGAAATAGCAATTGAGATTACCAAGAACTATTATAACGGGCTTTTTGTATTCGAGGATTGTGAGAATGAACGTTTCCGCAACAAGAATCCAGAAATTATGAAGATGATAGTAAGGAGCTACGCCCGCCACATCTCCACAGAGGCAGCAGTTTCCACAATCATCGCAGATGTGCGTCAAAGCAACGAGCGCACGATGGACACAAAGACATACGACGATTACAACGAAGCTCTGAACGACATTTTCATAATTGAGGATATGCCGGCGTGGAATCCGAACATCCGTTCAAAGACCTCAATCCGCTCAACTCCGACACGCCATTTTGTCGACACATCAATAGCCTGCCGTGCTTTGGGCGCAGGACCGGAAGATCTACTGCACGACCTTGAGAGTTTCGGCCTCTTTTTCGAAGATATGGCAGTCCGTGATTTGAGGATATATTCCGACGTGCTCGGCGGAGAAGTCCGTCACTATAGGGATAATGCCGGACTGGAATGTGATGCCGTCATCCATTTGGAAAACGGTTCGTGGGGAGCAGTTGAAATAAAATTGGGCGGTGACGACCTGATTGAGGCAGGAGCGTCATCCCTAAAACTATTGAAAGCCAAAATCGAGGAGAAGAGCAATGAAAAATCCCCGTCATTCTTGATGGTGCTCACCGCAGTCGGCGGAGCATATCAGCGCGAAGACGGAGTATTTGTAGTGCCTATTAACCTTTTGAAGCCTTAGATATTTGGAGTTTTTGTCGCTTTGGCGGAGCTATGCGATAGCCAATGGCAATTATGGTATTCGGTGTATCTTATTTGTAGAATTTGAGATTCATCACATTGGCCGGTGGACGCTGGTTTTTCAATTCATTAGCCATAAAATCCATATAGGGGGCCACATGCTCAAAATATTTGCGATATCCGGCGCACAGGTAATTCAGGCCGGGCTCTCCGTCAGCCGTTATCGCAAAACGGTTTTTCGGGCACTCTCCATTGCAGGCAAAGAGGTATTTGCAATTACGACATTGTTTCGGTAACTTCTCAAATTTATCAGTGCCAAATTTCTGCTGTCTCTCGCTGAACATCATTTCGATCAGTGTATGAGTCCTGATATTCCCAAGTTTATACTCCGGAAAAACGAAGTGGTCGCAGGAATAGACATCGCCGTTATATTCCATCACCCCTGCATGTCCACAAGTTCTTGCCATGCTGCAAACTCCAGGCTGTTCTCCTATCCAATTTGCCAGTGTGGCATCAAAAATCTGAATGAAGTATTCACCGACATCATTGCGCACCCATTCATCAAAAATGGTGCATAGGAAATTTCCCCATTGTTCCGGCGACACGGAGAAATCGGCCAACGGAATGTCCCGGGCATCCATCGGAGAAGCAAGATAGCGACCGTCCTCGCGTGGTATGATACGCTCGACAATAGGGGTGAACTGGATATATCTGCACCCTATCTCTTTAAAGAAATGATAGAAATCAAGAGAATAGTCTCCATTGAAATCATTGACAACAGCCAATGCATTCCATTCAACGCCATGCCTCTTCAACAGGTCTATGCCACGCATGACCTTGCGGAATGACGGCGCACCTGTTTTGTTTTTGCGGTATTCATCGTGGAACTCCTGCGGGCCATCAATCGATACGCCCACAAGCCAGTTGTTATCCTTGAAAAAACGACACCATTCATCGTTGAGCAGTGTACCATTTGTCTGTATGGTATTGTCAATAATACGTCCCCGCGCATATTTTTTTTGCAATTCCACCACCTTTTTGTAAAAAGAGAGAGGACGCATCAAAGACTCGCCGCCATGCCAGCAAAACAAAACCTGAGGCGTGGTCTGCGATTCGATATACATCTCAATGAATTTCTCCAACAACTCATCGGTCAATATGAACCGATTGTCAGGCTGCCTGTCTTTGTATAAATTATTCTTTTCAAGATAGTAGCAATATTTACACGCAAGATTGCACGACGAGCCTGCGGCTTTCGTCATGATATACATCGGACGTGCAAAGGGAGTGAAAATATTCTCCATACTTTTTTGTTTGAAAATACAAAAATACGAAAATCCTCACCAAGAAGGCCATTTCATAGCGAGGATTTTCAAAAGGGATGTTATCTGATTATGGCCGCCATCGCCACGGCAAATAAGGACAGTAATTTCTTCATTACCGGATTTATTCAATCGCCAGACATGTTGATTTAAGGTCTTTGTCAAGAGATGATGAACCAACCATCACCGTGAAATCACCCGTTTCGACAATCTGCTTCATATCCCGGTTGAAGAAAGCGAGTTTGTCAGGAGTTATATCGAATTCCACAACACGCGATTCACCGGGCTTCAACGACACACGGGTAAAATCCTTGAGTTCCTTGACAGGTCGTGTAACCGAGCTGATGTTGTCACGGATATAGAGCTGTACCACTTCCGTACCTTCACGAGAGCCTGTATTGGTAACTGTGGCCGTAACTTTAACAGTTTCGTCGGCGTTTGCTGCAGACCTGTCAAGCACCGGCTCTGAAATGTCGAAAGAAGTGTAGGTCAATCCATAGCCGAACGGATAAAGCGGTTTTGACGGTCCATCTTTATATTTATGGAAATATTGTGACGGCTTATGGTTATAGATCATCTGGATTTGTCCTGATGAATAGGGCATCGATACGGGGAGTTTGGCTGAAGGATTGATTTCTCCGGCAATAATTCTTGCAAGTGCGAGTCCGCCTAAGGAACCCGGTTCCCATGCCTGAATAACAGCATCCGCCTTCTTGTCGACAGCAGGGATGCTGAGAGGACGGCCACCGACGAGAACCACAATAGTCGGCACACCTGTCGCTGCGATGTCAAGCACGAGCTGCTCCTGCGTTCCGAGTAAATCAAGGCTCATTCTGTCTGTATTCTCGCCGCAGGTCTTGCTTTTCTGGTAACGGAGGGGATTTTCACCGACTACCACTAATGCAACATCGGCAGACTTCGCTATGGCAGCTGCCTCTTTTACCTTTTCAGGAGAGTTCTGGCGCACATCGTCTCCGTAGTTATAATAGGATACTTTATCATCTCCTGCAAGTTGGCGTATGCCTTCAAGCACAGTGGTCACATTCTCATCAGGCTGTAACAGTGTCCAGTCACCCAGAATGGCCTGATTGTCGGCATTCGGTCCGGTCACAAATATCTTATTGATTTTGGAGAAATCGAGAGGGAGCAGATTGTTAGCATTTTTCAGGAGGACAATCGACTGTTCGGCAGCCTTCAGAGCCGTTTTCGTATGCTCATTATTAAACAGCGTTTTTTCAGATTCTCCAATGTCAACATATGGGTTCTCAAATAATCCGAGGTTGAATTTAGTGGTCAGAATGGCCTTGCAGGCGCGATTGATCACATCCTCGCTGATTTTGCCTTCCTCAACTTGCTTCTTCAGACTCTCGGCAAAACCGGGACCATGCATATTCATGTCGAGACCCGCTTCCACAGCCTGCCGGTAAGCATCGTCAAGATTCTCGGCGGCATGATGGAGTTCATATATTCGACTGACATCCATCCAGTCACTTACGATGAACCCGTTGAATCCGTACTCTCCCCGCATTATGTCGGTCATCATCCACTTGTCGGCATGACACGGGATTCCGTTCAATTCGTTATGAGCAGCCATCAGGGTTGCCACGCCGGCCTCTTCGACAGCAGCCTTGTAAGGAGGAAGAAACACTTCACGCAGAGTGCGCTCCGATACATCCATAGGCGATGCATTGGTGCCATTTGCCGGTTCGCTGCCGGCTATAAGATGTTTTGCACACGCAAGCACAGCGTCGTTTCCAAGACAATCAGCACCTTGATAACCTTTGATTGTTGCTACACCCATTCGTGAAACGAGATAAGGGTCTTCGCCGAATGTTTCGCCCACACGGCCCCAACGTGCATCACGGGCCACATCGATGTTTGGAGTGAAAGTCCAGTGAGCACCACCGGCACGCACTTCCTTTGCGGATTCCCGGCTGAGTTGTTCTACCAGTTCTTCATTGAATGATGCTGCCTGACCGATAGGAGTCGGGTAGACCGTAGTCCCGGAAACGAGAGCGTTACCGTGAATGGCATCAATACCTATAATCAGGGGGATACCAAGACGGCTTTTGGCAGCGAGACGCTGAAGCTCATTGGCTTCTTCGGGCGTGACAACATGAAGGAAAGAACCTATCTTGCCTTCCGCGGTCATACGATAGAGATCATTGATGCTCAAAGTCGGATAGAATCCGTAGGTATCATCGTTCTTTGCCACACCTTTCCCCTTGAATCTCTGCTGATTCTCACGGATATGGTCAGGCCCCACGAACTGCGCCATCTGCGCAATTTTTTCTTCCAAAGTCATACGGCCCATAAGGTCGTCGACTCTTTTTTCAACAGGTTGCCGCTTGTCTTTATAGAGCGGAGACTTGGCTTCCGCACTGACACAGCCCAGCAGTATCAGCAGCGATAATATTATTCTGTAAGTCATTGGTCTTCGTATTTAAGCATATATTTTTCTGTCATTTTGCGGCGTTCGTCCAAAGGAATATCATCGTGGTATTTTTTCTGCAAATCCGCCAACTGGACTTTAAGTTTGTCTATCACATCAGCATATTCGGGATTCCCGATAGCGTTATTCATTTCGTTTGGGTCCTTTTTCAAATCGTAGAATTCCCATTCGTCAATATTAAAATAGAAGTGGATAAGCTTATACCGGTCCGTGCGAATACCGTAGTGGGGTTGGACATTATGCCATTTGGGATATTCGAAGTATTGATAATAGGCAGCATTGCGCCAGTTCTTCGACGCTTTCCTGTCGCCGGAAAGAAGCCCCTTCATACTTTCGCCTTCCATATCGGATGGGATTTCAAGCCCTGCGAGATCGAGGATTGTAGGTGCGACATCTATGTTAAGCGTAATATCACTGATGCTCTGTCCTTTCCTGATACCGTCGGGGTAGCTTATCAGGCAGGGCATCTGCAGAGCTTCCTCATACATCCAGCGCTTATCATACAGACCATGCTCGCCGAGGAAGAAACCCTGGTCGCCCATGTAGATGATGATTGTGTTGTCGTAGAGGTCATGCTCCTTCAAGTATTGCACTACACGCCCCACCTGGTCATCAACAGAACGCACTACCCTGAGATAGTTTTTGATATAAGTCTGGAACTTCCAGTTTTTAAGCTCCTGACCCTGCAACGAATCGTCGGGTGTCCAGAACTGGTTTTTGCCGGAACCGCCCCACCAGAGCCATTTGTTCTTTTCCTTCTGAGTCAGACCGGCAGGAGGCGTCTGCTTGAGGTCGCCTCGCGACATGTGGTTTTCTATCGTGGCCATTGACTGACCGATAGTGTTTTCACGGCCCGAATAGTCATCATTGAATGTTTCCGGATAAGGGAAAGTAACATCGTCGAAAAGATGGAGATAGCATGAATCCGGTTCCCAGGGGCGATGAGGCGCCTTGTAATGAAGCATCATGCAGAAAGGCTTGTCGGTGTCGCGCTGCGAATCGAGCCATTGCAGAGCATAGTCAGTGGTGAGTCGGGTTGCATATCCTTTCTCGCGCTTCTTTTCGCCGTTAGTGCTGTAAATAGGATCCCAGTAAGTACCCTGCTGCGACGGATTAGCGTGAATCTTGTAATAGTCAAAGCCTTCAGGCGCCGAGAAGAGATGCCATTTGCCGAACAAGGCAGTTGTATAGCCATTGTCGTGAAGCACTTTCTGATACTGCATCTGGCTGCCGTCGAACACGATACCACCTTCATTCTGGTAAAAACCATGAGATGTGCTGTATTTTCCGGTAAGCAGACAGGCGCGGCTTGGGCCGGAAATTGAGTTTGTGCACAGCATATTACGCATAACGGCTCCATTCTTGCCGATTGCATCGATATTAGGAGTAGGTGCAAGTTTGGCATTAATGCCGTTGTATGCGCTTATGGCAGTTCTTGCGTGGTCATCCGCAAGGATGAACAGAACGTTGGGCTTTTTGGTCTCTCGATTTGAGCGTGCCACAGTCGGGAAAATGCTCATAGTTGTGCAAAGCCCTATTGCCAATGATTTGAGGATATTGTTATTCTGCATTTTGACGATTGTTTAATTTTTACGATTGGGATTGCGCTTCCCTTTACCATTGTTGGCACCTGCCTGTTTTTTCGGGTTCTTTACAACCTTGGGGGTCTCTACAAGGAAGTCGGCACCTCTGCGGGCGATAATTTCTTTGCGTAGTCTGTCGACAACGCCGGCATAAGCCGGTTCATCAGCGAGATTGACTGTCTCAAGAGGATCGTTACGATATGTAAACAACATATGGTCCGTCACATTGCCTTGTTTGTCACCCCACTGCGTGTAGCCGTAGTCGCGGTCGAAATATGACACTCCGCCATGCCATTTGACTATGGCGCAGTTTTTCCAGTTGTCATCTGGCCCGGTAAGCAGTTTTTTCATGCTGCAACCCTCTGTGTGTGCCGGAATAGACAGCCCTGCCAGATCGCAAAGAGTGGGATACAGATCAACAAATTCCACGACTTTTGCCTCCGCACCTTTCTTCTTGTTTCCGGGCACACGAATGATGAGAGGAGCATTGTTGACAATATTGAAATTGGAATGTTTGCACCACTGGTTGTGGTCTCCGAGACTCCAGCCATGATCACCTGCCAAAACCACGATAGTGTTCTTGTCCAGACCAAGGCGGTCAAGTTCGTCAAGGATGCGTCCGACCTGTGCATCAGCATAGCTCACACAGGCTCTGTAGCCATGAATGAGCTTGATAGCTTCATCTGCGGGAATATCGCTTTTGGCGGGAATATCCTTATAGTAGCGGATTTCATTGTAGTTGTGAAACGCCTTATCAGGAAAACCTGTACGGTCGAACTCGAATGTTTCTGGCAAAGAGATTTTCGATTCGTCGTACATATCCCAGTATTTTTTAGGCGCATTGAACGGGAGGTGCGGTTTCAGAATACCAACGGCAAGGAAAAACGGTTTTCCTTCAGCTTTGAGCCGTTTCAGATCGGCTATCGCCTTGTCGGCCGTTTTGCCGTCGGAGTATTCATTGTCGGCAACATCGATACATTCGTATGCAGCCGGACCGCCTTTCATCCTTTCAACCGAAAGATTTTCGTCACCGAGATAATCACGCCATGTCGATGATTTCAGTTCGGGTTTCCAAACCTCATCCCACGAACGTTCTTTGGCATCGTTTTCTCCATGAATAACCTTACTGTCAGAAATGGTTGTATATCCGTTCTCACGGAAGTGCTGCGGCAGCGTAGTTGTACCGGGTGCTTCTATATCTATTACAGAATTGACATCCCAGAAACGGTTGATAGCAGGACGCAGTCCAGAAAATATGGATGCGCGCGAGGCTCCCGAAACGGGTACATTACAGTATGCGTTCTCAAACATAACCCCATGGCGAGCCAGTCTGTCGATGTTGGGAGTTTTCATATAGTTTGCACCGTAACAATTAAGTTCTGGCCGCAGGTCATCCATAATCAAGAAAAGTACATTCTTTTGCTGAGTTGTTTTGCTCTTTAAGTCGTTAGCAAAAGTATGGAGGGCGCTTCCTCCCAGCATCAGCGATGGCAGGAGGAATTTGAACAAACCTTTTTTCATCTCTTGTTATGATTAAATTTAGTATCCGAAATTCTGGTCGCTCTGGCTGATAGCCTCATTACGGTTTATTTCATCCGACGGGAACGGCAACAACATATTTCGGCGGACACTCTGCTCAGAAACATCATATTTATACACGAATTTAGGTAAAGTGGTGATGTTCTGCGAGGAATACCATTTGTCAATAAAGGCGTTGTGGTTTTCCATAATTCTCTTCAGATAATCGGTGCCGCGCCGACGAACGGTGTACCATTCGTCACATTCACCTGTAAACTCTTTCAGACGCTCTATCATGATACGCTCCCGTAAAGCCGTTTTATCTGCCAGTTCGGTAGCGGTCAGGTCAAGAGGATAGATTTCATCCGCACCGATGCTGCCATCACCGTTAGCATCGCGGGCACGATCAAGCACCTGGCGCATATATCCGGCGGCATCAGGATAGTTCAACTCATTGGCGGATTCGGCTAAAATCAGAAGCACATCAGCGTAACGCATAAAGACAAAATTGGCATTTGTTGCCGACGCCGTCATCTGAGGGTCATAGTATTTTTTCCACGCAGGATATTCCGAATCTCCCTGACGATATGTCAAACCGGCTTTATTGCCATCCTTTTTCTTTGTGGGGAACAGCATCACGTTCTTCTTTTTAGCATTGGTCTCAAAAATATCGGAGTACCTGTCATACACAAAACTTGCCTCAAGACGGGGATCCTCGGCGTCAAACATTTCAAACATGCTCTGCGACGGACGAGTCTTGCCCCAACTCTTGCCCTTTGTGGCAAGATTGCTCATGAGAGGATAGCCTGAAGGGAAAGTGGTCTCAGTCATACGGCCCGAATTCACAGTTGAAGAATACTGCAATTCAAAGACCGATTCAGAGTTGTTCTTATGGGGGCTGCCAAAAAGATCGGCATACGGACGGACTAACGAATAACCGCCGTTATTGTAAACATCCAATGCGGCATCGTAAGCTTCTTTCCAATATGGCGACGATTCGTCATTGCCGGCTAAAGTGAGATAGACTTTGGCAAGTAATGCTTCAGCGGCATAGCGGTGAGGGAATCCCTGCACTTGTTCACCCGGTTCTGCCATTAGGCCGAACGCATCTTTGAGGTCTCGGATAATCAGACTGTAGACATCTGATACTTCGGCGCGAGGCTGCTGGGCTTCAGCGTAATTGGTTACAGGAGAAGTTATCAGAGAAACCTTACCGAAAAGGCGAACAAGGTTGAAATATGTCAGAGCCCTTCCGAAATGAGCCTCGCCTTTAATGCGGTTACGCTCCTTTATGTTGGGGATTTCGCTGTTCTCCATGCCGGCGATAATATCGTTGGCAACGTTTATTACTTCGTACATGCCAATATACACATTCGTCACATTGACATTCGACGGCAAGATACTCATTGATGTGAGGTTCACATCGTTTGTCTTGATACTTACACCCACGCCGGAGGTGGTGCTTACCACGTGGAAATAGTTGAAGCCCACATAGTTGTAGTCAGACATTTTTGTATACATCCCGGATAGGGCAGCGTTTGCGGAGCCGGCGGAGTTATAGATTCCCTCCGATTCAAGTTGTGTATCGGGTTTTTCCACAAGAAAGTCGTCGCATGAAGACATCATCAGTCCGGCGACACCAAATAGAATATATTTTAAGCGTTTCATTTTAAGGCGTTTTAGTCAATTAAAAATTTGCGATGACTCCGAAGATGAAATTGCGGGCTGTCGGATATGATGCGAGATCCACTCCCATACGGTCAGCGTCGTTAGAGAATGTGTTTACATCCGGGTCATATCCGCTGTAGGATGAAACGGTAAACAGATTCGACGCAGTGAAATTCAGAGACAGCCACTTGATGTATTTGGACTTTTTGAAATCCAGACGATAGTCAAGACTCAACTGTGCCAAACGAAGGTAGGAACCGTTTTCGATAATCCTGTCGGAAAGTACACCGGAAGGCTGATAGCCCAGACGCGGATATGCGTTGCTCGGATTATCGGCTCTCCATGCGTTATGGAAGGCATCCGCACGCACATTATTGTTGGCGTTTTTTACATCTGTTTCATCAATCAGATTGGCATTGATGATTTCGTTGCCCACAACTCCGTTAAACACCATTCCGAGGGAAAAACATTTGTATCTTACGGATGCGTTGAATGCGAAAATGAAGTCGGGATTGGGATTTCCAAGTATTACGCGGTCCTTATCATCAATTACACCGTCGCCGTTCTGGTCGACATACAGGACATCACCCGGCTGTAACCGTGTGCCGTTCATAACCAGCGGCTTCGCCTGATATTCGGGACTGTCGAAAGTGGATTGCTGAAGAATACCATTGGTCTCATAGCCCATAAACAGGCCGATTGAATGGTTTACAAGAAACACATTGGCCGGGAATTTCGTAAAGCTATTGTTGCCGACATTTTGTCCCCAGTAGCCGACCTCATTATGCAGCATACCGAAATCGGATGGAGCCATACCGAGTTCCTTGATTTTATTCGACGTGATCGACATATTGGCACCAAGATTAACCTCCCAGTTGCGGGATGTGTAAGGAACACCCTCGATCGTGAACTCAAGACCCTCGTTCATAATCTTACCGTTGTTGACATACATTGTCGTGTAACCGGAAGCATAGGGAGTGGCGATCTCTTGAAGAAGGTCTTTGGTATTTTTAATGTATGCATCGGCGGTGAAAGTCAGGCGTTGATTGAATACACCAAAGTCTACACCGACATTGAATTGCTCCGAGGTTTCCCATTTCAAATCGGGATTGGGGATGCGCGAAGGTACAATTCCCGGACTCGGCTGACCGTCACCCGTCACGCCGGTCACATTGTTATAGCTTGCCAGAATTTGGTATGGAGAGATGGCCTGATTGCCCACACGACCCCAGCCGGCTCGAATCTTGAGATTTGACAACCAGTCCAAACCGCTCATCCACTTCTCCTGGTCCATTCGCCACGCTGCGGCAAATGAAGGGAAATAAGAGAATCTGTTATGTTTGTCGAATTTGCTGGAACCGTCAGCTCGAAAAGTAGCAGTCAGCAGGTAGCGGTTATCGTAGTTATATACGGCTCTTGCAAGTACGGAGAAGAGCTGCTGGCCTGTCTTAACCAATTTGAAAGGATACTGCTTGGCGGCCTGTGAAATGCCGTCGGCACGCAAATCTTCCGAGAAGAAATCCTCGCCGGTGATAGCAGTCTGTTTTATTTGCTTGTTGTCATAGACTACGCCCAACGTACCGTTGATTGAATGCTTCTTGTTGAATTTATGGTTGAACATCGCCAAAAATTCTGCATTATAGAAGTTGGAGGTCATTTCTGCCAGACCTGCTTTGCCATTGGATTGAGCACCGTTAAAAGTCTTCTTACCATACCACATCGAACGGGATTTGTGTTTGTAGACAACACCGCCCTTGGCACGCAGAGTCAGCCACTTCAACGGCTTATAATCCAATACCAATGAGGTGTTGAACAAATCCTCGCGGCTGTCATCGTCATAGTCTGTGAACCATACTTCCGGAGAAGTGATGTTTTCATCATATTCGGTATACTCTTCACCGTTGTCAGTAGGATTAATGTATGGCTTATACGAAATCATCTGTCGCACGATACTTGTACGTGTGTTCGCAAGTTTATCAGTTCCTGAAGTCATGGTTGTACCGATATGACTGAAAAAAGAACTTGACTTCAACGACAGGTAATCATTGAGTCCTTGGTCAAGATTGAGACGGATATCATATTTTTTCACGCCGGTCTTACGAATCACGCCTTCCTGATCAGCATAACCTAATGCAAGGAAGTATCCGGTTTTATTGCTTTTGCCGCTAATGCCGGCACGATAATTCTGCGAAACAGCCAGACGTGTGGCGTTACGCTGCCAGTTGACCGGAATCAGCCCCTCAGACGATGTAGGCTCTGATCCGTTAAGAAACTCCGGCGAATTACGGAATGACATATATCCATCAAAGTCAAGCATTGGGATTTCTTTTGCCAGCTTCGACATTGTAACTGTCGCGCTTACCGTAATATTAGGTTTTACGGTTTTGCCTCGTTTTGTGGTGATAAGGATAACGCCATTAGCACCTTGAGAGCCATAAATTGCGGTTGCCGAAGCATCTTTCAGCACTTCAATCGATTCGATATCCTGCGGATTGATTGATGCCAGCGGGTCCTGTTCTTGCTTACGTGAGTTGCCGCTGTTCTGCCCTGCACCCATAGGGTCGGAGGTGTCGCCAAGATCGCTTATAATGTTTCCGTCAATCACGTACAACGGAGAATTATCTCCGCGCAGTGAGCCTGTTCCCCGTATCCTGACTGACGCCGAGCCACCGGGAGCTGCACTTCCGGTGGTAACATATACACCGGCAGCCTTGCCTTGGAGAAGTTTATCAAATGAAGTCGAGGATGCGGCCTCGGTATCGCTCGTTTTTACATTCGACAGCGAACCTGTCAGGTCGCTCTTCTTCATGGAACCCATAACCTACCACAACGACCTCATTCAATTCGTTGGCCTGCGGTATCAAGTCCGTCGAAATTATTGTTCTACCCTTTAAAGGAATGTGGCGTGTTTCATACCCGACATACGAAATAACAAGTGCGCCGTCTTTGAGTTCCGAATCAGGAACATCCAATGAGAATTTTCCGTCAATATCGGTAGCAGCGCCTATTCTGGCGTTTCCTTTCAATGTAACAGTCGCGCCGATAACAGGTTCCTTGTTCTCATCGACAATTGTACCTGTCACAATTATCGGCTGGGCACATAACGGAACTCCGGCGATAATTGAAAGCAAAAATGCTAATACCTTAACCTGGTTTTTCATTGTGAATGTATTTAGATTTTAGTGAATGGCATTTTGGATGAGAGACTCCCGGAGGGCAAAATAAGCCGGGCGTGGAGTGCCGTCATTGCGCCAGAGAGTACCTTTGCGGTCTGCTTTGTCGGTATCTTCGTCACGTACATTCCAGAAGCAGATTCCAATTGTTCCGTTGGCAGTATGCGGTAGTACCGTATCAAAGACAGCTTTGAATGTAGCAGCCTGTTTCTCCTCGTCGTCACCTTCATTAATCCATACGTTCATTTCGGTGATATGGAATTCAAGACTGTTTTTATGACACCAGTCGATAAAGTCATTGAGATATGCAAGTTTGCGGGGGTCTTTTTCAAGTCCGGTGCTAATGTGTGCCTGCCATCCGACACCGTCTACTCTCAGACCCTTCGCGCGCAGATAAGCGACCAGTTTCTTCATTTTCTCCCATTCAGCGAATGTGGGAGCAAGTTTGCTGTCCTGATTTATAATCTGTATGACATTTGGTGCAAGCCGGTTGGAGATTTCAAAGGCCCGTCTGATATAGACCGGATACTGTTCTCCCTCGAAATCTTCGGTGCCGAGTGCGAGCCAGGGATTTTCCCAGCTCTTGTTTCCTTGCCGCGGGCCGAACCAGTCGCCTGCATTATATACGCCGTATTTTTTACAAGCCAGACGGTTCTTGCAGATTGTCTCGTTTACTACATCCATCCAACGGACTTGTGGAGATGAGGCTATGCGTATACAAAGAGCGGTAAAGTATTCTTCAAGCATAATGCCCAGCTCCTCCGGGGTGCGCCGGTCATCTCTTGCCCAGTGTGAGCATTGGGGGCTGATGGGGCCATGAACTCTCAACAACTGTCCGTTTGAAGCACAGTGAGATAAAAATTCTTCCGGACGCTGCCATTGCCACTTATCCGGTTCCGGGTGAATATAACTTTGCTTGAAATCATTGGCGGGTGTTATATAGCCGAATTCCCTGTCAGCTATCTCTACTGACAAAGTATTTATAAGCCTATGTTGGGTAGCCATGCCGACAAATAGATTGTGGGGATAATATTTCTCCACAATCGTTTTTACCGGGATTTTTTCGATGTCTGTCGTATCGCATTTTCCGGTAGCAAATACCGAAGGTGCAGATACCATCGAACATAGCAGCAATAATATCGATATTTTTTTCTTCATGACATTTAATTGGTTTACAACGCAAAATTACTGCATGGTTCACAACAACAGGTCTCTTTTTAGATTTTTGAGGTTTGAAAAATGGTTTTTAGATAAAAAAAACAGCCCATCTATCGGTGGGCTGCCTTGGCGTTCTCTTTGGACTGACCGTTCTTGCCTCGCTTAAGCTTAGCTCCTTTTTTATTGAGATATTTGCTCTGTACGCGATACAGCTTTTCGGGTATTGCATTCTTTAATCGTGTTGCGATCTCAGGATAATCGGCAATTACGTTCACCAGTTCGCCGTTGTCTTTCTGCAAGTCCACAAGCATTTCCGCACCATTGGCACCGTCAAACAGTGAATATTTATATCTTCCGTCCGAAACGCAGATAAATCCATCGCCCTCCGTATATATGGTTCGGACTGTGTCCGCCTTTTTATCCTTTCCAAGCACTTTCCCGGCAATAGAGATGCCGTCGCACTCCGGTGCTTCTATTCCGGCAAGTTCGCAAAGAGTCGGCAATAAGTCGGTACCGTTGCATACGGCGCTATTATTACGTCCTTTTTTCACTCCCCTACCGGCAAAAATCAACGGCACACGCTGACATTCATCATAAGGAACACCTTTTGTCACCATCTGATGCGCACCCTGCATTTCGCCATGATCCGAAGTGAATATCACAATGGTGTTTTCCTTCAACTCCGGATTACGGTCCAAAGCATCCAATATGTGACCGATGTGCGAATCCACTAATTCTACCAACTGTCCATACGTCCAGCGATATTTTTTCCAGTAGTATTCGGGGAAATCCTTGTATGGAGCTTTTTTATATTTCGGGAAGTCTGCTGTCCGGTCGAAGTTGAACGGAAGGTCAGGAACATGGTTGGCATAGAAATCCACAGAATCAATCGCTGCTGCACGGGCACGCATAGAGCGCACACATTCAGTAATCACCTGTTTACGGCCACCCTTGTCTTCTACAACCGGAGAGAGTCCTGTCGAGCTTTCAAGGCAGATGTCGTGAGGGTTAAGGAACGAGGAAATTATGAGTGCCGGCTTATCCTGCTTTTCACGACCAAGACGGTCGATGAGTTTTCCTGTCTCGACTCCGAGGGCATCGCGCTCATCCGACGTATAATAGTTTTCAAAACCATAGCTGGTAGGTGCCTGAAAAGCATTTTTCCCTTTGTCACCGGAAAACGGAAGGTGTACTTTGCCACCATAATATGTGTCGTATCCGCCACGGGCAAACACATTTCCCATTCCGTTCTGTTCAAGCATGGGACGGACCTCGGATTCTACCGCATCGCTGCACTTGTTTTCCCGCACGCCATATTGTCCGCCATATTTGCCGGTAAACAGTGCAAAACGAGATGGAACAGACACTGGATTTGCGCAATAGGTGTTAGTAAACGCCATTCCGTCGTTGACAAGGCGGTCGATGTTAGGCGTCTTGAAATAATCACCCGGATAAATATCCTTGAGTGCGCTTATGGTATTGTAGGATTGCTGATCGGTAATTATCAGCAGAATATTCGGTTTCTCGGTCTTGGCATAAGATGCCATTGCAGGCAGCACCGCCGATGCAGCCATAAGAGATATTTTTTTTGAAAGTGACATGATGGTATCCGGTTTTACCTGTTGTTCTTATTCTTTTTGTTTTTATTCCTCGGGCGGTCTGGAGAATCAGATGATTTCATCTTGACGTTTACAGCAGTTCGCCATTCATTCAGTTTTCCCATCATTTGTTTCGCAAGTTCAGGCTTCTCGGTTACAAGATTGTGTTGCTCTCCCGGGTCGAGAACGACATTATATAGCTCGACACGTCCCTGATTATAAAAATCAAGAAGCTTGTAATCCCCGCTGCGAATGGCCGAAGATACATAGTCGCCGGTAGACTGCGGACGCTCAGCGGCCTTATGCCAGAACAAATCACGGTCAAGAGTATTGTGCTCACCATCAGGACAGAGCAGATTCTTTATGCTGACTCCGTCAAGCTCCGCTGCAGGATCGACAGGAGCATTGCATAAGTCGGCCAATGTCGGCAGTAAATCAAGACTTATCACCGGTGTTTCGTTGTTTGAACGGGAGTTCTGTCCTGGTGTGTGCAGAAGGAACGGGACACGGATGCCTCCTTCATACAGGTGACCCTTGCCGGCCTTGAAAGGACGGTTGGTCGTCGCCAGTTCACGATTGTTACCACGGTTTGAAAGCCCTCCGTGGTCAGAAATCAGGACAATGACGGTATTGTCATATTTACCGGTCTCCTTAAGCGTCTTCAGGATTTGTCCGACACTTTCGTCAACCGACTCTATCATTGCGGCATAGACCGGATGATCCTGCTGGGTCTTGGTGTCGCCGGCCTCTTCTTTCGCCATAGGATCGGTTCCGAGGTTCATGCTTTCGATTTTTTTCTTGAATTTGCGGACACTCTCCTGTTTTGCCTGTAAAGGTGTATGTACGGCATAGTAACTGCATATTGCAAAGAACGGCTTATCGGAATCCTTTCGCCCGTTAAGATATTCCACCGTTTTGCGGGTCATGTAGTCGGTGAGATATTCTCCGGGCTGCGCATCGTCCATTCCTTTTATGAGCTTATCGGGATTGGCCACCCCTTCTTTATTGAATGGTGCGAAATAACTGGTTGTTGCACCGGCCTTTCCGGCACCGATGTTTATGTCAAAACCTTTATCCTCCGGATTGGTGACTTTGTCGCTCAGATGCCATTTGCCGATGATAAACGTTTCATATCCGGCATCCTTGAACGGCATTGCGATACAGTAACTTTCCGCATCAACTTTACGGTCGTCCTGATGGCTTCCCTTCTGGGGTCTTGCACAATGGCGTCCCGTAATCATTGAGTAGCGCGAGGGGACACTTCGGGGATAGGCCACATATCCCTGGTTGAAAACAGTAGACTTGTCGGCAAGAGCGTCTATGTTTGGCGTTTCATAGAGTTTGGAGCCGGTTAACGACAAGTCGTAGGCACCCCAGTCATCTACAACGAACATCAGTACATTCGGATGTTCTAAATCCGATTGTTTGCTTTTGGCGTTTGCCGTATTGGCTATGGCTGCGCTGATAAGTGAGGCCGCGAATAATGATTTTAAGTTCATTTGCGTATGTGTTGTGCTTTATATTGATTCCAATAATTTTTCATTTCCTGAAGGGCATCGGCATAACCGGGTTCTGAAGCGACATTGACTGTCTCTTCGGGATCGTCCTGATAGTCATAGAGTTCTTCTGCAAATACTTTATCAGCATTCGTAACTTTGTTTTTCCATTCCACCCATACGGTGTAACGGTAACGGTCAGAACGGATTGAGTAACCCATTTTACCGGGACGAGGATACTGGCTTACAGCATATTTCTTCAAAGGCAGTTTGTCTGCACCTGGAGTCACCACATCAGTCAGATTCTCTCCGTCCAGATTATCCGGAACAGGAATACCGGCCAGCGAGCACAGTGTGGGATAGAACGACAGGAATTCGACAGGATTGTCAACAACGTGCATTCCCTTCTGACCGGGAACTGAAATCATCATAGGGACGCGGGTTGCATGTTCAAAATTGGTATGTTTATTCCACAGGCCATGATCACCGAGGTGCCAGCCGTGATCGCCCCATAAGACAATGATGGTATTGTCAAGCATATTCTGCCTTTCAAGTTCATTAAGTACTTTCCCTATTTGTGCATCGATATAAGAGATTGCCGCATAATATCCGTGAATCAATTCGCGGGCTTTATCATCCGGGATAATGACATTATCAATATCAGAGAAACTGATCAGAGGCGGAATATCCGAATACAGCTGTAACTCACCGCACTTATGATATGCGAATTGGGGCGAATTTTTAGCTTTCTTGCGGAATTTTGCCAAAGGCATCGAATCTCTGTCATATAGATCCCAATACTTCTGAGGGGCGCAGAATGGGAGATGAGGCTTCTTCATACCCACCGCAAGAAACAGCGGCTTGTCAGAGTTGCGGTTTCGCAGGAAATCGATTGCGCCATCGGCAGTGGCTCCGTCGTGATATGCATTGTCCGGCAGGAGGCTGCACTCGGTGGTCGGTTTAAAGTGGCTTTGAATATATTTCTCAATCTGCGCTTTCTTGGTATATCCGCTGTCTACGGCTTCCTTACGGTATTTTTCGTAGAGAGCTTTATTCTCCGGAGACTGATATTGAGCCATTACAGGCTGTCCGTATGCCTCGTTCAAATAGTCGTTGCTGTCAATATATGGTATAGACCAGGATGCCTCGTCCTGTTTTTTATCCACGGAACGCGGATCATATATTTTCCCGATACCTGCTACATCATAACCGTTATTTATAAAATACTGCGGCAACGTGACCACATCAGGATTCTTGTCGCGTATCCTGGTCTTCAGGTCCCATACCTGAGTCTTGTCAGGGCACCATCCGGTAAGCAAACTCGCGCGGGTAGCTGCCGACACCGATTGCTGGCAATAAGCATGGGTAAATACTGTTGAACGCTCCGCCAAACGATCAATATTCGGGGTTTTGACCAGAGTGTCGCCGTAACATCCGAGGATCGGCTTAAGATCATCAACTGCCAGCATCAGGATGTTTGGCTTTTCATCCGCCCGGGCAGAAACAGCAGAGGCAGCGATAATTGCAGAGGCTAAAACAGATGTTTTTTTACATGTTAAATCGATCATGGTTTCGATTATTTGATTTTTCTTTGCAAAATTAGTACAATATCCCCACACACCGGGTTTCAAATCTGTTTTGAAGAGTTTGAATTTTGGTTTAATTGAGTTTTTCTATAGGTTTGGCAGCTGATTTATAGTAATTTTGCACTAAAAGAAACTTAGTCATGAAGACATCGACCAAGAACGCCGCTCAAAGGCTCCTTTTCATCATGTTTATAATAATCATGATGCCGCTGTGTGTCTACGGATTTCCTTTTATACATATATCCACACCGGAAGGATTGAGCAACCGCCATGTATCATCAATGGCCATTGATGACAACGGCTATTATTGGTTTGCCACGCATAGCGGTATCGACAGATTCAATGGAGTGACCTTTTATCACTATACACTAACCGATGGGGCGGACGATGTTCTCCCCAATGGTATATTAAAGGATTGTGGGAACTCAATAGTGGCATTCAGTGAGCATAAAGTTTACCGGTATTCGCCCTCGTCTGATTCGTTTCAGCCCATTGACAAACCGCAAATTCCTCAAAAGCACCATATCACCGTTGTAAAATGTGACAACAGAAACCGGTTATGGATTGGTACTTCCAAAGGACTGTTCATATACAATAACGAGATTGAGTTAATCGGCCATTATTTTGAAAAACTTGCCATCTACGATATGGCTTTTTATAATGATTCGTTTTCGTATATCGGAACGTCAAAGGGATTATGGCGAGTTTCTCACCCGTCTGACGGCAAGGTCAGCACACAGACTTCATCTCAGTTTGACATGATTCAGGCTGAACGTGTCCAAAGCCTTTATTGCGACCCACAGACTAAAAACTTATGGATCGGTACTTTCAACGGGAAGCTTTACGCCTTAAATTTGGCCTCCAATGAAACCCCAGTGTCACTAAAACAATTCCATCGTCCCATACGCAAGATTGAGCCAATCGACACTGACCGGATATGGGTAGGCGTGGATGGAGATGGAATCTTCGTTTATAATCGCTTTTCTAAAGAAGGTGTTGAGGAATTCATACACAATGGGGATGCGATTCATCGTTATTCAGGGGCAAATGGGGTATATGACATATTACAGGACAATGATCTGGTGTGGATTTGTACCTATTCCAACGGACTCTTTGTTTATGACCGGACGATGCCTGTCAACGGAGTTTTTGCAGAAAACGACCTTGACCCGCAGCGTTTTGGTGATTCACAGGTCAACTGTCTGTATCAAGACAGAAAAGGCAGGATATGGTTTGGCACAAACAACGGCATAAAACGCTATGCCCCTGATAATCATTCCTGGGCGCATTTCATTTCTCCGAAAACCGGCAACGGAACAGTCTTGGCATTGAAAGAAGATCGGAATGGAAATATGTGGGCAGGTGGATTTATGTTTGATGTAATGTATATTGACCCTTCGGATAATATTCATTTTCCTCAGTTAAAAGATACATCAAAGGAGTTTCCCAGAAATATATATTCAATCCATGAGGACAGAAACGGAGATTTGTATTTTGGAGGAATCATTAACGGAATGGCCAGATATAACATTGACAACCAGTCCTTATCGACTTTCCCCATAAGGGGCATATACCAGATTATATCCCTCCCGGATGGCAATCTGCTTATTGCTACAACAAATGGCGTAGTCAAGTTCAATACTTCGACATTGAAGGTGGAAAACTTTGAAGCCGCGAGGACATCTCCTTTATTGAATGGAGCCATAACACGGATCTGCATAAATCCGACTGATAGAGACCAGCTATGGATTGGAACGGAAACTAAAGGTCTTGTCTGCGTGAACCTGAAGACTGGCGAACAAAGACAATATACAATAGCCGACGGGCTCTCAAACATGACCATCTGTGGTCTGGAGTTTGACAGGAACAGCAGACTGTGGGCAAGTACGGAAAACGGTTTAAACTGCATTGCACAGGATGGAAGTGTCGCGCAGTTGACCAAAAACAACGGATTACCCCATCAGACGATGAAGGCCCGCTCTCATTGTATGTTGGAGTCAGGAGAGATAATCTGGGGGACTCCTACAGGGGCTTTCATTCTCAATCCCGATGAATTTGTCCGTCACAAAAAGAATTTGAATCTTCACTTTGAAAGACTTATGATTTCCGGCAAAGAAATTGGACCGGGGATTGAAGGTTCGCCACTTGAAACAGAACTCGATAAAATTGATGTGCTTTCGCTTGGCAGCAACCAGAATAATTTCAGTATCTCCTTCTGTAATGTAGGATTCCAGAACGAATCAGCATTTAAATACGCATTTATCCTCGAAGGCTTTGATAAAGAATGGAGTTCTGATTCATATCTGCGTCTGGCTCATTATACGAATGTGCCCCCGGGAAAATATACATTCCGTGTCAAAGCTATCGACAGTTCCGACCCGACCAATACAATGGAACGGACTCTGACGGTGAAAATCGCACAGCCGTGGTATAATACAGGCTTGGCATGGCTTTGCTATATCATAATACTCATTGGAGCCTTGTTTATTTTCATACGATTATATAAGCGATGGATGTCTGTGCGCGATTCAGACCAGAAAGTCAGGTTCTTTGTAAACCTTGCCCACGACTTACGCACACCACTCACTCTGATCAAGGCTCCCCTCCAGGATATCAATACCGACATTTTAGGCTCAGATGATAAATCAGCTCTGAATCTTGCGAAAAAAAATGCAGACAAACTCCTCAATATGGTCAATCAGCTATTGGATTTCCAAAAAATTGAGAGAGATGCAATGTCGCTTAAAGTGGAAGAGACCAATATCGGAGGATTTCTGCGTGAGCTGGCATGTAATTTCACACCACTGGCTCAGGCAAAGAATGTCGTACTCAAAGCTGAGGGGTCTGACGGGATAGGATTCATTGACAGAAAGAAAATTACCGTAATAGTCGATAATTTATTATCAAATGCCATAAAGTACACTGAATCCGGAGGCAACGTTTCTATCGAATGGAAAACAGACAACGGCCATCTGACAGTAAAGGTGGCCGATGACGGCATAGGTATTCCCGCAAACGAACAGAAAAAGCTATTCAACCGCTTCTATCGCGCCGATAATGCTTCAAATTCTGCTGAAACCGGAAGCGGTATCGGACTATTGCTTACGCGAAAAATGTCCATATTGCATAAAGGGTCTATTTCTGTCGTCAGCGAACTTGGCGTAGGATCAACCTTTATCGTGACATTGCCGATTATGAAGAACAAGTATTCTGCAAATGAGATTCTTGTCCATGAGAATTCAAATGAAAAAGGCTCAGTGACTAATGAGCAGTCTGATAATGTGTCTAACTCTCAATTATCACTGATGCTCGTTGAGGACAATGATGAATTGCGCCTGTATCTCGAACATACTTTAGGAAAGAACTATGCCGTCAGAGCATTTGCTAACGGAGATACGGCCCTCGAAAAAGTAAAGTCCATTATGCCTGATTTTATTCTCTCCGATGTAATGATGCCCGGTATTTCCGGGCTTGAATTATGTGCGAAAATAAAGTCGGATATCGAGACCTCTCACATTCCCGTAATTCTTCTTACATCGTTGGCTGAACGCGAGGATATTATAAAAGGATTCAACGCTGGCGCCGACGATTATATAACAAAACCTTTTGACATATTCATATTAAACAAGAAAATCGCATCAATAATCAAAGCCCGCAAGACTCTTAACAGTAAAATAATTGAAAGTGCAGCGGACGAGAAATTCGAGACCGGTTCTGTGATAAGCGAACTCGATAGAGAGTTCATGCAGAAAGTGATAATTGTCATTACCGAGAATATGGCCAATGATGACTTCTCAATCAACGATCTCGCGGCTGACATGGCAATGTCCCGGTCGGTTTTCTTCAAGAAAATCAAAGCCATTACGCAGCAAAATCCTCAAGAGCTTATCCGGACCATAAAAATGAAGAAAGCATCTGACCTCATATTGGAGGATAAATACTCAATAGCTGAAATATCATATATGACAGGTTTCCCTAACCCGAAATACTTTAGTACGGCATTCAAGAAATTCTATGGTGTATCTCCTACTAAATATGCCGAAGACAACAAAAACAAATAGTGCTGTCACCGAAATCCAAGAATTACTTATATTTCCTTATGTCTGAGTATGAGAAAGATACTTTTTGTGTGCCACGGGAATATTTGCCGCATATTGAAAAACTCAGATTCCGCATTCAATACCTCCGCTGGAAAACAAAAAATGCTCACCGAAGTGAGCTCCTTGCTATCTGTAATGGCCAAACGTTGAGAGCACTAGCACTTCAACAACTTCATCGTATATCTTGTAGACAAGTCGATGTTCTTTGGTGATTCGTCTGGAATACACAGAACCATCGTAGCCCTTGAGCTGCTCCACTTGACCCGTTCCCGTCCGGGGGTGTTCCCGTACTTCATCAAGAAGCTTTGATAGTTTGGATACGGCCTGCGGCGCTTTTTTGTTGAGTTCCTTCAGGTCTTTCTTTGCGTCTTCGGTGAATACGATGGTGTACATATCAGTTCTCGCTAATCATCCTGCCGAGGAAGTCCTCGGTGCTTTCACTCTCGTTCATCCGGTACACCTTGCCAGCCTCGTAATCGGCAATCCCCTGACGGATCTTTGCATCCAAGGTGGCTCTATCGATAAGAGTATCGTCCTCCATAATTGGGACAAGGCGGTAGCTGCCGTGAGCCCTTGAGGTAATCACGACATCGTTGGTGCGAGCCAAGTCGAAGTACTTGCGCTGGTTGGCTCTGAATTCTCTGCTGCTTACTACGACCATAACTTTTCTTTTTTACTCCGCAAATATATGCATTTTCAAAATAAGTACCAAATTGGTACACATTTTTCTCATATTAAACACTCACCATAGTCAGCGTTACACCCAACCGATTCACGTCAAAATTTGAAGCGAAAAGAATGCAAACTTCATAAAACAAAAAAACGCTCACCGAAGTGATCGCTGTATCTTCAGAAAAGTCGTCACGCAACTGCTCGTATGTCGGATTCTCTAACATAGAGTAAAGTTACGGATAATCAGTGACATAACCAAACCTTTGACCCACCTTTTCACCTGCGGATGCACTTTTTTTATCGATTTTTCCGTCTCCCTGAACTATGAGTTCATAGCGCCGGCGGCGGGCGGCCTTGGGAGAAATTCCCTCCACCAGAAGTACGAGCTCGTCCCAGCGCATGGACCGAAACCCCACGCCCTGACGAAGAAAGATGCGGGGATGGAAGCGGCCGCAAACCGATGGACATCATAAGAGAATATGTCATCCTCGACGCCAAAAGCCTCCTCCTCACAGGCCTCTACAGCGTCAAGGAAATATCTGTAAAACTGGGCTTTATCAACAATTCCTTTTTCTCCCGCTACTTCCGTCTCTCCACCGGCGAATCCCCCCTCGGTTTCCTCCACAGCACCGAAGAATAATCCTCCGGAAGAATCCCCGAATTCACAGCATTGTGACTTGGCGCCGGGCAACAATTGAAAATCTTGGGAGTCCAGCATTGAAAATCTTGGGAATTTGTCTAATTTTGTCCTGTAGAGATTTGGAAGTCACAGATTATTTTACTTGAGAGAGTCTGAGTATGAGAAAGATACTTTTTGTGTGCCACGGGAATATTTGCCGCAGTCCTATGGCTGAGTTCATTATGAAGAAGATGGTCGCGGACGAGGGTCGCGAGGGGGAATTTGAGATTGCATCGGCGGCGACCTCAACGGAGGAAATCGGGAACGATGTATATCCTCCGGCAAAAGCTTGCCTGCGCCGGCACGGTATTCCGTTTTCTCCGCGTGGTGCAAGGCGCATAACTCCCTCTGACTATGCCTATTATGACGAGATTTACATTATGGATAGTAACAACCGGAGGTGGTTGGACAGGATGATGCCCGATCCTGAAGCTAAGATTACTATGCTGATGTCCGTTGCCGGCGAAACGCGAGATGTTGCAGACCCCTGGTACACAGGGGATTTCGAAGCAACCTATCGCGACCTCCATCTTGCAATAGGCGAGCTGTTGCGACGGTAAGGCATATACTTTATTCTCCATCTTTAAGCATCTTCCTGACTTCCTTATCAAAAACGGATGTTGGGGACTTAATATGGGCAATCTCAAGGTCGACAGACTCAGATAGCCGGTTCAGTTTCGTCCGTTTTCAACAAAGGCTCGGGAACAGTTGTGCTCCCGAGCCTTTGTTTTAGAAGATTTCAAACCGAAGTCTTACTTGACTTCCTGAATTGAAGTGATCATTGTGTTAAGATACTTCGTGGCTGTTCCGCTTACGCCGATGGCATAACCGACAACTTCAACCTTAGTGCCATTGGCAAAGTCTTTCAGGCCGAATGCATCGTCCGGATAGGAGACCGAGCCCTGAACGTCCGTACCATCGACAATGACGTTGTTGTGCCACTGGTAGTACTTATCCTTTTCAGATTGCATAGTTCCCGTATATTTCACATATTTTATGCATGGTTTTGCTGCGTATGCGTCAAACTCTGTGGAAGTGAAGTTTTCCGGTTCAGGATGAGTCACTTCCTCGGTACCGTTTACTTTGATTTCCGATGATTCCCCGAACTGGTTCAACCCTCCATAGGTTGCGATGTTGCCTTCTACGGAGACGAGATTTCCAGCCACCATTCCGTGCTTTTTCTTGAACACGAGTATTGTTCCGGTCTTGTCCTGCACGAGGAAACCCTTGGTGTGGGTGGCAATCACCTTGCCTTCAATTCTGAATATCTTTCCGACCTCGGCTTTCGTTGCCTCGTCCACAGTTATGAGAGGGGTCTCGACCACTTTACCGAACTCTATGGCCTGACCGCCTTCACCTGCAGTGAGAAGCACATCATCGATCCTATTCACGCTGCTGAGCTTGGCCTCGAACTTGATGCAGAGAGTCTTGGTTCCTTCCGGGAGAGTGAAATCCGCGACTGCACGCCTCCAGTTGCCGGCAACATCTGCTACACCGGCAAAGTCGTAATCAATTGCAGGAGACCACGTTTCACCGTCGGCGGAGAGCTTCACAGTGAAATCGGAGGTGTAGAACGTATTGGTGGCTCCCTGGCTGTATCTTTGTGCTCCGAACGTCAACCTCAGTTTAGTTGTAGTGACTGCGATATTCTTGATAGTGAACCAGTTTGGCGCACTGCTGAACAACAGGTTGTTTTTTCCGGAACCGTCATATTGTGAAAGGTCTCCCTTTGATGACTGGTTAGTTCTCGGGGAAATGCTCTTGAAGTCGTATGCGACATTTGCCACACCGCTTCCTTTCTCGTTCTTCCATCCGTCGAACTGCTCGCAGAACGGCCAGCCTTTGCTTGTCTGATACTTTTCCGTATTCTGGACTGCTATTTCCTTGTCGAATGAGTTGAAATAGATTGCTCCTTCCGGAACAGTTTCTTCAAATTTACCGGCATCCTTAACCTCGGTCGGTACCATATACATATAGGTCTTGTAGGACCCAATCAGCCAGCCACTCAGAGTGACGCTGTGCATATGGTATTTTTCCTTGAACTCATCACTCATATAGTCGAGGCTTCCTACTACAGAAGTTCCCTCAATCTCGACGTTTACGTAGTTTCCTGCTACCATTATAGTTCCGTCAAGCGTAACATATTTGATTTCAGGCTCATTCATATACGCATCAATCTCAGTTGCCGTGAATTTTGCAGGCTCCGGATAGTTTACGATCTTTTCACCGGTTTTCTCGATTGTACACCCTTTGCCGAACTGAACGAGTCCGTTACGGCTGACTGTGGTTCCTTTCACCGCGACAACATCACCTGTCTTGAAGTTGTGCTGCGCTCCATAATACGCGTAAATCTGCGCATCGTCTTTCTGAAGTACGAGTCCCTGGAGATTGGTTGCCACAACAAGGGCTCTTCCAACTTCAAATTCAGCTCCGATTTCTCCTTTGAGCACGTCTTCGATTGTCGCTGTCGTGTCAGGCTCTTCCGGAACATTTGGGGTCGCCTCTTTTTCAGCACATGAGTTGAGAGAGAATCCGAGGGCAATGCACATAGTGAACCCAAGAATCCTTTTCCAAAAATTTTGTTTTTGCATAAAGTATTGATTTTGAAATGTATGTTTACGCTATTCCCGGAATAGTTGCCATAGATTCAGCCTTGATCATACGGGACAGACAGAAAAACTGTCCCAAAATTCCGGGCGGCAAAGGTAATCATTTTTTTTGATTCGAATCAATGGTCGTCCGGTTTTATTTATTCGGGAATTTGTCATAAATGAGGAACTGTCAATATCCGCATACTTTGAGCGCCTTAATACAGGCAGCCGAAAGCCCAGAGCGGAATCTTTTTCCCAGACGCGAGTTCGATGTCGTCAACAGCGAGCGCGGCACCGGTGAGGTCTTCACCGCCTATTTGCGACCAGTCCTTTCCTTGTCCGCCCACTTCGATGACGGTCTTCTTGTCTATCCGGAAATCACCGGTCTTGATGCCTCCGTATTCTACCACATGTCCGGCTGAACTGAGCTGGTTGCAGAAAAACGTTTCTCGTACTGTTCCTTTTTCAGGTTCTGTCTCTGAAAAAGTGTAGAGCAGATTGGTGTTGTCCATCAGAAGTTTGTCCGGCTTCTGCAGATCCGTAATTTTGTCAAGCTCCGTGTAGAGGCAGCGGAGAAGTTTCGCCTCGTCCAGACATTTCAGGTATTTCAGAAGTGTCACCCTATCGATGGACACGCTTTTCGAGAGTTTGGATATGTCCACAAGATACGGCAGGGTCGATGAAATGACCTGAAGCATCGCTTTGATCTTTCGGGTGTTTGCGATATTCACACCGCGGTTTACAGTCAGTTCGCTGTCGATTATGTAATTTGCGGCACTCTCAACAAGCCTTTTGTATGTCTTCTTTTTCTCGAACGAGAAAGGGTAATATCCGTTGGTCAGATAATCTTGGAAATATTCCAGCGGACGGCAGATGTTCCTTACTTCCAGGCACAGTCCGTTAGGGTTTTCCAGAAGCCGTTCAAGCAAAACCGGTTCAAACTCTTTTCCCGTTCTGAACCAGATGTATTCGCGGAAGGAAAGCCCCGCCATGTCGTAGACATCGGCTCGTCTGGAAAGGTCACTCTGTCCGTCGTTCAACTGAATCAGAGATGAGCCGCCAAGCACCACATGAAGTCCTTTGTACAAATCATAAATCTCCTTGACTTCCTGTCCATAAACGATTGATTTTTTACAAATATAAAAGTGTTTATCGGGATAAACAAATTCTTGGGTAAAATTGTTTATCGCGATAAACACGTGGCTTTTTACACCGCCTATTGTCTTTTACGGTTTCCATTTTGGAAACAACCACTTCCTTTTTACATTGAGCTGATTCACTTTCGCATAGTGGAGATAAGACAGAAAACAATGGATTTATTGTCTGCCGAACCAGAGGTCAAGATCAACTGAAGACTTTACAGCAAGCGACTCTTCGGATTTCAGCGCATTGAAGAAATTGAGACCTGTAATTTCCTCAACCTCGGCAATCGTCCAGACAAAATTCTCTAGCGGTTGCTTGCCAGATCTATTCTCGCAGATGAAACCGATTCCGTGGTAGGCAGAGTCAACATAGACCATCATCACCTTGAAAAATGCGTCCGGAACCGCAACATTATGAGGCCCGATATACTCCTTTGGTTGCCCATAGAAAATCGGCCCGCAGCAAATCCACACACAGCCATAATTCTTTGCCAAAGCACGGCATTTCTCCTCCAAAGATTTCCAAACACCTCCGTTGAGATTGTGGTTTTGCGGACAGCAGTTCACATAATAGAAACAATCATTCATCGACTGCGCACTCCATTTCATATCAGCTGCCGGAGCCATATGTCCACGATCATAACCGGAATTTCTATAATCGTTATTGTCAGCCTGAAGGAACGGAAGATTCATATCCACCTGAAAACTATAGGATTTGGCTCCTGTGGCATTGCCGTCTCTCGGAATGTCACCATCAGTTTCCTCCGCTGTCAGTTCCCACGCCACCCATTGAGGATTTAATTTGTTGAGATTATACATCAATGTGTATGAGTCATAACGCACCAATCTCGTAGAATCCGTGACAACCCCAGACGGACATTCCATCCGCAGTGTCTCCACAGAATCCCCGTTTCCGCAGCCACAGACAACCACAAGTATGGCGAGTGCGAGTATGACATAATGTTTGAAAGAATATAAATGTTTCATACGTAATAAATCAATAATTGAAACCGAATGTCCACAAAGGAGCCTCTCTATCCATATTCTTCATTACATTATTCTCCTAATTTCGCCTCAATTTCTTCGATGGAAGGAATGGTGCCTTCAACCTTTTCGGGATATAATTTTGACAGTTCATACTCAGAAATGCCAAGCGGCTGGTTGCTTGACTCCAATGCATACTGGGCGAACACATTGTTCTTCGTTTTGCAAACAAGCAAGCCGATAGTTTTGTTGTCACTTTCTTTTCTTAAGAGATGATCGACAGCAACAACATATGCTCCTAACTGCCCAATATGAGAAGCTTGAAAAGCAACAGTCTTAACTTCTATAACTACATAGCAACGAAGACGAATATTATAAAACAACATATCCAAAAATTGTTCTTCTCCTCCTATTTCAAGCCTAAACTCTCGACCCATATAGGCAAATCCGGTTCCCAGTTCCAATAGAAATTTCTCAAGATTTGCGATAAGAGCATCTTTTAATTGGCGCTCATTGTATCTCTCTCGTAATCCTGTAAAATCGAAGCAATAAGGGTCTTTAGTCATCTCTTGTGCCAGATCGCTGTCTCCAGCTGGTAGTGTGCAATTGAAATTAGTTACCGCTTTACCGCTTCTTTCGTATAAGTTTGTATCAAGGACATTAAGCAGAACCGCTCGACTCCAGCCGTTTTTAAGTGATAGGTTTACATAAAACAATGCTTTGTCTCTATTGTTGGAACATTTGTCTATCAGCAATTTATGATGCCCCCATGGTAACGCGAATATATCTTCTTCCATCAGACTGACTACTGATGAGTGAGATTGTCCCCCAAGTTGGGGGACAATTGATTTCTTGGAGTGGGACGATAATTGTCCCTCAATCTGGGGGACAATTGCATTAAGTTCTGAATATAAGCAGTAGAAACTCCTGATATAGTATAAATTAGTGCGAGAGAAGCCGGTAGCATTCGGAATCTCTCGTTTTAAATCTGCGGATAATGTTCTAATTACTTTTTCGCCCCATTTTTTCTCAATATCCATCTCTATGATGTCTCGTCCCAGTTCCCAATAGAAACGAAGCATTTCTTGATTGACCTTTACTGCGGCTTTTATTTGGCAGCGTTGATAACGCTTGCAGAGTTCCTGCACCCACTGCAAATAGTCTTTGTCTAATATGCTTATTGACTTGTCCATATCTGTTTCATTGCATTTTAACATCCCATACTTTTCGTATGTTGTAATATTACAAAGGTAGTGAATTTTATAGACTTGACAGTTATCCGATGTATTTCCGATGGGACATTTTTACATTGAGCTGATTTACTTTCGCATAGTGCCATCTTGCAATAGGCGAGCTGTTGCGACAGTAAACAAATACCTAGCTGTTCGAAAAATTCATTACCTTTGAGGCTGGAATCATGGATGAAAAGGAACTCATACGGAGACTGAAAGATGGAGGGGACGGCAGCGAGGCCGGCTTCAGGGAACTTTATGAACTCTATTCCCCCACCCTGTACCGCTTCGTCTATTCATACGTCAAGTCAGCCGACACGGCGCGTGAAATAACCCACGAAGCTCTCGTTGGGCTTTGGTTACATCGCGATAATCTCGACGAGAGACGTTCCGTCCGAGGCTATCTCTTCACATCGTGCAAAAACTCCCTAATTAAAGAACTGCGCCGCCAACTACGAAACCCAAACATTCATGACTGGGTGAAACTTTCCGGGGCAGTGAGCGTCGAGTCCAGAATTTCTTATGACTACGACGCCTATCTTCAAGGCATCGGAGCGGCAAAAGAGACTCTCACACCACGTCAGAGGCAGATTTTCACAATGAGTCGCGAGGATGGGCTCAGCGTTAGGGAAATTGCCGCAGGACTCGGCATCGGAGAGCAGGTCGTCCGCAACCAACTGTCCACCGCGATGAAGAAAATCAGGGAATACCTTCTGCGCTATATGCCCCTGATTGTCATTATATACAAAGTCCTGAGCGAGTGCATGCCAATGTAGAGAATGAAGGCAGGCATACAAAAAGTCGGATTTTCTATATTATAAACCCGGAACAAACGGTGATGTGACCCCCAAAAGTTGGACGGTTTAACATTAGCTACGAGGCTTTAGATTG
>ERZ1034719.39-NODE-39-length-99612-cov-16.900710_pt1 | contig 99612 bp, 110 predicted proteins | sample MGYA00520703_ERZ1034719 | MGnify/ENA primary metagenome ERZ1034719 (study PRJEB33766, sample SAMN09781716) | gut metagenome | biome: gut microbiome | host: Homo sapiens | place: Madagascar | study: EMG produced TPA metagenomics assembly of the PRJNA485056 data set...
ATTTATATATTTATTTACGTTCTTATCTACATAGATAGGTAAGTACATAGATACATAGGTACGTTGATAATTATTTACGTAGGTAGATAAATATTTAGGTTGGAAAGTTTGGATATATGAATTATAATTCTTAAATTTGCAACGTGATGCAAAGATACTAACGTACTCATGTATTTACGTACTCACATACGTTCGTACTTTAATACGTTCGTAGGTTCGTAGGTATTTAGGTATATTCGTACTTACGTATTTAGATAGATATTATTAACATCAAAATAACTTTACAGAATATGGAAAGATTAAGAGAAGTTCTCGCCATTGTGAATGACAAAGGCGGAGTAGGTAAGAGCACAACAGCTCACAATTTGGCTTGCGGATTGATCAAGCTGAATCCAGAAACAAGAGTATTGATTATCGACCTTGATGCTCAGGTGGCTAACGTGTCGTTGTTGTGCGGTTGGCGCGAGCGTGAGGACAAGCACGGCACCATGTACGAGGCGATGGTGAACAAGACAGCCATGCCCGTGTACCAGGTGAGTGTTGACGAGCAGGACTATCACGGCAACTTGTATATTGCGCCATCATCGGAGGATATGTTGGGCGTGGAACCGTTCTTGCTGCGTGAGCTTAACCCTTTGAAGGTATTGCAAAAACTGTTTGCCATCCCCGTTACGCTGACTGAGGAGCAGGGTGGGGAGCAGAGTGTGATAGAAGCCTTTGACTATATCATCATCGATTGCCCTCCAGCCATGAACCTTGTAACGAAGAACGCCATGTCGGTGGCTACCGGCATTATCATCCCCATGCAGCTTGAGGCATTGCCTACGTTCGGTTCGTCGAGTGTTATACGTTGGGCAGAGGAGGTGAAGGCTGAGATTAATCCTAACCTTGAACTTCGCGGACTACTGAAAGTTATGGTTGATAAGCGAACCAAGGCGAGTGCCGGATTCTCGCAGCATATCGACGATGAATATGGAGAGTATGTGTTCAAGACCGAGATACCGCGTCGCACAAAAATTGTGGAAGCCCAGGCGATGATGCAGGACATCTTTACGTATGCACCCGAATGTGATGCTGCAAAGAGCTATGAGGCTTTTGCGCAAGAGATAGTTGATACTTATACTGAGGATTAAAAAATTGAAGATATGGCAAAAAAATTTGTGTTTGGCGAAACTAAGGTAGCCAAGACTTCAGAAGAGATAAGAGAGCATAGTGAGAGTAAAACGGAGGCTGCTCCGACGAATGATGCGCCTGTTACTGATACGTCAGTTGTTGATAAACCTGATGGTGATGCACTTGCTACAGAGAATACATCTGCAACATCTAAACCGAAAGACGAGAATAAGCAGGACGAAACAACATCTGTAACAGAAACATCCGACACTCAACAAGAAGACTCAAAATCTTCTGCTCCTCTTGAAAGTAAGGAGCAGAAAACTGAAGCCACAAATAAGCCTGTGACAGCAATAAAAAATCGCAAGAGCAAGAACACGGCAAGTCGCTTTGCATTGAACGGTATGAAGACCGAAAACGGTATTGTTGTGAATGTTCCGATGGACGACTACATGCAGCTTATGATGCTGAAGATACAGACGGGTCGCACACTGAAGGATCTTGCGCTACAGGCAATACACGAGTTTGTAGATAGGAACAAAATGTAAAATCTAAACTAATCTATTATGAAGAAGATAATATCAGTATTGTTTGCGCTTTGCCTGTGTATGGCAGCAAGCGCACAGCAGCACATGAAGTTCATGGGCATATCATTAGACGGAACGGTGGACAACTTTGCCTTGAAGCTGAAGGCTAAGGGCGTGACATACGATGCAGCCCAATCGAAAAAATTAAGCCCAGGATCTAAGTTCTATAGGGGAACATTTATGGGAGAGAGAGCTTGCTTTGTAGTGATGTTTAATGCAAAAAGCAGACTTGTTTATGGCGTAGGTGTGGAAATGTCTTACTCTTCATTGGCATTAGCAAAAACTCCGTTTATGGATATAGCGGATAAGTTGCATAATAAATATCCTACGGCTGTATATGACCGTATGGACAAAGATGACAGCAATGATGTTTTAGGTGTAAGTTTTACGATACCCGAAGAAAATTCTACTGAACTGTTAGGCATTATTATGCAGGAACTGAAAAGACCTGACGGTATATTAAGTATCGATTGGAGTATAAACTTAATATATACAGACGTAAAGAACTACAAGAAGCATGAAAGTTTAAATAACGAAGACTTGTAATATGTAAGGTAAAATCCTACTAAAGTTTTTTACCTTGGTGAAAAGGTCATAATGTTTTTTACCTTAAAAGGGATTAGGAGGTGAAAAGGTCATAATGTTTTTTACCTATTATTTAAAATAAACATAATAAAATACTTTGTTTGTTTTATTTAGGGAAGACGCAAAATACACTTATACTCCTATATATTAAGCAGTTAGAAAAATTGCGAGGTAAAAAACATTATGACCAAATACCCCTAAAAAGGGCGGTTGAGGTAAAAAACATTATGACTTCTTTACCGAAATCACGTAAAAGCATCTATTATGGAAAGAGAAAAACAGCTACCGCAACAATACATCAGTACTCCTTTTGCTTACACAAAGTTCTCCAAGAACCTGTCATTGCTTCAGCAAACGGTATTGACTAAGGTCAGTGAGCACCTACAGGGTTACGTGCGTCATTTCTTTGGAAGCGACTTGCGCAAAGACCGCAAGGTGCCACGTCCACTTTTCTCTGAGGCAGAAAAGAGTAACGGCATGCCTGAGTTTGTTATGTCGTATGCTGAGTTAGGTGTGGATATAGCCAACTACAATGTAGCGCGTGCAGCCGTTCAGGAAGTTCTAAACCTAACCGTTGATGCTCCCAGTGAGGACAGCGACGGCAAGGCTTCCGTCAAGGCCTTTAATATCTTCTCTCACGCCAATATATCTTTTGAAGGTGGTACAGGCGTGTCATTCAGACTGAACCCCGAAGTTGTGGACTATGTATTTGACATGAGTCAGGGATATGTGCGCCATCCAGCCGACATAGCACGTATAGGACAGATTGAGCGTATGCCCATGATGTATTATTATCTGCATAAGAAATCAGAACACTGGAAGCATCGGGTTGTACGCTTGACAGTATTAGAGATAAAGACGTATCTGGGCATGTTGGGCAAGATTACCGAAGGCACCGACGAAAGGTCTGGACGACCACGAAAAGGCGGAAAAGAGAAGAAAGAGGCTTATCCTAAGTTCTCTCAGTTTAAGAAGAATGTCATTGAGACAAGCATCAATGACATCAATCGCTTGCGAAAAGACGGATTGCTTGATGTTTGTGTGTCGTATGAACCTATCTATAACGGCAAGCGCAAAGTTGGTAATCCTGCATATATAGAGTTTACAATCTATGACACCATTGGGCAAATGCAACAAGCAAAGCAACAAAGACAACAGCTCGATCTCTTTGCCGATGTCGAGGAGTTGAAGCCGAAGCCGGGCGAAAAAGAGTGGCAGCAGCTTGTGGCTATGCTTGATGGCAAGACAGGCGTGTGGTTGGGTAGCGAAATGTCGGACGTTTTGAGAAAAGTAAATTTTGAATATTACAAGAATAATACAGTCCTGGTTATTGCGACTCAGGAGCAGGTGGCAGCCATAGAGGATTTGTTGGAGAACGATGTACTACAAAGTAAGCTTAGCCAATTACTTGGTCATTGCTTTAAGGGAGACAAACATAAAAAGGTTTGTTTGTATTATAATAAACTTAATAAATAGTTTCACACCGCTTACCCATTCCAAAAGGTAGGCGGTGTTTTATTATGTCCTGTTGATGTTAGCGACTTTTTCTAATTTTGTAGGCAGAAACCAACAAGATATTTATATGGGAAGAATCAGAAACATTATGCCATGGCTTATGGCTGTAATCATGCTCGTGGGCTGTGCTGCTTCGCGAAAGACGGAAGGCAGCAAGAACGAGGAACGACGGGACAGCACGGTGGTAGCCATTACGGATAGCGTAAAGAAAACGGATGTGAAGATTGATAGTACCGTTACTTTTGCTACAGACGAGAGTCATACGTCCGGCACCACGAGCGAGAAGGGTAGGGGAGAGGAGACCATCCAGGAGCGAGTGACCGAGAGCACGGACGCTCAAGGCAACAAGACCACCACCACCGACCGTACCATTCACCGTAAGGGCGACTATGAGCGTAATGCCACATACGAGGCGCGACTGAAGCACCAGGAAGAGACCATATCACGGATGCAGCACACGATAGACAGCTTAGTTTTGAGCAATAAACTGAATGTTGGCACCCACTGGGCGAAGAAGGACAGCACGAATGTGACGAAGGAAAAGAACACGAAGAATATAAAGTCTATGTCAGAATGGTGGAATCTTGCTCTGCTTGTTTTCAGTGTTTCTGCTCTTGTTCTTTGTTTCGTACCTCGCCTTATAGTAAAAAGAATAAAATATAAGAACTCATGGGTAGAAAGAAACAAGACATAATAGAGAATACCGTGCAGCCGGAAGTAACTCTTCAAGACTTTGTGATTCCTGCTAAGATAGAGGCCTTCTGCGAGAAATATAAGCCGATAGACCATTGGCGTGAGGACTGCGACATGTTCACCGACTATCAGCTTCGCTCGTACTTCAAGGCAGTGGTATGTCCGCTGGGCGACCCGCTGGCATTGTACCTTCAGGAGTTGGCTGTGAGGGGCTTTAAGATGAAGGATGACGAATGTGGAGAGCCAGTCATCTATGCTGCGCTAAGATGATTTTTGAGTTTGAGTTTTGAATTACAAATTAATAATTACTAATTAAAAAATACAAAAATGACAAAGCCGCATTATTTTTACAAAGTGAGTGTTGACAAAAAGGTGGCTCGTGACATTCAGACTTTTATGTACCGTTGTCAGGATGCCGAGCAGACGGCCCTCAACTGGGCGCGGAAGCAGGGAGCCGAACACTATTACGAGTCGCCTGACGGTATGGCTGGTGGAGTGGGAGCCGTTGAGTTTGCCGACACCACCGGACGTGACGGATGGGACAGAACGGAGACACCCGACGGACGCGTGTTGTTTTCCCCTATGGAAGGCACAGACTTGGAAAAGGAAATGGCAGCGCTGCCCATTGTGAGTGAGGCAGAGCTGATAGGCATACTCAACCTACAGCCGAAGCGCACAAAAGAAAATCTGCCTTTGCCTATGAGCTTCGGCAACAGAACACCCATCGTGTTCCTTCATCACGGATTCTGGTATATTGATGTGCCGTATGTAAGCGCCGACATGACGCTTACGCAGATAGAAGAAAAAGAGTTTTACCGTCGAAAGATGGCGGTTATAAATGAACAGAAATAAGTAGTAGATCATAAGTGGTTAACAATTAGTTTTTAGTTTAGATTAGTTTTTTTTGTGCGTTACCCGTCCGTGAGGATAGGTAACGCTTTTTTGTATGTCAGTCACGCGCCGGATGGTCGGCAACCATGTAGCCACCGTGAATACCCAGACTGTCAGCGCGGGTATTCAATAGACGTGTCAGGTCAGCAATCTGCTTCTGCTGTTCAGCGATAATGTCGAGCAGCTTGCTACGCTGTTCGTTGTTCCTGCGTTCCGCTGCCTCATGCCGGGTCTCAATTTCGAGCAGCGTCCTTACACTCACATACTCAGTCTTGTCATGCTCTATAGTCGAGCCGTTGTCACTACCTTCTACGCCTATGTATCTTTCGGCTTCAGGAATGACCGACGTTACGATGCTGACATCCGTTGGACTAATCAGTGTGCGCTCGCCCTTTTGCCTACAGTCGAGGTCGGCATATCCGCCGTCAGGCTCCAGCTGGTCGCTCATTGTGGGTTTGCCTGGAACGAATGTCAGATTGTCTCCAGCTTCCTCGTCGCAGAAGAAAGCGGAAATCGGAACCTGAAAAGCATTACAGAATCTGAGCATGCTGATAACCGGCATCGGACTCTCTTTTCGTGCCCAAGCCTTTAATCGACTGTTAGTCTTCGAGCCTAACGCTTGAAGGATGACTCCAACAGGAATGTCGTCATTTGCCTTGATCCATTTTTCAAGGAAAGAGTAATTGTACTGATATCTCATAATCTTACGTTTGATGAAAATATGTATATACGTTAAAAAGTGTTATTATTAGGGTTAAAACCGAACGTGAGTATTGTTTATTCAAACTTAAATTCTTAAATTTGCAACAAATATAACAACAAACGACGAAATGACAAAAGAAATTTTTGATAAAATAACGACACCGTTTTGCCCTGTTAGCGCAGAGGAGATTTCGGTGGACGAAAAGAAGTTTTTGCTGGAAGCTTTTGCTCCGAAAGGCTTTACGCCGTCCACTTTCTACCTGCGTTTCTTCCAGAAGGGCTTTTCGGAATGGGAGCTGTTAGGTATTAATGAATGTAAAAACCAATACTTACGTTTGCCCGATGTCGCAGAAACACTTTTGAAATTCGTTGACATAAACGCTAAAGGCTCTTCCGTGGGCGATAGGGGATATCTCTATACGCTTGCCCATAGTGACGCTAAGGGCGTGTTTTATGAGTGCTTGCGAAAAGCCAACAAAGGGCTTTGCAGTAAGTTCTTCGCTTTTATGAACGAGCGAGGCATGAGCACCAACACTGTCCTGAAGCGATTCGCATCCGACGACTGGAAGCAGTGGGAGCTTGACGGAATTAAGAATATGCTTGAACCATTCGCTAAAAACTAAGAAAATGAAAATTTTAGATATTTCCTTCGACTTCGAGACGTGTGCCTTATGCCCGACCACCGCTGTAATGTCCGTGGCTGCTGTGGCCTGGAACCGTTATGGCGAAGAAAGCCCTTTCTTTGCGGAAGATAAGGAGGCTCCAGCGACAGACCTTCTCTATAAGCCTTCTCCTACGTTTTGTTCTAACGTGGACCTTCGCGGAATGTTCCTTGATGGATTCACGTTCGATCAGAAAACGGCTGACTGGTGGGCACGAAGGAGCGAGGAGGCGAAGAAAGCCCTGATAGAAGGAGCTGACGGCGACCGTACATGCAGACTGATCACGGATGTCCTGCATGGACTGTTCAAATGGGCATTTGACTTGAAAAGCTCGTTCGAGGCGGAGGAATTATGTCTGTGGTCGCAGGGTTCTGATTTCGACATTGCCATACTCCGCAATATATGTTATTACTACGGCATCAAAATCCCCTTTCATCATCATAACTTCAGAGACCATCGCACGTTCTTCCTCGAAGGAGCACGTATCATCTGTGATGTCGCTGACAATGATTTCGACCCGGAAAAAGCCTACTCGCTTGTGGAAGACTATAAGGGACCGGAAGCGGAGGTGGCACACAACCCACTATACGACTGCAACCGTAGTGTATTCTCGACGTGGCAGATGATGAAGCATCTGCGATGTCTGAACGTCAACAATAATGTCAATGTATAATCGCAAACACCTGCATCGCATAGCCTATACCGAGACTATCCGCGACGAAGACTCGGACACGCATATCCTGCTCTTTCAGGCTCCGTTTTCTTTAGTTAAGGACGTATGTCAGAAGGTGTTCACGATAATGCAGGGCAATGTGGAAAATATAATAGTAAGAAACGAACATTCATGCCGGGTGAGAAACGGCAAATGTTACTGGCGCGTGGCAGTGGAGGTTGTCTCCCTGAATGAGAATTTCATTTCTTTCAAAGAGTTCGTGCTGATGATGATTAACAGCATGAAGACTATGGCTAATTGCAAAATCCGCCATTTTCGTACGGAGACGTTTCTGAACTTATAGCGAAATCAACAAATGTAAAACAAACAAAAGAAATAAAAAGACCTTGGCGGCGATGACGGGAACGGCAACGTCTCGTAGTATTATGGCACCGGTCGCATGGAATTAAAAAGCCTCGGAGCGACTGCCTTGTTGAGTACATAGGAACATCACCGTCGGTCTTTCTTTCTTAAAAATAGCAGCAATCATGCTCTTTCATCCGATAATAAACCGTCTCGCCAACATCGACCTTCTCACGCTTGTGAAGCCCGCCGATGATCAGCACTTCGAGGACCAGGTGGCTTGCTTTTGTCCTTTCTGCCAGAAGCAGTCAGCCGACGGTGTGTCGGATGGCTGCAAGCAGACCCCTCACTTCATCGTTTATAAAAACGAGCGCGGAGGTCTGTATAATGGGGTGGGTGTGGACGACAACCGACTGGCAAAGCAGGGAGCCGTACACTGGAAGTGCACAAAGACCGGAAGGCAGGGCTACGGAGCGCTGGAGCTGTACGCTGCCATGCGTAATATGCCTATGCACGGAGCGAGTCTGCTTCGCTTGTGTAAGGATCTTATTGTGCGGACTTACGGCGACACCGAAAAAGTGCGCAGCGTCTTTCCGTCGGTGTTCGGCAGGATGGACTACCGCACGATAGCGCAGCAGACCATCGAGACCTTCTCTTTTATGCCGAAAACTGACTTCAATCCGCAGGAGCTTGCCGCTCTCGGATGTGAAGTGACGCTCGCAAAGGGCTTGCCGGTGTTCGGTTTCGGTAGAGACTTCAACACCCAAATGCTGAATGACGATTTCCGCATCTATGCCGTTGACAGCGTGACATTGCCGAATGTGGTACGCGAAGGAAAGAAGGTAAGCGAGATAATCTACGGCACGCCGTGGAATCCGCTCTTTGTATGCTTCGCCAAGGACGGCGAGCCGTCGCTCGAAAACACATACGGCTGTCTTTTCCGCCCTGCAATGAAAGACAGCGACCCGATTGTGTTTTCCACCGACGAAGAACACAGCGTAAGAAAAGTAAGCCGTTGGCTGATGGGCGACAGGGTGTTTGTCTATGCGATGAACAATCGTGATAGCGCATCCACAGCCGTGCATGCTGCCATACAGAAGTTCGAGCCTACGGAAAAATACACTCTGACCCGTGAGGATTGGGAAGAGAACGAGACTAAGGATGGAGAACCTAAAGGTACGTTTAAGAAGATATATGTCAAGATACCGGCGAGCGAGATAAAGGCTCGCAACATCGTTTTTTGCCGTACACCTGAAGACGCATTGAGCGTGTATTATGCCATGCGCTCCCTGCGTCTTGACAAGGCCGAAGACCAACACTTCCAAGATTTTTGTTGGTATCATGTGGCGTTTTCTATTGGACGGAGAAATTTTTGGTATATCGAGCGTGGTGAATGGAAGCAGGAGAAACTCGACTTTAGCGGAGTGCAATATCAGAAGATGAACCGCTTTGCTGAGCGTGTCATTATCCTCTACCCCAACGACATTGCTTCGCAGCGCGATTGCGGAGCTATAGCCACAAAGTTCAGCTCATTGCATTATGCCATGTTGCCCGAAGGCTTCCGCTCACGTTATTGCCGACGCTGGCAATGGCTATACGGCTGCTCACCCCGCAGCGTGCGCGACTATCTGCTGACATACACGATGAACGCAGAAGAGAACTTCCAGTTCGACCATGATGTGCGTCTGCCGCTTTACTCCAGTTTGCGAGGAGCAAGCAACACGGAGCCGTTTGATATAGAATGGCCGCGTGACCCGAGAAGTGGTAAGAAGAAACCGCCTACATGCAAGGTGTCGCCCACGCGATTGTGGGTGTTTATGACGGCTCACGGTTATTATCGTATGATAGACCCTGAGAGTACCGACCTTGTGGGACAGTATATCCACTTAGACAAGTGCTTTGTGGAGTATATCGACGCTAAGAGCATTATCCAGGCAGCAAAAACGCTGTTGTTGAAATATACAAAACAGGCTTTTCGACACATCGACATCGAGCAACGTCTGATGTCTGACTGTGCCAACATGATAGACAAGACATTTACGGAAAAGTCGGCAGGTGGTTTGCAGAGCATGGTGATAAACTTTGCCGATGCCTTCGATGCCAAGACTGAGTATTTCTACTTCAATAATGTGGCACTGAAGATAACACCCGACAGCATCCGCACGGTGTCTTATGACGATATCAACTTCTTCATCCCCTCGCTTGCAAAGAAGCCGTATGACTTCACGATGCGGGTGTTTAAGACACCATTTACCATTACTGAGCGCCAGGAATATCGCGACCGACTGGATGCGATAAACAAGAAGGAGGCAATGAGAAATGAGGACGGGTCGCCAGTGTTCTCCACTTTCGAGATAGGGCAACTTCAAGCCGACCTTGAAGAATGGGCTCAGACATACCGTTGGAATGTCAACTGGCAGGGACAGCGAGAGAGCGATTTGTGGCCGATATTGCGTATTGTGCGTGGTTGTTCTAACGTTCTTTGGGAGCAGGAGCAGGAAGCACAACGCAACAAGAAAGAACTGACGGATGAAGAGCAAGCCATAATAGGTGCGCATTTCGTCAATATGATTTCAGCCATTGGACATTTGTGTTATCGCTCTAACAAAGGCATATTGCCCGTCTGTCCTTACTTCCTTGAAGACGACATTCCCGACGAGAAAAAGGCTACTGGCGGTTCGGGCAAGTCGCTCATTGTGAAACTGGTGGTAGGCAGCGCTGTTAATGTTCTCGATGTCGATATGAAACGCTTTGCTTCCATAACGGATGCAAAGTTCGAGTTGGGCAAACTATCCTCTGAACCTTATAAGTACAGGGTGTTGCATTGGGAGGACAAGCCTAAAGCGTTTCCTATGAAGTATTTTTACAACATGGTAACGACGGGCTTGACGGTAGAAAGAAAAAGCGTTGACCCTGTTACGTTTTCAGCCGATGATGCTCCCCGAATCGTTATCACTTGTAATTATCCTATGTCGGATGATGATGATTCTACGGTAGGACGTTTCCCGCTTGTCAGCTTCTCCAACCGTTTTGCACGAGCCAATCCGCAGAAGCATAAGGCAGCACGCCCACCATCGGCATTGATGAAGAATTTCAGTCTGGTGCCTGAAGAGATTGATGACGCTGACCGCAACCAAGCCATCTATCTTTGCGCCCTTGCGGTGCAATTTATGATGCGCTATCATACCTTTGCCATTGCACCGCAAGGCAATGTGCGTCGTCGTCAGATGGTGCAGAAGCTCACCGAGAGCATCGTGCGTTATTTCGAGTGGTTCTTCTCTCGTAATGAGGTCTACGGTGTGCCGATATGTACGGATGATATGTTCAACGAGTTTATGCGCGACTGGGCAGATGCCTCCGAGGGAAAATCGAAGGAGTATAGCCGAGCCACCTTCAAGAAGAAGATATACGACTATTGCGAAAATATGTCGATAATGTGCAACCCCAAGCACCTCTTTCAGAACGACCGCGACAAACAGCGCAAGTGTTTCAAGTTGCAGGCGTGGGTTACGCAGGAATACTTCACTGGTCGTGAATGGGAGAATGACAATACCATCGAGCCCAAGTATATCCGCTACTTGCAAACGTCATGTCATGTCTTCTTCTTCTTCCGTCCAGGCAAAGACGAAGTGCCGAAGGACTATAAAGAACTGAAACGCATTGCCCGTGAATACGCCGAACGCCCCGACCCGCTGCCTTACCGCGACGATGATGGCAACATCGTTACGCTCACTGACGAAGAAAAAGAACGATGGGAGAGCAACAAGACGCGCAAGCAGGGTAGGCGGCTGGCACCACTTACGGCAGCTACGGCAGCTACAACGGCTACGGCTGTAACGCCGGATGCGAATGAAGACAATATGCCGTTCTGATGAATATGAATGTAGAATTTTTTTAACAAAACGATATGCGAACATTCACCCCCCCAAAATGCGAACACTGCATTTCCTACGATCATGTAGATTGCGGTTGTAAGGAGAAGAGTTCTCCGTTTTTCGGCGGAAATATTAGCCCGCTGCATCCCGCTTGCAATAGTTTTATCAGTACGGCAAAAGTGTATGCACCGAAGAACCGAGTGAAGAAATGGTTCAAGGTGCGCACGATGGACGATATGAGCGACAGCAGAGCGAGACTCTATTAGACAGAAAGTAATAATTAAAAATTAATAAATAATAATTAAAGTATATGGCAAGTTACAGTGGCAATATTGACTATCTTGCACTTAATGGGGTGCAGGTGTTAAAGGGAATTGACAAGAACAATCTCGAGAGAGTGTTCATTTGCACGCCTTTGGATGTAAACGAAATCAAGTGGGAGCGTCATCCGCAGGACCCAAACCGTATGGTGGCGAAGATGCGTGTTAACATCTGGCCTCTGAGTGAGAACTATAAGAATGTAGTGCGTCGTTCAGCCCAGGAGCGTGGCGATGCCAATGTTTCCGTTCCGACACACGAGATGCAGATGTCTTTTTCAGTTGACTATATCAAGGACATTGCAAGGAAATTTCCGAAGCTCGTAGAGCAAGTGAAGGAAGCCAATAAAGAGCGCGACCCCGAGATTGCAAACCAAGACCCCACCGACGAGAATACCCACCTCTTTAAGGCTATCCGTCAGCGTTTAAACAAGCGTCTTGCCATGCTCTACCAGCCACAGCCCACCCAACAGTCGCCTTACGCCACACCTAATGTAGGTGTAGCAGGTGCAGCCACCAGTTGCGTGGCTCCAGCAGAATCAAGTGGAGTTGATCTTAGCGGTTATGCTCCGGCAAACGAAGACGACTGTCCGTTCTAAGCGTTGACAGCCGTTTCCCTACAAATAATAAATAATAACTAACAAATAATAAATTAAAAAACGTGAAGCTACAAGCAAAATCATCCCGCGTACTCGCCGCAGCCTTGCAGAAGTCTATGCGCTGCATCGAGAGCCGTAACACCATAGCCATCCTCGACAACGTGCTTCTTTCAAAGCATGAGGACGGCAACCTGTATTTTACGTCCGCTTCCACCGACGCGCAGCTCACTATCCCCGCGCCTCTGACGGTCTGTAACGGACAGTTCAGTGGACCGCTGGCTCTGCCCATCAAGATTATCAGCCAGTATCTCGCCACACTGCCCGACTGCACCGTCACGTTGGATTTCGTCAGCGACAGCACACTTCAGCTGGAGTATTGCACCGGCGATGACGACAACGTGAAGGAAGGCAGGGTAACCATTCCTTACTACGACGGCAAGGATTTTCCCACGATGGCTGTCATGGGCGAAGAGAAACTGCATATCACATTGCCCGGAGGCAGGCTGCTTGACGTTATCGGCAAGACCAGTTCCTTTGTTTCTTACAATGAGCTGCATCCGACGATGAACGCTCTTTGCATAGACGTAGTAGGAGATATGAGTGAGGTTATCTTTGTCGGTACTGACGGCAGGATTCTTCTGAAACACATCTATTCGAACAACCCCGACAAAGGAGGTGGCAATTTCTTCGTCAGCGGACAGCCCGACAAGATGCTTATGCCGGTGTCACACTTCCGTCCGCTCGCCGCTTTTGATAGGTCCGAAAATATCGACATCATCAGTGACGGACGTGCCATCCGCTTCATGTCGTCCGCTGCCGACTTCCTCTGCAAGACTATAGAAGGCAGATATCCTAACTATAACTCGGTTATACCGCGCAATAATCCGTATCACGTTTGCTTCAGCAAGAGAGAAATGCTCTCTATTCTCAAGCGTGTACGACTGTTCGGCAGGGATGACGACCTCGTTGAGCTGCGCAAGGACGGAATGTTCTTCAACGTCTCGGCGCAGGACATCGACAACGCGCAGGGAGCGGAAGACCAGGTTGCGATAGGCGATGCGGAATGTCCTGACGGCTTCCAGATTGGTTTTAAGGGCGAAAATCTAACTCGCTGTCTTAACGCTCTCGACTCCGACGACGTTCGCCTTCAGGTGTCTGATTCCACACATCCCGGCGTAATGACCGTTGATGTTCCTGCTCCCGACACATTGTCTTTGATAATGCCGATGGTGCTTGAAGACTAAATAATAATTAATAATTAATAACTAATAATTATATGGACGATACTCTGCTATTCATACCGCCTTGCTGCGTAGACAATAAGCTGCCCAAGGCGGTCAATCAGGCACCTCACCGTCAGCTTACGTTTTACACTCATGGCGACGTGACGGTGGAGAAGTTCTATAAGGCAGTGAGTCACCTCGTGATTGACCCTCACGTCATGGTGCTCACTATGCCTTTCCTCAAGCAGGAGACCTTCGTTTTTCTAGAGCAGTGTTTTGAGAGAGGCTGGATTACCCACCTCATTCTCTCCACTGCCCGCCCGTACGACTCGTTGCTGTATAGATACCTCGGCGTTTATATCGACCGCATCCTCTATGCGTCGAGCGTGGATGTCAGCGACCTAAGCAGCCACATGGTCTTGTATAATAAGGAGCGGTCTCTGACGCTTAGCGGACCTATGTTCGACCGACCTCAGAACTGTATACGTCTCGCTGCCTACACCCTCGTGTTCCACCCGTCGCATCTGCTTAACTCTACAAGCGATTGGGGCAACTCGCTCCGCAACATCCTCTTCCCCGACGTTTTGTGTCAGCGGCAGAAGCTGTTTGCGGGAGGCGTGAAACTGATAAAGGAGAAGGAAATAGACAGGTTCATACACTTGGAATTTCCGCCACTTAAAGAAGAATAAACATGAGACCACTCACACAGTCATTCACCGAGCTGCGCCGCTTCATGGAGAAGTGGCAGTGGGACGACCCACGCACGGGACAGCGCGTCACTGGCTTCAATCCACCTCAGACAGCCAGGAACGTACAGCGTATGCCGTTCTACATTCGTTTCCTCACAAAGACGGGACACGTAGACACCGGCACCTGCGTCTGCCTCTCCGTTGACACTATACGCCATCAGCGCAAGGTGCAGTTCGTGGAGAGTGGCGAGATAAGGGTTGTCAACGACATACTTGTGCTGGAAGTAGACGGCACGAGATTCATTACGCATTAACTGTTTCTTTATTATATGTATTACACGTTAAAGTATAGTTTTTGGTAATAAGTTTTTTCACAAGAAAATCAAGTTTGTTCGTCCGTGAGGATATGTACTTGAACCACGTTTTTTTATCGTATTATTATATTCTATTTTCCTCTTGGTTCGTGAGAATAGAGAGGTTTTTCAAAGTAACAATTTAAACCAAGATATTATGTTTTTCAATAGATCCAACAAAAAGAAAGCCAAGGAACTTCGGGATTTGTCAGCCACTTTCGGCATTCTTGACGAGTTTGAACGCCATGGCATCCTTCATTGGCAGCGTAAGGACAAGGTTCTTCTTATCGAAGAAATTCTTGCAAAACTGAAGTTGGCGGAAGGACGAGACGGATTTGCTCATTTCCTCCTACAGGTTTCGTTATGGCAGAACAACCGTATTCTTGCCGAAGCCTACGAAGCCCACCGTCTGAAGATAGAGACCGAGGCAGTGCGTAAGGCTCAGGCTCGTTTTGCGATGCTGACGAAAGCCGACCTTCAGCGCATCCGTCAACAGGCACGTGAGGACATGAAGCCCATACCGCCTGAACAGCTCGACTGCATAAAGGAGTTTGACATTCTCATTGTCCGCGCCAGTGCACCGTCAGCCGAGCAAGCCACGAAGGAGAACGGACAGTTGCTTGCCGTGGGACATTTTGACGGACAGAAAGTGGAGATGGCAATGTACGACGACATAAAGCATACCATATTCAGCCATGATTAGCCTCGAACTTGACCGGCACGATTTCGTATCTGCCGTTGAAGGATTCGCTCACGGTTCACACCTCCGTCAGCACGTATGGCGAGATATAGTCTATAGAAGCATCCCGCAGATGACTGACGATGAAATGGATTACTTCTGGTACATCTTCCGCAGGAATCTTTGGGAATGCTACTTCCGAAAGCGTGGCGACGAAACGGTGTTCGAGTGTGGTTGCGAGGACTATCTGCATGTCCTTGCCGCCCTACATCGTGGCAACCGTTATTCCGTCACTTTCAATTCAGCCGACACCAAGGAGCAGACAAAGATGACATGTTATCGCTTCAAGGGCCGATATCACGTCCTTTATATGCCGGGATGTTACGGCAAAACCATCGCCTCATTCTGGTCGTATGTTCCCGACGAATGGGTAAAGGATTGTGTACGGCTCGACTTGCCCGAGAACAGTTACGTGCAGGAAGGCAGGGAGGAATGGTGGACCGATCTGAGCATTTATGATAAATTAATCAAGTGAAAAATATTAACCGTAAAAACAATTATCTATATGAAAAAAGAAGCAAAGTATCAGTCTCCGGCTTCGGTCGCCATGGCAGCAGCCGTTTTGGAAGTCATAGGCAAGGGAGAGAATCAGTCGATGGAAACCTTAAAGAAGGACGTGGCGGATGCCTTCAGCTTGATAAACCGCGCCTTTGCTGCGTATCAGGAATCTTTGGAAAAAGATCAGGAAACCAAAGACGAGACTCCGGCGGACAGCCAGAACAATGAGAGCGAGAAGCCGGAAGGCAACGGACAGACTCTCAAGATAGACAAGGAGAAACTTGACGCATGCACTGAAGACGTTCATCGTGCTTTCCTCGCTTACAACCTATACGCAGTAATCCTCGCAAAGCACGGCGAAATAAACCTCACGTCCAAGCACCTGGTAAAGGCGGCAAAACGCATTGCCCGTGCTTGTATGAAGGACATAGAAGGTCTTAATCTTGACAATATGAAGGTCAGGATTACGAGAGTAAAGGGCAAGGGAGGCGAACTGAATCTGAAAATATATCCTGACGCTAACTATGAAGTCTGAAATGTTCATTCCCAAGGCTGGCGACATCGTAGCATGGAACAATGAGAGCAAGTGTACCAGCATCGCCGTGATGATGAACGAAGACGAGTTTAGCGTATGCCTTAACTTCCGTGGACGTAAGGACGAGGAGAGCCGAGTTTGGGAGTGGGACAATGTTCCGACTAACAAACCGCTCCGTAGGGCAGACAAGCTGGAAATGGCATGGCTCTTTGCCGAACTTATCGGGCAGGGATATGAGTTCCGGGCGGAGGACGGCAAGGTCACGGTGCGCATTGACAACGAGGCCCAGACCGACGCAGCCGAACATCCTGAACAGCCGGCTGCAAAAAACGACGAGCAGCCTATCACAATGCACGTGGAATGCGTCTTCCTTACTCGCAATCAACGCTTCGCCAAGTACATCTACGAACTTGCCATTCTTTACAAGCAGAAGGGTTCGTTCCGTCAGATGTCCGAACTGTCACGTAACAATAATATCTCGTCTGTCAAGAAGGAGGTTTGTTTCCGTGTAGGCTTGCACGAACTGCAAGATCCTGAATGGCTCAAGACCCACAACGGACGAGTGTTCTGTGATAGCCTATATGAATATGTACTTCATCATACGGCACAGTTGCCGTTAATACCTAATTCCCAACGCCGATGAAGATTAGTCTTTCAACGCGTCCGCAAGACGTCATCGCCACTCTCGAAAGGGAGTGGCAGATGGCAGTGGATACCTACATCAAGAACGAAGGCGGCAAAAAGGAATACGACCGCAAGCAAGACGGTTATCTGGCAGTAGCCGAAAAGGCGAAAGATAATTTTATCCCTGCCACGTTCCTATGGCAGTCGCCCGACGGCAACAAGTGGTGTGTGTTCGAGCATACCACGTTCGACTCCGGATATGCCCACACCTGCAGCTATGTCTTCTGCTATTACTTGACCTTCGGCTTCGGAGGAGTTTTCTTTAAGTTTAGCAAGACCTCCCCCGTCACCAACCAGAAGACTGTAGGATATATCTGCTACGAGAGTCATTTCTTCGAGCGTCTGCATGAGCGAGGCTTATATGAATGGCGAGGCATTGATACGCTAAAGCAGTTCATTGCCGACAACCACGGCAATATGATATACGGCACCGACATAGACAGTCACAAGGTGGACATTCGCATCGGCACGGCAATAGGCCGCGGTTTTCGTCATCGTGACTATCCGCAGGCTTATTACATCAAGACCGTGCTTGATGACAGCCAGCTCACTCGTACACAGCGTAAGACTACAGCTTTTGGCAGACGGTTGGGCGATACAGCCAACAAATATACTGACTTGCCGCCGTCCGCTTCAGTGGAACGTGAATGGGCAAGATGCAAGAAGGCACATGATGACGGGAAGGTAGGCGAATATAAGCAGATGCAGATACGCGACCTGGCAAGGCTGACGGGAACATCTCAAGAAACGGCAAGGGATATTTACTATTTGTATGCCTTGTTGTATAATATCGTGCTGCGCCTGAAACCTTCTGTCTCGTGTAATCTCACGTCCGACCAGATACATGTTTTTCATGCGAAAAGCATGGAATTGCTCAAGGGTTGGAACGGAGAGGAAGTAAGCAATCTTGTCATCAAGACCACCATCACCAATGCCGTTCTCGCAATCAGCAAGCAGTTAGGGTGGAGTCTTACCCGTAGCGGAGTGTTGCGCAGCGTTCACGAAATAATGAATATTTAGCATCTAACATTATGCCGATAAGAGACGAACTTTATTTGCCGCCCGTGCTGCCCGATTATAACGTGAAGAATGGGCGGTTTAAGAAGGGGCACGTGCCATACAACAAGGGCAAGAAATGGAGCGAATATATGACAAAGCGAGCACAGAAACGATGTGCTAAGGGATGGAAGAATCTTGATAAGTTCCGCCCTGCCACTCGCTCTGATGTGGCTGGCAGAAGCCGCCGACCGATAATCGCCGTTACGGACGATGGCAAGTGGATATACTTGCCCGATGCCGTAAAAGCATATCAATGGCTCGGCAAGGGAACGAGAGAAAACATCGGTCGCTGTTGTCGCGAGATTGAGAAACGTCATGTCAATAAGAAGACGGGCAAGGTGAACACCGACCACCGATATATGGGCATTCGCTTCTACTTCGAGAGTGATAGAGAATGGATGAAGAAGATTAAACAATAGAGGAAATTAAGGGAAAACAAAGGAAAATTTCCCCTAATTTTTTTATTAAAACAATATAGTTATGAAAGAACTAAATGCTTCTCCGTTAGGCACCATTGAATTGTTTAAGACGGCATGCAATCGTTTGGCGACATTTGTCAACATGCAGCTTTTCGACGGTTGCAGAAATTGGTATTGGATAGGTTATGAAGTAGGTGGAGCGTGTGACTTCGAGGAAGCCGACGTGCTGAATCCGGAAGACATGGTGCGCATCATCGAGAACAATATGTCCTATGATGAATATGCCGAGTGGCGTGATGCAAATCTCGACCACGCGCAGTATATAAACTTAAAGTCGTGGCTCATGGGCGCACGGCATGAAATGTTTAATAAAGAAAATAGCTATGAAAGCGAGATTGGCAAAGAAAACAGTGAAGGCTAACGTCTGAAGCAAGAGATTTGACATTCATACTTGTAATTATAGATTTGCAATATTTTTTTTATTCAAATGTTTTGTCCTTAGCGAAGGACATAGTTGTTCTTTTGGCAGTCGTTGTGAAACGGCTGCCTTTTTTATCTTCCACTCGGTAGCACAAACCAACCGCCACCGCCACGGAAGAACTTGCAACCTAAGTACAGCGTATCGAAAGCGTCCGTAAAATCGGTACGGTTTTCCAAGGGCAGCGTGTCTTCGCTCTCAGGCTTTTTTTCTTGACTCTTATTTTTGTGAAATCCTCGATACGAAATCTGCACTTCGCAGAGCTGCATGGCAATGATAAGGTCCGGATTGTTCGGCTGGTTGATGCGGATGGCAGGGTAGGAGAGGTGAGCCAAGCCGTCGTTGATAATCTTGTGCTTCACCTCGTGCTTCTCGGGAGCGCCCATATCAATGGCCGTCACGTTCCACCCTCGCTTCTCTAATTCTGCAATCACTGTCATATAGAACCGCTCGTCTGACGAAGCATACGATGCGCCCTGCTTTGCCGTGGCATCATAGAAATACGTCACGTCGCGGTTGATGGCTCGCTTCGGGGCGTAATAATCCGAAAAATCAGCAATCAGTTCACGCAACTTGCGCTCGTTCTTCACATAGAAGCTCTTGATGACGTTCAGACATTCCATGCCGTCGCGCTCATACATTTGCCCAACCACAAGCGTATTGATGTTGGCGTTATAGTCGAGGGCTATATATAAAGGTAAAGAGTTGATGCAGTCGGCATCCATGCGGCAGTCGTTGCGCTCGGACAGCTCTTTCAAGTCCGGCTGATAACTTTCCGAAGTGATCTTCTGTCCGTTGATGATACCCGTAGCCTTCACGGTAGAGAATTTCGCCTGACTGAGAGGGTCTATAGAGTCGCCTGGGTCGTAACCGTGAACATTGTCGATGTCGAGATTAGAGTAAAAGCCATCGTTCGACTTCTGCATCTTTATGTTCAGCACTGAGCAAGCGAAGGTGTACGCCGGAAGATCTCGTTTGAGCTGTCGGATGTAATCTTCACCTAAAAGGTCTACGTTTTCGAGCGTAGAAGCTCTCTCCACAACAAAACCTACGCGGCGCAGCTCACGCAGATAACCGTCCTGAAACTTCTTTGAGCGCAGGAACATCTGCATCTCGAAATCCTCTCCAGGCGTAATCAGATATTCATAGTCGTAAACCAGTTCGGCATCCTCTACGGAGAGTAGCTTATAGTTTACCGCCATATCCACCATTGCCTTCGTTACGTGCTTGCCATGATTAGGCATGATACGAAACTCTCCCTCATGCTTCATCATCTTCAGAGCCGTGTCGCGAATATCCTCTTTTACTTCTGCCGGCACCACATGCACCGAATGTCCCGACTTCTTTGCATTGTAAAGCATATCGTTGTAGCGTATAACCTTGTCGGCATATTCCTCCAGCTGTTCTTGCACCCACCGATAAGTCTTGCCCTTGAACGGATCCGTCTCAACGGTCAGTTCCAGCTTTTCGTCCTCATGTTCGAGCCACGAACCTTTAGCGGTCAGCGAAGCATCCGACACAAAGAGTCGTCCGCGGTAAAACGGATTGTATTCCGAGAAATTGATTTCCCCCAACGGATGCGTCTGTCCGGAAAGCGAAGGCATAAACTCCTCGTCAATCTTCTTTTTCGGAGCAAAACGTCCCTCGTCCAAAATTGCGTGTGAAAAAGTGTAGGAGTTTGAACTTGCCACCTGCGCCAGTGATATTGCTGCCCACTGAGCGCCGTTAGCCAGCCAGATTATGTTGTCATAGTTTTTCGGTTTGAAGATGCTCGGTCGGGCATGACGTGGCGGTCGTCCCCAGCCCATGTGGATGCCGAGCACGAAGCCGAACATACGTTCCATGGCCGCCATTGTGCCAGGAATGGTTTTCGAGAAAGCCTGCTGTCGGGAAATGGCGAGCCATGCGCCCAGCATTCCCGGCATGCTGTTGCTGACAGCCCAGACACGCGGTGCCACAAGACCGTCGGTCTTACCCGTGCGTCGTCCTGCAATCACAGTTTCGTCCTTCGCTCCGATATGGAGCATCCGCTGCTGAAAGCGAGTCAGATAGATTTGGTGAGGTTGCTGCATAGTTATCCTGATTTTGTGTTGTTCAAACAACAGAGAAACAAATGTGTCGTATCTTGAATATTTCTGTGAATTTTGTGCTTTCTGTTGGCTTTTTACTTCTGTGTTCTATGTGTCCTCTGTAGTTTTATTATTTTTCGTTGGCGATATGTCCCACATGCCATTTACTGCAGGTTCTACACCGATACACCGTATATCCCTGTGCTTTGAGCTTCGGATTCTCTTGCAAGAACTCCCAAGCATCATCCTCAGTCTCGTAGGCCTCCTTCGCCTTCCATGAGCGCTGCTTGCGTGTGTAGTGTTCAGGATCCGGCTTGAACGGCGGAACCTTGTTGAAGTATTTGTGTCGGTTGTTACTCATATAATGTTTTTGTGTTGTTTTATGTTTTCTGCTGTTCTATTTCCCGTCAGTTAAACCACTTTACAGTTGTCTCGCCCTTATATCCTTTCTTCCACACGAACCATGCGTAAGCCGCTGCGCTGCTCGCAATAGCGTTGAAGTCGCCGTTGGGAGCGCATTTCAGTCGTGATGAACTTACCCAAACGCGAATGGGGGGGGGAAGAACGGAAGAGAGCGCGTCGGGCCTTGCCTTCGAGGAAAGTCAGTTTGAGGAACATCGCCACCTTCTTTCCTTCGGGGATGATGCTCAGAGCCTTCTCCACAAACTGCTGCGCGAATTTGTAGGGCGGATTGGTAACAATGTTTCCATCCCACGCCAAGTTATCAATAGAGAGAAAGTCAGCTACCTCGCCGTAACCTCTATCCACAAGGTCGCGGCTCACCACCTCATACCCTGCTGCCTTCAGCACCTCGCTCATGTGCCCCTCGCCACACGAAGGTTCAAGAATCCTTCCCTCAAATCGCTCCAGCTTGCACAGCCATTCCGTAGCCTTCGGTTCTGTGGCATAGTAATCCTCCCGTTGCCTATCCGCATCCGTATGGTTGCTTGCGCCTAATGTCTTGAACACAGCAGCCGAGCTGCCCACCCAGTCCTTAGCCATTGTCAGCCTCCTTTCCGCATTTAATTGAATAGTTCATGTCTTTTACATTTTGAATTGTCTTTTCAAGAAAGAATTACTCTTTATGAGATCTATCATTTCCTTCTCTGAGTGTAAACCCTCCCAAAATACTTCAGTATGTGAATAATTTCTTTCATCGTCAACAGAGAACGGCACGGCATAGTTGGTATATACAACGCCGTGATGCTTTATCAAGTGACGGCCGGGATTCTTGTAGATGTTATTGATCCACGTCTCGTTGTCACATTCAGTCCATATTTTATATTCTTCGTGGGTAAGATTTTTGTCGATACCCATAGGATAGTGACCTGCCTTGCCGTTACCTTCTGTTCCGAAATAAATGATCTTTGCCATATCGTGATTGTTTTATGTTGTTTTATAATTCGCCAAAATCCAGTTTCATCTGCTTGAATTTCTCGGCATACCATTGCTTGTATGACTTGCCCGAAATCCACCAATCGTAGATATTCTCCGCTATTTCGTTTTCTTGCTCCTCTGTCAAGCGGTCAGAAGAGGAGCTGGATGAAAACCCGATGCTGCGATGGCCCATAAACCTCGGTTTTGTCTCCCAGTTGTCGTTTGTTCGCATCCATTGTTTGCAGATGCGGAATGCCGGCATTGCTGCTCCTCGTATTCTTCCCCCCCCCAAAATATTCTTTTGGTAGGAATTGAGATGGCGTCTGGAGCCAACTCGTTGCGATGACATATCTGGGTTTGGGCTTCCGATAATCCGCCCCAGTGCCCGGGGTCGGGATGCTTGATGTAGCCGCCTGCGTCCTGAGCAATCCTCTGACGTTTCTGAGAGGCATCCAGTCCTTGCGGATGTTCCTCCAGATATATTCTCTTTTGAATACCCCCGTTTCGTATGGCATTAATCGCCTTAATCCAGTTTCGTTTTACATGCGGATAGCGTTCGTTTTCTATCATCTTTTGCTTATGCGAGCTCATAGGGCAGCCGATGCAGCCGATGCGAGACCAACCCTCGTCGTAGAGCGAGCAATGCGGAACCTTCACCACATCGTTAAGAAACTCCCATACGTCCTTTTCCGTCCAATAGATGATGGGCGAGATTAGCAGACTCTCTTTCCCGTGGATGCAACCTAACGTCTGTTCTTCATCAGCATTAGTGATATTCACGCCTTGCTCCTTAGATTTACGGCGAGCACGTTTTGCCCTCTGCTCCTGTCGGTATTCGTCCAGACCGTCAAGGTCGCCACTAAACTTACGGTTGTTAATTTCCCCCTCGTTGCGCTTGGCTCTTCGAGAACTCTCTGCTTTACGTATGCCGATTAGCGTCACCTTGCCAGCACCTGCCGTTTCCTTATATTCAGCACAACACCAACGTACACGCATAGTGGGCAGAATCTGCTTTTCTACGGCAATCTGAAAGATAGATTTGCCAGGCTTTAGCAGTTCTACTTCGGAATAGTTCTTCTTTACAAAACGTATCACTTCGGGTGGGTCAACGCTCGTAAGATTCATGTGACCGCGGAATTTCACTCCAGCCAACTGAGCTATGTGAAAAAGAGCTTGAGAATCCTTTCCACCACTAAACGCCAAGTAATATCCGTTCTCGGCATCATAGTTGAGAGCTATCTTCTCTGCTTTTTGCAGCAGCTCCACCGAGTGAAGCATCTTCTTTCGCAGTCCTTCCGAAGCTCGCTCCAATGCTTCAGAAAGCGTAATGTCTATTTTCATAAATTGATTAAACTAACTATTTGATTCTTCATTTTTTACTTTTCCCTTTTCACTTTCATCTTCCATATACTCGAAGTAGTCCGGCTCTTCCGGCTTCTCCCCACTCAACAGTTCGTCGTCCTCTATCTCCTGCAGGTCCTTGACAGTAAGACCATACTTGCGGGCCATGCGCAGCTTCTCCTCTTCGGTGTAGTTGATGCGGTCGCGCTTCACGATGCTCACGTCCTGCGTGATGGCAATGCGGCTCATGTCCGGCATCTCGTCCGTAGCATCGCGCTCCTCCTGGAAGTTGCCATACACATTAGCTAAGGCTTCCATGCCCTTCGCCACAGCACGGTCGTTGTTCTGTTGCTTGCCTGTGCGGATAAGCCATTCTGCCGATGAAAGGAACATAGCTTTATGACGCGGGCTGTCATCCGTCTGGAAGAAACTTATAAGATGGTTGCATACTGTCACGTCGTTGTTAATTTCCGTCACGGTGCGCGGACGGATATTCCCCTCGTCATCGAGCGAAATCTTCAGCGCAAGCATTAATGCCTGAGCCTCTTCGTTGCCTTGGGCGGCTTGATTGAAGAATATCTCATAGTCACGCCGGGCAATATTGCGGCACACGGTGTGAGGGTCAATATCCTTGTTATGCTCCCACCTTTTGTAAAATTCAAAGCACACCTGCATACGGTAGCGTTGCTCCAGCTTGGGAAACGCCTTCTCAATGGATGTGCCGTAGCTCAACCACTTGTCTATACGGGCGAGCGTGTTTTGTGTGATTCCTGACATATCATCTTTGTTTAGCCAACAGAAAGCACAGAACGAACAGAAAAGATGCTTTAGCCAACACGCGGAAGAAATATTTTCTGTTTCTTCTGTGTGTTCTGTTGGCTTTATATCTTAGGTGTTCGCTGTACGTCTGTTTTTGTTTTCTACCCTAAAGTTACGACATTCCTCCTCCCCCATACGGACATGCTCAATCTCCCCGCACCCCACCATGTCCGCTGTGCGTAGCAGTTTATCAGTAAATTTGTTGCATAAAATTCAGGATAACAACAACACAAAACACAACACAAAAACATGAACAATCCATTCTACGTTTCGCGAGCCATTGCCGCAGTGCTCGGCTTGCTGTGGGTTCACATCGAACCCTCTATCAATTTTATCACCGTGTGCTTTTTCGCCCTCATCATCGACTGCTATACCGCATGGCGGTGCAACCGACGCATCTACCAAAGATACCGCGAGGAGATAAAGCGCAACCCGAAGTGTAAGATGGACGGTAAGCTGCGCTCCAAGAAGATGGCAAAGATGGTGTGGACCTTCTCGGTCTTAATCATGTGCATCTGCCTCGCCTCGTATCTCGACCGCAACATTCTCGGCTACATGAACACTCACCTCGCCAACCAGCTCACGGCCATGTACTGCCTGGTGCAGTTCGTCAGCATACTCGAAAACGAGAGCACATGCAACGGAGCGGCTTGGGCAAGAGTGCTGCAAAAGATTGTGGCAGACAAGACCGAGCGACACTTCAACGTGAAGCTGAAAGAGCTGATGAAGGATAAGGAGGAGAAGGAAGCTTCGGAGGAAACAGCGAAAGAGTAATTTTGAGAACCAACAGAAAACACAGAATAAACAGAAATTCTATGCTTGAATATTCTTTTCTGTTCATTCTGTGCCTTCTGTTGGCTAAACTTCTTTACGAACATTTTGTAGTTCTTTAATCAGCAGCATTATGACAATAAGCAATATTCTTGAGCATTGGGCTTCCATCTACAAGCCCCTTTCTCACAACCCTGAAAGCGAACGTTTGGAAGACCAGAGCTTCTTCCGCATCCGCTACATTGATCTTGAGAACATTTTTTCCAGAAACGTCAACATCGTTCACTCGCCGTGTATGCTATACAGCATCATTACCACTGGTGAACTCGTTGACGCAAAGAAGGCATCTGTCTCTCAGCAGGTATGGTTTCTCGCTAAAGTAAAAGACACTCCGCAGACCCTTGGCCGTTACGACGGTCGCAAGATGGAACAGACAGCCGAAAGTCTGAAGGACTATTGTAAAGACCTCGTGTCGTGGCTTCTTGAGGTGAAGCGCACAGGCCGCTGTCCCGTCACAAAGCGCAGTTTTGCCGATGATGCCGTGGTGATGGCAGAGCTGCAAAGCATCGACACCAGCAGCATCTCCTTCGGTATGGTGGGCGACATCTATGCCGGACAATGGCTCGTGGTGGGCATGGACTGGAAGAGCCTGCAACCGCTCTACAATTTTGCGTGTGGCAGCAACGGAAAGTATATCGTGCCGAGAGAGGACTTAAAAGGATAGGAGGGTAGGGCATGGCTAAAGCTATTCAATCTCCCGCCTTTGATTTCAAGGACACCGCACGGTGGTATCTTGGCGACGTTCTGCGTCAGCTCAAGATTAACACCGAAACGCAATGTATCTATCCGAAGGAAATCTACAGCGGATTCAGAGCCGTCAATGCGGCTCGTGCGGCACGCGGACAATGGCACGCCGAAGGAGTGGGCGTAAACTCTTTCCAAGGCAGGATTGTGAACGATACTCCCGAAGGCTGGACCTACGAGTTTACCTACAACGACTATATGCGCTTCGTGGATATGGGTGTTGGTCTCGGCACTAAGTACAACGATGTGGATAGCGCACGAAAGGCCAACTATTCTCGCCGCTATGTCCGTTCATGGAAACGCTATGGAGCGGGTCGCTCTCAGCGTCCTGCCATTATGATGGAGCTTCGATACCTGAAATCGCGTATGCAAAACTATCTCGTTGACTTCTACGGCTACCAGGGCGAAGCACAGATAATTAAGGCTTTTGAGGATTCTGACATCCATATCACTCTCTAACAACACAAAAACAGAAAACAATGGCAACACAAAGATTAGCAAAAGTGGTAATCACGGCCAATGCCTCTACAGCCAAGAAGGTATTGGAAGAGATTGACGCTCTTGTGCAGAAATATACTGCCGACATTCAGAAAATGACTGCTGCAGGTCAGGCTAATACGGCTGAATGCAAGCAAGCAGAACGCACGCTAAAGGCTCTCTCGCAAGTACAGCGTGACAATATCGAGGACACGAAGCGATTGGGCGAGGTGGTGCAAGACCTTGCCAATACTAAACTGCGTGATCTTCGCCGTGCTATGGGTTCGGGTAAGTCGGCTCTCGCAGGTCTTACCGGCTCGGATGCCGACCTAAAGAGGGCAGAGCAGATACGAAGCGAGATGAAGCAGGTGGGCGACCAAATGCGCCTTATCGAAGGTCAATACGTCAAGATTGCCGACGGACTAAAGAACGTTTCCAATCAGTCAGACCAGTGGCTCGACAAGGCTATCAAGCAACAGCGCGACCTCGTGGGCTCGCTGCAAAAGTCGGATGCCAGCTATCAGCAGAACCTCGCTACGCTAAAGCAACTCGAAGCCGAGGAAGATAGACGCAAGGGCAAGATGAACGTGGCAGAGGCACGTCAAACGGTAAGTGATGACAATGCCTCTGCTTCGGATTTGCGTCGTGCAAAAGCAACACTTACGGAAGCTCGTGACAAGACAGCCATCGGCAAGACTGGAGAGATCGATTCTTACAACCGTGACCTCCAAGAGATAGAGAAGCGCCTGGAGGCTGTGTCTGGTAAGGCGCAGAAGGTAGCAATGAGTTGGAACGAGGCAAAACAGGTGTTAGCTGCGCCAAACAAGGCTACTGGCGAGGACATCAAGCGCACGATGGAAGTGATACAGCAGAAGATACAGCAACTCCCTGCCGGCAGCAAGTATGTGGCTACGCTCCGTCGCCAATACTCCATGCTCGAACAGACCCTCAAGGGCACCCGTATGTCGCAGATGGCTCTTAACGACATTCTCGCCCGTAGCAAGCAGGGCAAGGCTTCTCTCGACGAACTGCGCCGTGCTTACAAGCAACTCGAAGATGAACTGAATCAAATCAATACCAAGAGCAAGGAATTTGCAGACAAGCAGAAGTCGATGAAAGAACTGAAGAAGAACATCGACGAGGCGACAGGCGCAGCACACAAGCAGGGTGGGGCATGGCAGACAGCACTGAAGAACCTCACGGCATACGTCGGATTGTTTGCTGTATTCAATCAGCTTAAAACCTATCTCTTTGATATATTTCGTCTGAACGCTAAGTTTGCCGAACAGCTTACCAACATCCGTAAGGTGGCGCTTAGCACAACGGAAGACGTGGCTCAGTTGTCTAAGGAACTCTCTAAAATTGAGACCCGTACAAGCTTAGAAGAGCTAAACAACTTGGCCTATGCGGGAGCTAAACTTGGTATTCAGACTCAAAACTTAGCGGGTTTCGTCCGTGCCGCCGACCAGGTAAACGTTGCACTGAAAGAAGATTTGGGCGATGAAGCGTTGACTTCTCTCGCTAAGATTACTGAGGTGATGGGCCTTATTGATAAGTATGGTGTGGAGGAAGCTATGCTGAAGACTGGCTCTGCCATCTTCCGACTGGCATCTACATCTACAGCCTCTTCGGGCAAAATCGTTGACTTCTCCAACCGTTTGCTTGCGCTTGGTGATGCAGCCACTCTTACTACACCTGACATTCTCGCTATTGGTTCTGCTGTTGACTCAATGGCCCTTGAACCCGAAGTGGCAGCCACTGCGTTTGGTAAACTTGTGGTAGAGCTGCGCAAAGGAACGTCTTCAATAGAAAAAGACCTCGGCATTGCGCAGGGTTCGTTGAAGAAGATGATTGAAGAAGGTAAGGGTATGGAAGCTATTCAGACCATATTCCATAAGATGCACGAAAGTGACAACGTATTTGCACTAAACTCTCTCTTCAAGGATCTTGGTTCTGAGGACGGTGCTCGTCTCACAAAGGTTATGGTGACGATGGCAGAAAAAGTTGGTATGCTTGATAAGGCTGTTGCTGAGTCAAACAAGGCTTTTCGCGAAGGTTCGGCTGTAACCGTGGAATATGAAATGCAGCAGGAGACCGCCGCTGCATATATGGAGCGAGCTGCTAACCTTTTTGAGAAGCAGTTTGTTTCGGCAGATGCTGCAAGTGGTCCGGTGCGCGATTTGGCTAAGGCATGGTATGAAATGGTGGACGCTCTCGTTCATAACATTACGTTTATGACCGAGGTGCGTATGCTTATTATGCTGCTTATGACCGCAATGAAGCTGTTCCTTAGTATGTTGCCGACGCTCGTTACTATGTTGGGTACGGCAGGAGTAGCCGGTGCATTTGCTAAGTTAGCGGAACTAACAACCGGACTGACGGGCAAAACAATGTCTCTTGCGAACGCTTGGAATGTGATGTTTTCGTCTTTCAAGAAGTTGTCTTTTGTGGGACAAATGAGCGTGATGGGTGGTCTTATTGGTCTTGCTGGTGTTCTCGTCGTAAAACTTGCTCAGTGGACGGCTTCTCTTAAACAGGTGGCGGCAGGACAGCGGGTTCTCAACGAGGTTCAAGAGGAAGGTCAGCGTAGAGCAATGGAAGAGCAGGAATCTCTGAAGCGTTTGCGTCGTGTAATGCACGATACGTCCGCATCAATGGACCTTCGTCTTGAGGCCATGAAAAAACTGAATGGCGCTATCCCTAATCTTAACGCAAAAATTAACTCAGAGACGGGAGCTGTTCAAGAGAACACGAAAGCTTGGGAGGAAAACTTTAAGCGTTTACAGGATTATTACGAACTGGAAGGCGCTCGCGCTAAACTTGCTGAACTTGGACGCAAGAAAGTGGATGCTATTCTTAAACTTCAGCAGAAAGAGGATGCGTATGCCAATACCAATGTAAATACCTTTTCCGGTACACCTAACCCTACACATCCTCTTGACTCGAAAAAACTTGCGAAGTCTTCTAAAAAATATTTTGGAGCAACACCGGTCACTTCCAGCGGCGCAATGGTGGCTGGTCAGGCATCAGGTGCTGCCGGACAAGCAATGCAAAAGGCGGCAGCAAAGCGAGAACGCGATAAAGCTCAACAAGAATACGATGATATTGTTGCACAAGAGGATGCGTTGTATAAAAAATTTGGAGCCAAACTTGATGTTAAAGGCAAGAAGGTTGGCGGGAAAGGTAAAAAAGTTGGTGGCGATGGCGGAGGTAACGCTGAAGCCCCCGAAGACGATTCTCGCGCCAATGTCTCAGAATTTATCACTAAGATAAATAATTTCTATGATCGCCAGAAAACAGCTATGATTGAAAAGATGACTGAAGATGGCGTTGAAAAAGATTTGCAGGACTATGCTGTGGCAAAGATTGAAAATAGACGAAATGCAGCTCTTGCAGCCGCCAAACAGTCGCTCGTTCTCGGCACTAAAGCATGGGATGACTTCAAGGCTTCAATGGATAAAGACCTCAAAGAGAAGGACGATGAATATGGGCAGTCACAGTCAAGAATGTTGAAGGACGCAATCCAGTCTACAGATGTAATGAAGTTGCGTTCCAACCTCCTAAAGCAAATGCCAAAGATCAAGAAAGGCCAGATGGTTGGTTTGAAATCTGACGAGCGCGACCGTGCATATCTTGATCGCCTTTGGCTTGAGGAATCAAAGAGTGAAGACAAGCAAGCAACTCTTGACCAAAAACAGGCAGAACAGCGACGAAAGGAGCTTTTGGAACACGATTATACGGGTATAGTACAGCAGAACTCGTTCCTCGGATTGGCAAAAACTGGATTTGTTGATATAGATATAAATGAAATTGACAGGGATAGGGATTCTATCATAAAGGTCTTGGAAAAAGCGCGTAATAATATTGTTGGCGTTTTTCAGACAGGTGGCCAAAAAGATGCGCTACTTAAATTTCTTTTTGGTGAGAATTATGAAAATATGCCTATGCAGTTTCTTTCTCTACTTGATGCTTCGGAAGAGGATGTACGTTTGTTCTACCAAAAGCTCATTCAGTACAACTACGAGTATGAGTCGGCAAACAAAAAGGGCGATGACGAGCGCAAGGAACTGAACGATTACGTATGGACGAAAGATGCCACCCAGAAACAGATGCAAGCTACGATTGACTATCAAGAGGAGCAGAATAAGGAATCCTCACGTCAGTATTCGTTTGGCGCAAAAGGCGACACCATTACTCCATGGGGTCAGACTATGGCTACCGACCCTGAGTTGGCTCTACTCAAACTAAAATACGACTTAGCTAAGGAGTATTATAAGTATGTTGAGAATCATAATGGTTCTGACGAGCAGAAGTTGGATGCAGCAAAAAAGATAGCCGCTGCCCACGATGCCATTATGGACTCTGTAGCCGCAAAAGCAAAAGCCACAGCCGAAGCCCAGATGAAGTGGTATAAGCCTATCGAGCAATATGGCTCGGCTCTTGGCGAGGCGTTGACCGACGAAAGCAAGTCGGTGAAGGATGCTACCAAGAGCATGATAAACTCGTTCATTGACCTTACTGGCGAATACGTGCAGCAGAAACTCACCCAATGGGTGATGACGAAGCTCTACAACTCGCTCATGGCAGACTCGGAGCAAGAGTTGGTTATAGCCAAGCGGGGTGCCGCCATTGAGAACGCTACAACCGCTGTTACCGAAGCAGATGTTGAAGTGGCTGCTGGTACGGCAGCGGGTGCAGCAAACACTATTGGTACGCTTGGTTGGTGGGGTATTCCTCTCATAGCCGTAATAGGCGCTGTACTTGGCGGTTTGCTGTCGCTCGCAAAAGGTGCTCTGAGCAATGCTTTCGGTGGCAATAAGAACAACAACGACACCAAGCGCAACTTCAAGGTCACATCCGGCATGCTCACTTACGACTCCGGTAACGTGCAAGACCTCCGTCCGTTCGTCGGTAACGATGGCAGTCTTTATTGGGCATCCGAGGACAATAAGCCACACGATGGCGTAAAACTCCTTACACGTCCTACTGCCACCACCATCAACGGTCAACCGTCGTTGGTAGCCGAGAACGGTCCAGAGCTGGTAATCGGACGCGAGACAACCCAGGCAATGATGATGAACAATCCTCAGTTGCTGAAGGCTCTCGTCAATTACGACCGCAACTATTCAGGTCGCCGTGCCTATGACACTGGCAATATAGCCGAAACAAGCCCCACGGTAGCCGCAGGAGCTTCTGTAAGCGACGAAATGGTGTCTGTACAAGCCAACACAAATGTTGCGCTCCTGCAAGCCGTAAACACGCTCCTGCAACGTTTGGAGCAGCCAATCGAAGCCAAAATTGATATGTATGGCCGTGGCAAACTCTATGACAGCATGGCAAAGGCCGACCGCTTTATGAAGAATAAGTCATAGGTTAATGAATTATCAAATGTTAAAATTGTTAAGACCGTTTCGTTGAGATAGCGAGACGGTCTTTTCGTATGTGCCTTTTTCCCGAATTAAAAGTGCAAACCTTGCACGTCTGTAACTCATTGATACTTTGCACTTTCAACATGTCATATACGTCAAAAGTGCATAAATACATATAAACTCTCTACTATATACTATATTTTTCGACCATTTCTTTTCTTCCCCATTTTCAAAATCCCCTAACCTCAAATTAAAAGTTAGTAGCATTAACGCCTATGGCGTAACTAATACACTCTCAATAGGTTATGAATGTATGAGAAGGGGGTAGCTCGGCAGAAAATGGTGGATTTATGGGGAAATACGATGTATTTTCTTATATATTTTTTTTTCTTACGCACCCTTATATCTATAAAAAATAATTAATTTTTTGCACTTTTAGAATATAACTAATTGAAAATTTGGAAGATAAGTAGGATTTTGGTTAGCACAAAGCTTGCTCAAAGCATACATTTGCCTTGCACTTTCAGAACGTGTTTTGCACTTCTGAAGTAAGAATGTTCGGCTTGCTTTCTTAAAGTATGCACATTTGATTTCGGTTTTGCACTCTTGAGAAGTCTAAAGTGCAAGTTTGCACAAAGACCTTGAAGAGTTAAAAAATGTATAGAAACGTGGATAAACGAACGTAAGAATTGGTTATGTTTATTTTTATTCTTAAATTTGCAGTGATAACAATACTGACATTCGTTTAAGGCTATAATATGTTTGATGAAATTTGCTCAATATACGAGTCGTCCACCGACAACAAGGGTAGGTTCGTTGACCGTGAGACGGGAGAGTGCATCCAGCAGATGTCTATACGTGAGTTTTGCTTGACGGACAGATGGAAGCCGTATGTGCAGCGTCTGCGTGCCATGCGTCAGGAGTTAGGCAGCAAGGCGAAGAAGATGCCCGAATACATCGAGACAAAGAAGATGTTGCCCGGTGCTACCCTTAGTGGACTGTTTGAACTCTGGGAGGATGATTGCATTGACAAGAACGGACGTACATATCGTGATGTAGTCAGCCGTCGCGAAACACATCTGAAGCAGCACACTGGCTGGCTTGCCATCGACATTGACTTGGACGACAATCAGCAGATTACCTGCTTTGACAATATCCGAAAGGTTTGCCGTTTCCGTCCGGAGGTGGCATTGCTCATGCGTTCCTGTTCAGGTACTGGCTATTTCGGCTTGGTGCGTTTGGCTTACCCTGAACAGCATAAGGCTCAGTTTAAGGCTCTGAGGCAGGAATATGCAGCGTTAGGCATCACGCTCGACAAGGCATGCAGCAACATCGGACGTGTGCGCTTCGCCTCATGGGACGACCCTGAGCATATATATATAAACGAAAAAGCCATTCTATATAAAGGTCTGGATGCGGGAGAGACACAAATCTTGCTGACAGACACATCACACCGGCATCAGCCGGGCAGGTACAGCAAGGGTCCTGACAGTTGTGACATTATCTATCTGAAGGTTTCACGACTGGTCAGCAAGATAGAGGCATGTGGCGTTGACATTATGGGATGTTATGACGAATGGGTAAGATGCGGAATGGCATTGCACGATGTGTCGGCTTTGTATGGATATGATATGTGGAAGAGGGTTTCACGTTTTCGTCCTGCCGAAGCGTCACACGGACATAAAGACAGCGACTTCAGTAGTCGTTGGGCAGGTTTTGCCAACAGCCGAGTGAGAGCAGAGACGTTTTTCTGGATGTGTAAGCATAGCAATATAGAGCTGACGGATGATGACCTCAGAGAGATTTATCAGAAGCAGTGAATTGGCAGAAATTTTACTCTAAAACACCTTCTATGCGTGTCCTATGCGAGTTCTATTCGTGTTCTATTCGTGTTCTATGATTCTTCATTTTATATTTACTTCTTTTTCATTGATTATTTTAAGTGAAAAATTTCAATAAAACGATATATGAAACTAATAACAATTACCGGTCCGAGTGGTGCAGGAAAGGACACTGTGGCTCGGATGCTGTCCGACTTGGGCGGCTATAAAGTGATATGTTCTTATACCACCCGTCCGAAGCGTGATGGCGAGATTGACGGTGTGGAACATCATTTTGTAGAGAAGTGTGATGTACCGCACGATAAGATGCTTGCATACACCCAGTATGGCGGCTATGAATATTGGACCACCGTAGAGCAGGTGGGCGACAAGGCTATTTACGTCATTGACGAAGACGGACTGAAAGCCTTGTGTAAGAAATTTCCGGATATCGAGCTGTTCAAGATTTGTGTGTCGGCTAAAGAGCGCACACGTCTTCGCCGAGGCGTTACTCCTGAGCGCATGGCACGTGACAAGCAGCGCAAGCGTCTGCCGTTGTCGTTCTTCAACGCGGTAATCTTCAACAACGATTCGCCAAGCGACTTGCTGGAAGAAGTGCAGCGCGTGAGATACATGATTGTGTAAGCATAGAGAATATGAGAATGCACTATCTTTTAAATAATAAATTAAAATTCATAAGCAATGAAATTCACCGAGCCACAAGTGGAATGGTGGCAGCAGACCTCTCTTGCACAACACATAGCAAGAGTGGGCAGAATATGCTACAAGGCTAAGGGCAAGCAGCCCGAAGAAGGAATGACCGAAGAGGAAGTGGAAGCCTTTATTCAGAAGCGCGACGAGGAACGCTGCAAGGGCTTCTGGGAAAGCGGACATTGCTCGATGTATCGCCACGGCACCGTCTACTTTTTCATGCCTAATGAAAAGGGCCTTCCTAACTACATCTGGGCGTATCTGAATGCTTCGCCTTACATCGACTATGCCACAAAGAATCACAAAGTATGGATTAGCACTAATATGCAGTTCATGCTTGAGAACAAGAACCTGATGGATGCACTTAGCCCGTATGGTGTCAGCGAGGACGAGTTTATCGAGAAGGCTCAGAAGTATAAGTGTGAGGAAGCGTTCTCCATTATCCGCATGACGCTGGTAGTAACCACGCAGATAAGCACATCGCGCGAACTCAACCGCACGTCGCCCAACAGCATAGCCGAGCAGAGCACACGCTACTGTAATATGGAGAAGAAGGGAGGCGTACAGATAGCACGTCCGCATTGGTATGATGAAGGCACTCGTTGGCAGCGTATGGTGTATGGCTTTGTATGCCGAGTGTGCGAGTGGGGCTACAACCGACTTCTGAAGGCTGGATTGAAGCCGCAGGATGCACGAGGTGTTCTGCCTCTTGACACCTATACCGTTGTGGCATATACATACACTATTGCCGACTGGAAGCATATTCTTGATTTGCGCTATCATGGCAAGACCGGCACACCGCATCCCAATGCAAAGATTGTTGGTGAGAAGATACGCAACATCATTCTTGAGCGTATGCGCCAGTATTTTGCGGTGTTTGACATTTAATCATCAATATAAACTATATATATATCATGGCGAATTTAACATTAAACGAATATCAGAACAAGGCAATGAGTACTTGTATGCCTGAGAGTGACAACCTCTTCTATATGCTTGCCAATCTCGTAGGTGAGGTTGGCGAGTTTGCAAGCAAAGCCGGCAAACACATGCGTAAGGGCAAGCTGCATATAACTACAACACAACGCGACGAGGAAGGCAAGATCTTGCATACTCAGGTGTGGAATGTATCTGACGAGGAACGTCATCTTATGCTTTCAGAAATCGGCGACATTCTCTGGCAGACAGCAGGACTCGCCAAAGTTATGGGCGTTACGCTCGAAGAAGTGGCAGAAGAAAATCTCGCAAAACTTGCCTCTCGTAAGCAGCGAAATGTCATTGTCGGTGATGGTGACGAGCGTTAGTATTTTATCCAGATAATCGACCTTATGATAAATAGCATAAATTATGGCTAAATCCAACCCTATCAAAGCGAGAGAAGAACTTGTGCGCAATCAGCCCACCATCTACTCTTTCAACTTCCGTGACGTGCCTTCGGGTAAGTATGCCGAGACATTGGACGTTCTCTTCCATAATCCGGATTATAGTGAAGCCGTTGAGAAGCGCAATCGACTTGTGAAATCTGCCGAACGTTTACGTCCAGGTTCAAGCGAAATGGTGAACCTTATGCGTACCATTCAGCAACATGACCGCAAGTTGGCGGACACCATGTATGCCTCCATCGTGCAGACAAATCTACATTCAGAGGTTAGCTATGATTTTCTTTCGTTCGGCACCCTACTGAAGTATTATGTTAATTACAAGAAGGACGGTATGCGTGAGCGTGTTGACCGCATGGCAGCCAATCTTGATAAGGTTACGTTCCTCGCCGATATGCTTGAGAGTATTGTTACCGACGTGAAAGCTGATATGCGGGAGGTGTTTGATGGCAGCATTGAGTTTAATCAGTTTGACGCTGTACTGAAGGTGCTTACTCAACTACGCGGATTCTTTAAGTCTGCCCGACGTGGCGATGCCGAATCTCCCGAAGCTCAGCTCTACTTCGACTACTCCGACTCCATCAATGATTATCTTGAGAAGCGACTGAAGACATATACTGACAAGTATCGCAAACTGCATCTCGCTGCGCAGGTCTACACTGAAGCAGACCTCATAGAAGGTCTGAATCAGTTCTTTGGCAGTAGCGACAAGTTCGACATGAGCGTTATCGGACATACCGAGTCGGGAGGTTGCTATATCGATTTTGCGCAGCTCTGCCTTCGTCTTCGTAGAAACGACATCGAGAAAATAGAAAAAGTGACAGGAAAGATGCAGTCTAACAGCATGACCGATGCTGCATTGCGCTACAGCTTCAATGCCACTGATTTAATTATGAGCCAATACAAACGGCCCAAACCAAAATAATAACCGTTATGCCTAACATTTACCTTCGCCTACCCACCAGCCGTTGCCAGTTCTTCCGCAATCGCGATCCTAAGCACGTGCTTGCCAAGGACGAGCCATTGGTGTTTAGTATCTATACGCATGAGCATTTTATCCTTCGTCATTATATTACGAACACAACGGAACAATCTCGTTCGCTTGATCCTCAATGTTTTTCGCACCAGCAATGGCGTAACATGATGGCAGGGCGGCATCCCAATGGTGGAGCTTCAATATTGATTCGTGATAATCAAAACTATCTTTCTTTTGACGAAGTGCAACGTATTTTTGGCTATCGTGATTACAATAAAAGTGAAGACATGGACTATCTCTGCATTCGTTTGCCTTACGAAGTAGAGGTTGTTGATGTCGTAAAGCAAGTTACATCGACGTGGAATCTCACTAAGGAAGGTGTGTGGCAGCTCAAAGCTGCGCTTAATAATGAATTTAAGCGCAGCCTTATAGAGTGGGCCATGTCTACTTTTGACTATTGCACCTCCAACAATCGTATTATCTGTCGTAAGCACGTAGCCATGCTTGAACGCTTCCTAATGCGTTACGGCATTGACCCTACCGAGCAAGAGAAAAGCAATATGAGGCGCGTCATTGATCGTTGGTTTGCTGCGGAGAACAAGAATTTCAAGGCTTATTCTTGTGCTGATATGCAGTTCATAGACGAGAGTGAGCGCACGGTCTCGTTCGAGAGAATAGAATGGGAATAGTATTTCCGTGTAAACAACTGTTAAATGATTTTGTAAATTAAGTTAAAAAACAACCCTTTTTAAAAAGTAAATGGAATTGCCCAATAAATGCAAAGAATTGTTCCTTGATGGCATTACTGATGTGATGTTTTATCCAAGGGAAGAGTGTGTTATCCCTGTGCCGTTCAGTATGGCACAAGTGTTATATATTAATAATTGTAGTCTGCCCGCCGAGCCAACTTTACGCTTGGCTACGAGTGGCGAAAACTACGTTATTGTAGAGAATCTTAAAGTGAAGATGACGCTCGCCAAACAGGGCTATGGCACTATATATACCTATGATATTAGTGCAAATGTGGCAAATGGAGGCGAAAATGTGCGTGAAGCCTACCGAAATATGCGTGATAAGGAGTATCTTGTGGTGTTGCGCAAGATGGACGGGTCTTTGCAGTTGTGCTACACCCTACCCCATACATTCGGTATTGGTGGCACCACTGACAACAGCCAGACTGAGTTGGCACGAACCTTCACAGCCACCACGCAAGCCTTGTCGGAGCCTATACCCATCACGCTTCGAGAGTAAAGCTATGCAACCATTTTTCTGATACATTATATTATACTGTTTAGAGCCGCTATTCGTGAGAATGGCGGCTTTTTTTGTCCTAATGTTAAAAACCACGGTCTTTAATTTTGCATACGGATAACACAGCGGAGTGGTAGCAGCTGGCAGCTCGCTTGGCTCATAACCAAGAGGTCGGTGGTTCGAGTCCATCCTCCGCAACATTTAGCAACCAGGTAAAAGGGTTGTATTCAGGATAACAACACAAATACATTTTTTCAGATGATAACTACACTCCTTGAACTCTCCACTACTAAGTACTGGATGATGCACCCGCCGATGCTCAATGCCCTTCGCATTGGCATACAGGAGAACATTGCAGGGCGCATTGCCCTTACAGCGGAGCAGACTGTTAAGCGCATGGCATACGCTATTGGTATGACCGACAATGGCGAGAAGTTGCAATTCTCAATGTCTTCAAGCGAGAAGGAGGCAGACAAGTTTGTAGCCGTGCTGCCCGTCTGCGGTCCGATTACCCGTAATGGCGACGCTTGTTCTTACGGATCAATCGACTTCCGTGACATGATGATACAGACTTCCAACCATCAAGAGTGTAAGGGTATCATCGTTTACATCAATTCCGGAGGCGGTTCGGCAGCTGCAATTCCCGACTATAAGTACGCCATCGACTATGCCCACTCAAAGGGCAAGAAAGTGATTGCCTTTGTGGATGGTGTTTGCTATTCGGCTGCTATGTATCTGGCTGTGCTTTGTGACGAGATTTACTACATGAACGTGAAGGACGGTTTCGGTTCTATCGGCGTGATGGGAGGCTTCTACACTATGTTGTCTGGCGAGAAGAACGCCTATACAAACGAGACTTGGAATGAGATTTACGCCACACAGAGCTACGAGAAGAACAAATGGTATCGTGATGCCGCCAAGGGCGATTACGAGGAAGTGCAGAAAGACCTTGACGAGACTTGCGAGGAGTTTATGACCGACGTAAAGGTCTACCGTCCGAATGTCACCGACGAGCATCTGCATGGAGCTACCTTCGAGGCAAAGGATGTTGAAGGCATACTCAACGACGGACAGTCAACTCTTGACGAGCTTGTAAACCGTTTCCTTGCGGACGATGATTCAAAGCCAAAGGACGACACTATTGCAACCAACATAAACACAAATATAAACATGGAGAATTACCCATTGATTTGCTCTGCTTGCGGATTGCAGGCTGGCGAGATTGCCGTTACGGAAGAGGGCGCGTATATGAACGCCTCGCTTCTTGACAACCTCGAAGCCCACATGAAGGAGGCCGAGCAGAAGGTGACTGATGTAGAGCTGAAAGCCACCACCGCGGAGAACGCTCTCGCAGAATTGCAGGGCAAGTTCGATGAACTCTCCGCCAATGTAAACGCAGCCAACGAAGCAAAGGAAGTCGCGGAGACCGCACTCGCCGAAGCTAAGGAGGCTCACAGTAAAGAACTGAGCGACCTTAACGCACAGTACACCGAGGCTCTTGCCAAGAAGGACGACGAGTTGAAAGCTCTCACCGAGGCAAAGGACAAGGAGATTGCCACTCTCACAGCCGCAAAGACTGAGACCGAGGCAAATCTTCAGGGTGCTAAGGACGCACTCGCCACAGCCGAGCAGTCGCTTGCCGACAAACAGGCTCAGATTGACGAGCTGACAAACGATGCCGGCACTGAGCAGAACGCTGGCAATGCTCCTACTAATAATGGCGAGGGAGCTAACATCAAGAAGGTTCAGACAGGCTATCCCACATGGAACGATGCCGACCCCGTAGCTTCTAAGAAAGCCATCGAGGAATACAAGCGTAAGAACGGCATCCTCTAACAACACAACAACAAAGACAATTACAAAACACAACCAACACAAAAATTAAACAAGACTATGGCAACACCAAAAGACTTTATTGGTATCAGCGCACTTCAGGAAGTGGCTAATCAGGTATTCGCAAGTGTAGTACAGGGTCCTGCTTTCGCTAATCCCGAGGAGATGAAGCGACTCGGCATTAAGACTATTAGCGGAGTCCAGTACAAGCGCACCATGAACGTATTTATCCGCAAGGGTGGCACCACCCGTCGTAAGGACATGAATCCGACCATGAACGGCACAATCGGATTCCTCAAGGAACGTGTATTGACCGCTAAACTCGCCTGGTTTAAGGGAAAAGATAATATAGACCGATATTGTGAGACAATATTCGGCGTAGACGCACAGGGTGCTTATCCTCTCTCAACCGTGGCAGTGGAAGCAGTAATCAAGACTCACGCCGACGACCTTTACAACAACCTCTGGTGGGGCGACATCGACAACGACGTACCAGGTGCATCGGAGGAGAAGAAGGCAATGGGCCTTTACGACGGTTTCATCACTTGCATCAAGCACGACATCGAGGACGGCATCATCAGTGAGGCTAACCATAACCTCATTCACTGTGAGGCAATCTCGGCTCCTGCCGACGCTACTGACTCATCGGCTTACAAGAACTTCCGTGAGGCTTATATGAGCCTTGATCCACGTCTGCGTCGTCAGAAGGTTTACGCCTATATGACTCCCGAGACTGCCATCAACATTGCTGACGGCTACGCTCTTCAGTCATACGGCACACACAAGCTCAATGTTGTGGACGGTGGCAACTACGTCATTCCCGAACTGCCTAAGCTCACCATCGCGCCGGTTGAGGGCATGGGCGCAGGTGACCGCATCATCTTCTCAGTAGAGGGCAACCTTATCTATGCTGTTGACACCGAGAGCAACCAGACTTTCGTTGAAGTGGCTCTTGGCTCTGACAACGATTTGAGAGACGTTGTTTTCCAGTGTCAATCAATACAGGGAGCAATGGTGGCCTCTACGCTGGCTTCCTCGTTTGCGATCACAGACGGTTCGCTTGAGAGCACTGACTTCCAGTCGGGCGACTACACCAACTCTAACCTTGTCGTTACCATTGCTCATGCCGACGCAGACACAGGCAAGATTGACGCAAAGGTTAAGGTGGACGGCGCAGAGTACAAGACTCCGATTGCGACTACTCCAAACCAGATTATCTCTCTCGTAGCCGAGGACAGCGCAACTTACAAGTTCGTGTCATGGAGCAACGGCAAGACCGATAAGACAATCCAGCTTACCGCTTCCGGCATGAACATGGGCTTGATAGCCTTCTTCAAGAAGAACGGCTAATCCCGCGAGGCGGTTTCTTTTGTCTCTATAAATCCCCGGCGGCGGCCGCTTGACCTGACGGAAAACAGTGACCGTCGCCATTTCTTTTTTCGGATAACACAACACAAAAACTTATAAGAATATGGCAGTAACAGCAACATGTCCTGAGATTAAGGACGTTCTCGCAGCTAATGAATGTCTTGAGAACTTTGGTGGTCTTGGTGTCAATGTCTACGTCTTCAATAAGGCAGACCTTAAAGCTCCCTTGAAGGCCGAAAAGAACATCTACCCTGCATTGACCTCTGAGTCGTTCAACACTGGTAAGGGTCTTTACAAATTCGAGTGTAAGGAGAGTAGCCAGGGTCACTCTTTTGAGTCACTTGGCCGAAGAGGCGGTTATAAACAGCAGATTGACTATGTGCTTGAAAGCGTAAACGCAGAGTCGGCAGAAGTGGCACGTGCTCTGAACAACCTCGACCTTGGCTACATCTTCCAGGATGGTGAGAAGAGCATCATTGTGTACGATTCTCAGCATAAGGTAGAGTATGCTTCGGGTGGCATTAAGGGCGACACGGGCAAGAAATCTGACGATGAACGTAGCGTTGTTTGTAGCGGAACTCTCCAGCCTACAGCATACGGACGTTATGAGATTGCAGAGCCTGAGACCGGCGGTTGGGACTCGCTCCTTGCGACAAAAAAAGAGTAAGCGATATTGACGCACAGAGCGAGGACAATATCGCAAAAGAAGTGCTCGACAATGCCGATTCTTCTTTCTTCAGTACAAGTGACGAAGAGGAAGGAACAACGGCAAAGAAGAGCAAAAAGTAATCGCTCATACGAGGAAGGTTTTTCATCATACGACAAATTCCCTGCATCAATCCTTTATATAAAAGGTATTGATGCAGGGATTTTTTATTATACACATATTAGTATTATGACAAAATAATACTAAAATTAGCATTTCTAATACCGAAGCGAAACCAAATACGATAAATACCTGTAATTTTGCAATTAGAAAAGATTTTTTGATTACGTTTTGTTGTAAACGTAGAATAACTAAAACTTATAGGATTTATGGAACTAAGACATTTGCGTTCGTTTGTAAACGTAGCTGAAACCAAGTTATTTAGTATGGCAGCCACACGTTGTTGCGTCACCCAGTCGGCGGTAAGCCAGCACATTCGCGCCTTGGAGGACGAGTTGGGCTGCAAACTGCTTATCCGCACATCACACGGCATTATGCTCACCGAAAGCGGCGAAGCCCTGTTGCCTCGCGCCAAAGAAATACTGAAGCAGACCGAGGACTGCAAAGAGCAAATCTATGCCCTCAACAACTGCATGACGGGCGAACTGCGTATAGGCGTAGGTTCGTTTATTGCTCCGTACGTCCGTATGGCAGCATTGATATTCATGGAGAGATACCCTAACGTGCGTATCAATGCCGACTTTACTAAAGCCTACATCCTCAACCAATCGCTAAGAGCGCACATGTTAGACCTTGCTTTCACCATGAATATGGCATACCGCCACGAAGGAATAGAGTCGCGCCCCTGCATACCTTTTAATGTGTATGCTATTATGCGCGACACCCATCCGCTTGCCTCGCTCTCAAAGGTGTCGTATGAGGACATTCTGAAGCACCCTATCATCATGCCCGACATAGGCGAACGTGCCATTGATACTTTTCATCAATACATACAGCGCGACCTATATAAGCTCAACATCAAGTGCATCATCAGCGACCCTGACGAAGCCCTTGCCTCGGTGGAAGAAACCAAGTATATAACCTTCATGCCTAAGCTCTACCTGCGCAACCACCCTACCCTTGTGGCGCGTCCCATCGTCGGACTCGAACAGCAGTTGATGAGCAACGCCCACTGTATGCAGGACGTACCTAAGAAGCGAGCTGCACAACTCTTCCTCGACATCATCCGCGACGAGGTAGTGCCATACATTTCCGTAGCCGAAGAGTCGCAAGGGAAGTTCACACCGCCACCTTGATAGTCATTAGTTTTTCTTATAATGAACCGAGCCTCACGTTAGCAGCGTGAGGCTTTTTAATTTTAGTATTAGCCGAAATTATATGTTATCCCATAGCAAGAACACTTAATAAGAAACTCTTCGCCCCCACCACTTTCTCCCATACCTTTGCAATAAGTTCAATAATGAACGAAACCAAACACAAACAACTATGCAGATTAAAACTAACGACGGCAACTATGATGTTGCCAGCAAGGGACTCGGCAACACAGCCTTGGGTCTCGGCATCGCAGGCTTGGCAACGAGCCTGTTGGGAGGCAGCGCCTCGCTTCTGGGCATCGGAAGAAACAACGGTATGACCGCTAACCCGTCCGACCCTGATGCGCGTTTCGTAACTAAGAGTGAGACTAACCTTATCCAGGAGAACAGCACTCTGAAGACCGAACTCGCAATTCAGAAGAGCGAGAACTACACCGACAAGAAGCTCGTGGAAGTGACACAGTATCTCGACACGAAGTTGCGCCGTGTAGAAGACAAGGTAGACGCTAACAAGGATGCGCAGCAAGCCGTCAACGCACAGCAGATGGCTTACAATGCGGCAGCCAACGCCAATATCGACGTGCTCAAGTCGCAGGTAGCCTCATTGTTGAGCGTAACCAAGTTGTTCATCCCTTCAACCAACGTATGCCAGACTGGTTGCGGTTGCGGATGCAATCAGTAGGAGAATGACGTAATCCAGTTATATATATGGAATACAAAAACTCGCAAATCTTGGCGGCAGTCGTGTCCGAATGGGCACGACCCGCTATTTCGCAGATAGCCGCAGGCAACCTCATGCGCCTGCCCATGCTTCAGTCTCTGCAAGCCACCATCAGCTCGTTAGGCCTCGTTAGTGGCAACTATGCCCTACAGAAAGACATCGAGCCGCTTATCCAACCCATCGTAAACTCGCTCGTCGCACCTATGCTTGCCCGATATTTCGGTCAGATACCCGAAGAGAGTATACCGCAGATGGCACACGACATAGTGGAGAAGATGCGCGGTAACGGACCGCTGTCGGTGCTCGAAGGCATGGTGACGTTTGAGGAGGAAGACCTCAACGAGCTTGCCGATCTTCTTGACAAGAACCTTCCCGTAGAGCAGACGCAAGGCTATCATGTAAAACATTGAACAGAGTAACAAACCAAGCGGCGGCAAGCATCGTCGCTATAATAAAACAGAAACGATTATGAACAAACGTACCATTCCGGCTATCATCATAGCCACACTTGCGGCAGGTGCAACCGCCGCCGCACCCTATTATGATGTCAACATCACACAGCAGCTCTGCACACCGGCTTGTGTAGACGAGACTCCCGTGTTCGCTCCGAAGTTCTCCGTCAAGAGCATTGCCAACGTAGGCACCTCACAGTATATCATCGTCATTCACGTTGAAGGCGTAATAAACTACATCCCTTGCAACTGCGGCTCATGCTGCACACGCTCACAAGTGGTGTCGCAAGATTTCACCATTCCTGTGTTCAGCGCCACTGCCATCAATTCGGCAACAATAGCAGTTGGCACCGTCCAGAACGGCATTGCACGCATGTCGTGCTGCAACTGTTCCAAGACTTTCGTTTCCGACTGCCCCGTAACGCTCACCCTTGTAACTACATAAAGCCATGATAGTTCTGATAGCTATAGCCACCATGATAGCCGCCACGCTCGCCCAACACCTCGGACTGGCCGAAGCCATTGCCCATGTTGTTGACAAGGTGGCATCATGCCCTCAGTGTTTCACTTTTTGGGTTACAATGTCGGCGTTGCTCTACCTCAGCCACGATGTCTACACATCGACGCTGGCGGCTATTGTGGTGGCATATCTGTCAAACTGGTTTGTGTTGTTGCTGCTTATTCTTCAACGTAAATTCACAAAGCTATATGAAAAAGAAAGACACACAACCGACCGCCTCGACCATTGAGGCAAAGGCAGAAAGCAAGCCCGAAGCGCAGACATTCTATCCTATATTGCATGTCTCTGTGCAAAAAAGCCTGATTGTCCCACATTTTCGGGGCATTTGCCCTACATGTTAAACATATAAAACTCAAACAAAATGAATTACAAACAGATGATTGAACAGGCTCGTGCCAATGGTATGGCTACCGAGAAGAAGATGTGGGCAGCAGTAGAAACTCTCTCTACCGACCTTCTTGCGCTGGAGCAGACCGACCCTAAGCTATATTGGCACATCCTGCGCCGTCAGCACGCCGTTCTCTACGGACGGCACTATTCTGAGAAGATGGCCAACCACGATGTGAATGCTCTTGTCTATAGCGGCATGTACGATGAAGAGGGTATGCCAACCGATGGCGGCGCACATTGGACTCGTATCAAGGTAGACGAGCTGACTAAGGGCATGAAGTTTCACGCCAACGTCAACGCATGGGACAAATACGTCGCCTTCAACTCTATGTATGCCGACCTTTGCGCTTGGATGAACGAAGAGGAGATAATCAAGGCAGCCTATGCCTTCTACTTCTGTGATGACGATTGGCAGCCCTGCGAAGACGACTGTACTAAGGTGTGGGACTATAACGCCCTACACGCCACGCTGTAACATCCACGGCTTTTACATTTGTTCTTCAAGCCAACGGAATACGCGGAATTAACAGAAAATCTGCACTCTTTTCTGTTATTTTTGTGTATTCTGTTGGCTTATATATTATAACACTCTTGCACTGTTTTCTGTTACTTTTGTGTATTCTGTTGGCTTATATATTATAACACTCTTGCACTGTTTTCTGTTACTTTTGTGTATTCTGTTGGCTTATATATTTAACACTCTTGCACTCTTTTCTGTTTCTTTTGTGTATTCTGTTGGCTTTTATTTTTTTTCGTGCAAATAGCAAAATTCGTTGTCCCCTCCCCGTCGTTGTCCGCTTTCGATGTCCGCCCCACTAAAATAACTTTCCCTATCTTTGTCCTCGGAAAGTTTAATTAATTTATTGTTTTATGTTCAACACACCCGATACCCGCAGCATCGATTTGCGCTTGCCTCGCTCATGGAACGAGTGCACCACCACGCAGCTTGAGATAATCTCCCGCGTCATGCTTGAGCAGATACAGCGCGTGGACCGCTATCATCCCTTTGACATGCGCAACGTGAAGATAGCTTGTTTCTTCCTGCTTGCCGAAGTTGATATAGTGAAAGGTCCTGACGAGTCGCTGCCCATCGAAGACCAGTACTATCTGTGCCGGATGGCATCCGACCGTCCGCGCCGCATCCGTCTGCCCCGCAAGAGCGATGACGAGAAGGTTTTTCCTATTTATCTCTGGCAGCTCAACTATTGGCTCACGGCCAAGCCCAAGACCGACGACCGCAACTCGCCCGAATACATTGCTGCAGGAGCCGGCACACTCGACTGGATGGATAGCGAGAAGGACAGTCCGCTCACACGTTTCCCCTACCCCACGCTTCGCCTACGCAATCCGCAGCACTGGTTACGCAAGCGCACCGAGTTCTCCGGTCCGGCGCAGGATATGGACGGCTTCTCATGGCAGCAATATCGTTTTGCCTCCGACCTCATGGGACAATACACCTCGCTCTCCAACAACCTTGTCAAGATGAAGCAGATGGGCAAGTTCACGGCCGAGCAGATACAGTTGCAAGCCGACAGCGTAGACCAGGCACGCTCTATGTTTCTTGCCACAATCTTCAACCGTTGCATCGACTTCATCGACACCAACACCAACATGAAGGTGCACGATTTCTATTACGACGTGCGTCAGTTCGACACCCAAGCTCCACTCTTCCGTCGCTTCCCCGACCACCAGTGGCAACCCATTCTCTTCTGGTGGACCGGTATGATGCACACCCTCTCACGGCGTTATCCCCATGTATTCAAGGTGCAGAAGCTCAACCGCACACAGCCACCCTCCACCCCACTTGAGATATACACCGCCACCATAGCCACTATGCAGAAATACGCTGGACTGACTGAAGACCAGGTGAACAACCAGTCGTATTCGCTCGTGCTGGAGCATCTGGAGCGACTCTCGAAGGAGAATGAGGAAATGGAGAAGATTAGGAAGAAGTAGTAATGTATTAACGAAAATATAGAGTATGAAGAACGTAAAGATTTTTGCCAAGACTATTGAGGCGGAAGCCCAGAAGCAAGTAAGGCAGATGGCAGAGAGCGAGGCCTACCGCGACTGCAAAATTCGCATTATGCCCGACTGTCATGCGGGCAAGGGATGCACCGTAGGCACTGTGATTGAAACCCGTGGCAAGGTTGTGCCTAATACCGTAGGCGTGGATATAGGCTGTGGTATGCTGGTATTCAAGTTCGCCGAGAAAGATATAAACCTTTCGCTTCTCGACCGAATCATCAATGAGTCGGTGCCGAGCGGATTTGACGTTCACGAAAAGTCCAAGCTAAAAGTTTTGAGTCCGCTTACGTCACATCTTTTGCTCGATTTGCACAAAAGGACACAAGGCTGCTTCGACCCCGACTATATCGGACGCTCGCTTGGCACCCTCGGTGGCGGTAATCACTTCATCGAGTTGGACGAGGACGAGCAGGGTTATAAGTATCTTGTGATACATTCGGGCAGTCGCAATCTCGGAGTTAAGGTGTGCAACTTTTTCCAACACTTAGCCAAGAAGAATGTGAATCGTAGTGAGGAGCGCAAGCGCATCATCGAAGACTTAAAGAAGTACGGTTTAGAGAAGGAGATTAACAATACGTTGCGTCGTTTGGGTACCGTGCCTCCCGATCTCGCCTATCTTGAGGGAGAAGACCTCGATGCCTATATTTTCGCAGCGAACGTCTGTCAGTGTTTTGCCGACGACAACAGATGGGATATAGCAATGACTATCATCCATGGGCTTCAATTATCGTTTGTGGATTTCTTTACAACCAGGCATAACTATTTCGACATACACTCAGGCATCATCCGAAAAGGAGCCGTGCGTGCCGAAAATGGCGAACAGCTCATAATCCCACTTAATATGCGCGACGGTTCGTTGATATGTCGCGGCAAGGGCAATGAAGACTGGCTTTGCTCGGCTCCGCACGGTGCTGGCAGACTAATGTCGCGCTCGGCGGCCAAGAAGCAGCTCAGCATGGAGGAATACCGACAGCAGATGCACGATATTTACTCTACATCGGTATGCGAGTCAACAATCGATGAGTCACCAATGGCGTATAAGTCGGGTGAAGAAATTGAATCGCTTATAGGCGACACTGTGGAAATTAAAAAGCGCATTAAACCTATATACAATTTCAAAGCGAAAGAGTAAAAAAAGATACTGCGTTATCGTAAGTATTAACAAAAATGTAGAGGACTATGAAGATACATAAAGAGAGACAATACATCGTGACCGTCAATCCGGCATACATCCGTCATTTATATGAGACCCAAGTGGGCGAGAAAAAGCCGGCGGCACAGATCCTTCGGAGCGTATTGCAGGATGTAGACGATTTTATTGAAGGCAAGTGTAAATGGATAACCCAATACATCATGCCCGACGGTTCGCACTCAATCATCATCACGCCCCTTGTGCGGCATAACCTGCAAGAGCGACGCAAAGCGAAGCGAAGAAAGAGATAATACACGAACAGCATAAACATTTTCATCATCGAATGACACGAATGAAGCGGACAAACAAAAATCCGTGAAATCCGTGAAATCCGATGACAAAAAGATTATTAACGAAAATATAGAGTAACAATGAGAACAATCAAGTTTAAGGCAAAGAGTCTTGAGGACGGGGAGTGGAATTATGGCGACCTGTCCCATGTGGCAGATCAGACTCTCGTAAAAAATAATCCGTGCCGTGAAGGGCGTCCTATTTATACGTTTGCCGTTGACCGGAATACCGTCTGCCAGTTCACCGGCTTCCTCGACAAGAACGGCAAGGAGATTTATGAGGGCGACGTGTTGCGGTCAGACGTATATCCGTATAGCTGTCTCAAAGACAACGAGCGCGACAACTATTATGCCGTAGTTTATTACTGTGAGGAAGGAGCTTGCTTTGGCACAGTGACGGCCAAGAACCCCAGTTCTGACGTAAGAGGCATTTCAGACGGCATCCTTGATGATGTAGAGCGAGAGAAAATGAAGAATTTCGAGGTTGTCGGCAATATCCACGAAGAGAAGTGGCAACAATACGGCGAATACTTTAAGACTGAAGAAAAGGAGGCAGACAATGATTAATGCAGAAGACCTTAGAATAGGCGACATTGTGCAGATAAACAAAGATTGCATGTTTCCGAAAGACACGTTGTGTATCGTTACCGAAATCCATCCCGGCCGACAGTATAAAGACAAGAAGGGAGTTGTCAGTCTGAAGGCTGTCAACGACGACGATGACGGTCCCTGGTGGGCTTGGTGCTGTAACATCGATGGCGTGCCCGTCACGCCCGAAATACTTTGCAATAATGACTTTAAGGAAGAGGTCGAGGGCAAGTACTTCACAAGGCCAATCAAAGCCAGAGCAGGCAGCTCCCTTGCCAGATATTTGGTTGTAGAACGGAAAAAATACGCTTGGGCAATATTCATAAAGTATTACAACGTGACAGGCTATGCACTCTTATGTCATATAAAGTACGTTCACGAACTACAGCTCGCCCTCAAGATAATGAAATTTAGTCCGGAAATTAAAGTATAGCTCTATGAAAGCAAGAAACAAGGTGTTGCTTGATAGATACGAGAGTTCTCGCCCGCCCTTCGAGCCACCGACTACAAATGCCCACACTGTATAATGATTGAATATGATTAAAAAGCATCCATTTGACGATTTTCATCAGCGCATCCATTGGAGCGGGACCTGTATCGGAACCGTAACTCAACAATGGGGCAATCCTGCACCTCGTCACGGATGGAGATTAATGATTGAATATGACTAACCCTCACTACAAGCGGCGGAATATGCGTGTTTGTTGAATTATAAATATAAGGAGAAGTGAATTATGAGTTTTAATACAGAAAAGATAATCGTAAAGAACGAGGACACAGGAAAGGATGAAGACGTAAAGCTCTTCTATTCTACCATTACTGACAACGTAGGTATCACTTGCGGCGACCAGGAGGTTTTTCTTACCCAAGACCAATTCGAGGCTTTGGCTTATCTTATGAGGAGATGTTTCTTTACAAGAGACATGTTGGATAAAATGCAGGTAGCCATCAATCGTTGCGAGTGTCCTTATAACGTCTTTTCTTCCCACAACGAAAGTACTTGGGAATTGGAGGTTGAAAAGGATTGATATGACTAATCTTGACTTCTACCAATATCCTCGTGGCAAAAACGGGGGGGTACTAAACACTATGATTTGTCCGACCGTTACTATATCTTCATGGCAGAATAACTATTTTTTGATTGAAGAATATGATTGACATCCAACCCTTAAATGTCTGTATGGGAGGAATAGCAGTAACACTGAATACACGATACGAGCGACTTTGCATTGAGCATTTGATGTCACTTGCCCACTTTCCGAGGACAGGCGTAATGATAGAATACGAATAACAGCAACTATATGATCACAAAACTCAATTTCACCGACCGCACTATCAAGAGTTATGCCATCCGCAAGCTCACACCCAAGGAGTGTTTTCGCTTGATGGGCGTTCGCGACAACGTAATCGGCACGATGCAGAGCAGCAATGCCCAAGCTGCCGAACGTCTGCCCGACTGGAAGGGCAAGGGCTCGCCCGAAGACATGGCTATATCTGCCTCACAGCAGTACAAGCAAGCTGGAAACAGCATTTGTATAGATGTGTTAGCATATCTATATCAAAATCTTTTCTACCCAGCACCACCAAAGCCACGTCCTGGTGAGCAGCTCTCACTCTTCGACGACCTCGAATACACGTTGCCCGACCTGCCGCCCGCCGCTGCCGACAAGAACGAGGAGAAGATATTCCTCACCACGTTCTCCGGCTACGACTCGCAGCTCATGGCAGCCGACGTGCTATGCGAGTGGCATCCCGACTTCCGATGGACATGCGTAGGATGGAGCGACATCGACAAATACGCCTGCCAGATGCACAACCTCGTCTTCCCTCAGTTTGCCGACTGCGCCCTGGGCGACATCACCAAGATAGACTGGCACGAGGTGAAAAGCTCGCTCGAAGGCCGCGAAGTGGACCTCTTCACCTATTCCTCGCCCTGTCAGGACATCTCGCAAGCCGGCAAGCAGATGGGTCTTCAGGAGGGCAGCGACACCCGAAGCACCCTCTTGTGGCGAGTGGCAGATGCCGTGGAAGTGCTGCGCCCCAAATATCTCTTACAGGAGAACGTGGCGGCATTGGTAAGCCAGAAGTTCATGCCTGACTTCCAGAAGTGGCTCAACAAGCTCTCCTCGCTCGGCTACGTCTCACGTTGGGCTCGCCTTAACGCCAAGAACTACGGTGTGCCGCAGAACCGCGACCGTGTGTTCTGTATCTCCATGCGCCAGGACGTAGCCTTCGACTACCAGTTTCCCGAACCATTCGAGCTGCGTACTCGACTGGAGGACGTGTTGGAAGAAGAGGTAGCCGACCGCTATTTCCTCAAAGACGATGCCGTGAGCAAGTTCCTCAAGGCGAACGACTCTGACAACGCCCTATTCCTTCAATTCGACCTGCCACCGACACATGAGGCGGCAATGTTCCTCAAGACGTATTTGCAGATAGAAATGGAACGTATGGGGTTATGGAATAAGGACTTTAAGGCATGTGAGAAGCACTTGCAGTCGCTGCCCGTAACAGAAATGTACGAGCAGTTACAGCAGTTACCTAAATGGATGGATATTCATTATTGGTATGGCTTCACAGATTTGTTCAAGGAGAATATGGAGAGAAAACAATATGCGAACTGACAATCCTCCAGAGAGAGTGGTCCGCATCATTGCCGACCTAATTTGGGGGGCAGATTGTTGACTCATAAAGCATCTATGTTCAGTGCCGAGAGGTTTGGCGGCGTATATCACGACATAGCCATCACCATTATGGCACGGACAGATTGCAGTGACGTTTTCTTTCTCGCAGTAGAATTATGACACTCCCTTTCAACACCGAATCCGATGGCACATCACGCACTATCAAATCCCAATATTTCAAAATGGGAGCAGCGAATGTGCTTGACATTTCATCTGACGGAGCCAACTTTAAAGCCACTGGCGTAATTGTAATATATGAATAACAACCCTCGCCCCATTATCCTCGGCTCCTACAGCCCCTCGCAGAACGGCATTATCGTGTCACCACACGGCATAGCCCTGTGTATTGCTGGGGGAGGTAAGGGTCACGACGTGGATAAACCGAAAATATTGATAGAGTATGATTAACCGATCCGTCCTCGTCCACTACCGCACCGAGGGAGCAAAAGCCTTCCGCCGTGAACATGGCGACCGCGGAGGGTGTAAATACGGCGATAAGTATCACCGCCCCAGCCCATGGCCGTGGAGCAATTCGATAACAACAGTAACAAAAGACAATCTCCTATGCTACACTTTCACATAGCAGCTTTCCGAGGCCGTGACCCCGACAATCCGTCCGACCGCAAGCATCCCTCCTGCGGTCGCTTTTGTCAGCGCATGGAGATAAACGTGTTGGGCATTACAAATACGCTTACGTCAGTAGGCAAGGATAATATGGTATATGTTGAATATTTATAAAGAAAAGAATATGAATATAAACGAACTTATAAACCGCCTTGAGCTTTTGCGTAAAGAACATGGCGAATTGGAAGTAACAGTCAATGACGACGAGATTTTAGATGTTTGTTTTTACAGTTACAAAAACGCCATTGATATTGAAGGTGTTAATGGTAGAGATCTTAATCCTGATTGTTGGTAATGAAAATCCCATTCGTGCAACGCCTCTCGCACCTCTGCCCACGTCGGGGGGTACTCCACCGCACTGTGCCGCACGCTACGACGGATGGGCAGGACTTTACGACGAACACGGACAGCACACGATTGTATTGATAGAATATGAATAGGCATACACTAAATTGTCCGTCCGGCATCTGCTGCGTCCTGACATCCCATTACGCAAGAGAAGGATGGGCGAATATAGCAAGCAATACAACGTCACAATGTAAAGCACCTGCAGTATTGATAGAATATGAATAACAATTTAAAATAGAGACATTATGAGTCAAAAAGAAACAAGAAGCTTCCCTAAAACGGGAGCAAAAACTTTCGAGAATGAGAAACTTTCAGCTTTTCTCCACAGTCTGCCTGAAGGAGCTATGCTTTATTCGCCTTTGTTAGGCTACATAACGGTGTATGACATCAACGAATCGTGCGTTGTGATGGCCCTTCCTAATCCTGTCGAGAATGAACCATACGATTGGACTTTCCTTTACAACGGACGTATAGCGCACTACGACAAAGGAGAGTGTATGCTGTTTCTCTCGCATCTTTACCGGAGTTGGAATGTGCTCAAATTCCAGCTGGGTGACATCGTGGCAATGGACATCAAGTATAAAGATGGCAACATTCTGACCTACATTGTGATTTTCAGCGAAGTGGAATCTACTGATTATCCCAAGATAAGGACATACGCCTGCTTATGCAAAAACAGCGACGTGCTTACTTCTTACGCTCTGCTTGATCTTCGCGGTACACGCGAAGAAGAAGAAAGCATCGAACTGAGATACGCTACGCCTACGGAAGAAAAACTTCTCAATAATGCCGTGGAGAAAATCGGGAAAAGATGGGACAAGGTAAAGCAACTTCTTGTGTCATTAGATTCTGAAGCTCACACTCCCGAGCAGCTGCGCGAGGATTTCAACGCCTTGCAGGAAGAATACTATCGCTTGTGTGAACATTGCAAGAAGTTAGAGAATGAGCGTAACGATTTCCAAAAGAAAGCAGAGTTAGAGTCAGGTAGAATACAGGAAATATTATACAAGGCTATCGAACAAGTAGGGCAGAGTAAACTACAGACCGATGATTGACAAGTATTACATCGGATGGGTACGCAGCGGCAAGGACGGTAAGGGCCTCGTAAAGAGCCGACCGCGCAAACGGATAGCCAATGCCGTAACAACCTCACCGCCCGGCTGCTTTGCCGATCCTCGTGACGGACTGGGCAACACCACGCCGCATATAGTATATGAATATGAATAACATCACCCACACCCTCGTAGTCGGCATGATGCAGACTCCGCCATTCACTCGCATGTTTGATGTACTGCGCAGAGTGTATTCTGCCCAAGGCTTATGTCCGTCTTTGCTTGTACCTACGGGTGGTAATCAAGAGATAAAGGTATTGATAGAACTATAAAAATATAAAGACAATGACAACAGAAGAAAATAAACGCATGGAGGCATTGGCCTACATCATCGCCGACTTGAAGGCAGAGAACATTGAGCTTGAGCAGCGCGTGCATCAACTCATGGACGACTACAACAACGTGGCACGTCAGTTGCGCGGAATGGAGAAGCATGAGCCTAATACAGAAGGCTACACTTTTAGTGAACTGACTGAAGCCTTGGATAAAAGCGAGGCGTTGGAAAAGGATAACAAGCAACTTGCGAACGAGCATAGAAACTTGGAGAGGCTGTATAATGAACTGAACAAAAAAATCAATGCACTCGAAAACACCAATAAGGATTTGCGAAAGCAAAGAGACGAGCAAGAGAAACTCATAAACCGCTTTATGCAAGCCGAGTTCGTTGAAATGGGGCAGGAATGTCAGTATAACTATAAATCTCTCCAAAAGACCAAGCGAAAGGTTGGTGATGGCGAGTGTTGCGCCTGTCATCACTTGATGAAAGCTGATGTGTTCGGCAAGAAATGCGTGTTGTGCGCCTATCTCTACGATAATAAAAAGGAACATGACGCACGCGAAATGATGGCAACTGATGAATAGCCTTACCCACACCCTCGTCCTCGGCATGATGCGGACCCCACCCTACGACCGCATGTTTGAGCAGAGCCGCCGCGTGTATTCCGCAAAGGGAATATCGCCCACGCTGCATACGCAAGGGGGTAATAGAGAGATAAAGGTATTGGTGGAGCTGTGAGCATGTCCGTACCGCCCAAATATTTCTCCCTACATTTGTAGCCGGAAAAAGCAATGTGTTAGCACATTTGATGAAAAGTGTTAGCACTTTGGATGAAAAGTGTTAGCACATTGCAAAAAGCCTCTTTGCGGAATTGGGTAAAAACATAGAGGAAAGTATTAACGCCCAAACAATTTATTAACACATGGCAATCAAGACAAGAATTGCAGTTCGTGTGAACCATCTCACACAAGAGAAGCTGGCAAGCGCACAGATCGTTGACTTGCAGCAGATGTCATTCACCGAGTTTTGCGACTACATGGCGCAGGACTCTACAGTAGGCGTGGCGGACGTGATGGCCGTGATGACGCAGTTGGAGAAGAAGTTGCCGCTTCTGTTGGCTTTGGGCACCAAGGTACAGGTATCTGCCGAGGGCATGGTGGTACGTCCAACCGTCAGCGGTTCGCTCACACAGAGTCAGCTCAAGGCGAAGCTCGAAGCACGCAAGGCAGCCGGCGAGGACGTTGACGTGAACCGCGAGATTACCGCTGCCGACCTCACCACCAAGGACCTCACAGCAGGCGTGGCCATCGACTTCTCAAAGAAGTTCAACGCTGCCTTCGCACAGCACGGCACGTTCAAGCGTGTAGGCGACGCTGCTGCAACAACAGACACACCGTCGGCTCCCGGCACGTCGGGCGGCAATACTTCGGGTGGCGGTCAGAAGCCGCCTTCATCGGAGGTTGAGCCGTAACATCGGCGAGTTTTATATAGCCGACAGAAAGCACAGAACGGACGGAAATCTTTTCGTGGTGTTAGCGTTTTTCGTTGACAAGACATTTTTTCTGTTCATTCCGTGTCTTCCGTTGGCATAAACCCCCACTTATCCCGAAGGCCAAGGGACCGTACTCAGTGTGCCGCATGTCGCCACTCCGTCAAACGTATCTAACGGGCTCTGGTGCAGACGAGCGAGAAGAAGGAAAACTCAACCACTGCACATCTTTTTTCATTAACGGATTTATAGAGAACAATGAACATATTTATATCTACTTTTTTAGGATGGGCATTCTTTCTTGGTGCCATCTTCGGCTGGACATTCTTCTTCGCCTTTGTCGTTTGGCGTGTGCGGATAATGCACAAGGAACGTCTTGCTAAGAAAAGTCAGCGAAAGAGAGAGGAGAAGCGAAAGACATGGCTTCCGGAACCTCCTGTGCTCCTCACTCCGAAAGAGCGTCGCGAATATATGCTCAACCACATCGAGGACGGACGTTTTTACGCAATCTCGTCGCTCCGTGGCTCTGACGTCATCATTGTGTGCGCCCAGCGGTATGATGCTGAAGAACAAAGGCTGTATTGCTATGCTTACCTTTATATAAGCGGAAGGGGGAATTATAATCTGCATATCATCGCCCCTATCGGCAAGACCAAGTTTTGCGACTTCCTCGGCAAAGAACGACTGCGTATTGACCTCGACCTCAATCCTCGCTGCGTTGTCTTTGAAGAAGAGAACATTTCTCCGTATATTGTTGATATAGAATACAATGTCTTCATGCAGAGCTTGCAAGCGGCTGGATACGGCTGGAAGATTGAGAAGGGCGAAGATAACGGACTGGGCTCTTACAAATATCTCTTGAAAGAAACAAGAACAAAATAACAAGCAACAATTAAATAAACAATTAAAAACAACGATTATGGTATCAATTATTTCAGCGTTAATAATCCTCCTGATTATCTTCGTGCTTTCCATCTTCTCCTCTTGGATCGACAAGTTCGGCCAGAAGCACAAGGAGGAGTTCATAGAGAAGGTTGTCGAGAATGCTTCGGATAAGCTGGCTATGGCGTGGAACAAGGTAGGCCCGTGGTATCTTGTGGTATATACCAAAGAAAACAACCACCCGATATGGATCTCTAACAACAATATCCGTAGCGTTCATCCCGACGTTTTAAACTGCCGACTGACAGTAAAACTGTTCAACGGTGAGGACATGGTGATAGACGACGTGGAGAGCTATGACCTCCAGGCTGGCAACGAAATGCTTGGTTACGACTTTCAGTAACGGCATGCTCGCTGTGGCATAATACAGCAAAAGATTAAGTGTTAGAATGTATGTTTAGACTGCGTGGCTCGCATTGTCTTCCCCGAACAGCCCGACACCCCGAACTTTCCAATTACTTGGGTGTGGGCAAAGGGAAGACAGCGACCCCGCAGTCTTTTTTGTTTTAAGCCAACGGAAAACACTGAAGAAACAGAAATCGTGGGTAATCATTTTCTGTTCGTTCGGTGTGTTCTGTTGGCCATGTCACTCCCTCCGCTGTCCCCTATGTCCGCCCCACCAAATCAAAATCCCCTATATTTGTAACACAATTCAAGCAGGAGTCTCGCGGTATCTCGCAGCCCTCAACCAACATTAAACAAAACAAACATAAGGATGACAACAGTATCTTCTATCGACCAGCTCCAACAACGTAGTGAGGAGCTTCAGGCGCAAGGCTACGAGGCTGTGCGCCCTGCCGCTTTCGTCAGACCAAATTCCGATGGCAGCCGCACTTTCTCTTGGGGCGAGTATGCCCACTCCATGCTCTGCTCGTCGCAAGGCTCTACCGGTTCGGGCAATGTGGCAAGACGCGAAATCTCTGCCGTGTTCGGATCGAGCGGTGGCGAGAACAAGGCCAAGCCACAAGGTGTGGGCACACCCGACCTTGGCTTTATGGAGTGGGGATTGGGCAACCGACTGCCCAACCTCGTGTATCTGCTCTCCAAGATGTCGCCCTTTCCGGCAGCGGGAGTTGACTTCGTGAAGAAAATCCTCGTGGGCCGTGGGCCGTGCGCCAAGTATCACTATACACAGTATGTCGGTGGCAATATCACCGAGAAGTCTATTTCCTACCCTTCGGCTGGCACCTTGCTCCGCGGACAGATAGCCGACCTCAAGGCTAAGGAAAAGCAAATGTCAGAATCGAAAAACCAAACTTCAGAGTCGAAATCCGAAGATACCGACTCCGAGGAAATGAAGTCGCTCAAGGCAGCATTGGAAGAATGGAAGCGCACCAACGAGGAGTTGCAAGCCTTCATCGAGAACAACGATCTCCACAAGACCTACCTTGAGATGGCAGGTGATATGTCGCTCATGTCGCAATGCTTCTGCGAGTTGCAGCTTAACCAACGCCAGTTGGACGAGAACGGCCGCCCCGTGCCCACATCACGGTGGACTCCGAAGATTGTAGGCATCAAACCGCGCTCGGTATTCACCACCCGACTGGAGCGCATGGATAGTCAGTATCGCATCAACTATGCTTACCTTTCAAATCAGTGGCTCGACTCCACCCAGACGCTCACCGAAACCGACCGTCGCATTGCTGCCGTGCCTTATCTTGCAGCCGACACAGCCGTGAGCGACCTCAACCGCCGCTTGCGTGAGGCTCGTGAGAAGCAAGTGAACCGCAAGAACCGACCCTCACGCTTCATCATGTCGCCACGCGACTTCGGTGGTCCTTACTATGCCGATGCCCTTTGGCACAGCATCTTTGCCGGAAGCATCTTTGAGTATGCCTTCACCATCGTTGACGACCGTCTCACTCGCAAGCGCAACAGCAACATCATCGGTCGCGTGATCTACATTCATCAGGAATACCTCAAGCAGCTCTACACCCAGCAGGGCGAGAACAAAAGCAAGACGATGGCTCAGATACAGCAGGAGGTGTTCACCGACATCAACCGCTGGCTGTCTAATCCCGACAATGCAGGTCAGGCTCTTATCTCTGCCGTGTTCACCGGACTGGACGGCAAGGATCACAAGGCGTGGGAGATTGTGGAGATTGAGACCAAGGCCAACTCGCAAGCGCAAGCCGAGAAGACCGAGCTTCAGGAAATATCTTCCATCATCTTCTTCGCCATGGGCTTGGACTCGAAGCTCATAGGCAACACCCCAGGCGACGCTACATCATCGGGCGGCACCGACCTCCGCGAGCGTTTCCTCGTAAAGCAAATCCAGTTTGCCCCATTGCAGCAGCTCATGCTCCGACCATTGGAGGTGATAAGCAAATTTAATGGTTGGGACCCGCACCTGGTGTGGCAGATAGACCGCGAAGTGCTCACCACACTGGATAACTCGAAAACGGGGGTGGCAAAGCAGGAATAGTAACGAATAAATGATATAGAGAATGATTGAACTGAATAAGATATATAATGAAGACTGCCTCGAAGGCATGAAAAGGATTCCCGACGGAAGCGTGGATTGTATTGTGTGCGATTTGCCGTATGAAGTATTGAACAAAGGCAACGAAAAAGCACAATGGGACAACATCATTCCGATGGAGCCGCTATTCAAGGAGTATTGGCGCATAGCAAAGCCTAACGCTCCCGTCATTCTCTTCTGTCAAGGGATGTTTACGGCACAGTTGATGATGACAGAGCCTAAGAATTGGCGGTACAATCTGATTTGGCAGAAGGATAGACCTACAGGCTTTCTCAATGCGAAGCGTATGCCTATGCGAAGCCATGAAGACATAGCCGTGTTCTATCGTGCTCTGCCCACATTCAATCCGCAAATGCGCCAAGGATTCCCTTCTCATTCGAGAGGGCACAAACACGGCAAGCAAAAAGGCAACGCTTGTTATGGCAGCTACAATATCGAGACTTATTCAAAGGAAATGACAACCGAGAAATATCCTATATCTATGTTGCATTTCGACAAGGAAAAGGAACTTGATATGCACCCTACTCAAAAGCCCGTCGCTCTTATTCAGTATCTCATCCGCACCTACTCCAACGAGGGCGACACTATATTAGACAACTGTATGGGCAGCGGCACCACCGCCATTGCAGCCATCCGCGAGAAGCGTAACTTCATCGGCTTTGAGCTCAACAAGGAGTATTATGACAAGGCTTGCAAGCGCATCAAGTTGGAGCAAGCGCAGCTCACGCTGTTCTGACAATAAATAATAAAGGATTTATAGACAATGATAGAACTGAATAAGATATACAACGAAGACTGTCTCGAAGGAATGAAGAGGATTCCCGACGGAAGCGTGGATTGCATTGTGTGCGATTTGCCGTATGGTACGACAGTATGCAAATGGGATTCCATTATTCCGTTTGAACCCTTATGGGAACAATATCTACGAGTAGCAAAAGAAAATGCGGCTATAGTATTGTTTTCCGGAGAACCTTTTACGAGTAAACTGATTTTGTCAAACATTAAATTATATCGTCAGAAACTTACATGGTTGAAAACAAGGCCAACCAATGTGATGAACGCAAAGAAACAGTTTATGAATTGGACTGAAGATATTTGCGTGTTCTATCGTTCTTTACCAACTTATAACCCTCAAATGAGAACGGACGGACAGTTTTCTGGCAAGAAAGTTCAACACTTGAATGAAAGCAGAAAAAGTGGAGTTCACAATGGCTACCAGGAAAAAGAAGGATATCTACATGAAGGAAATGGAGGTTTATTCTATCCAAAGACCGTTTTGGAATATTCTAATGTTCATCAGAACCATGAGGACCACTTCCACCCCACTCAAAAGCCGGTCGCTCTTATTCAGTATCTCATCCGCACCTACTCCAACGAGGGCGACACCATATTAGACAACTGTATGGGCAGTGGCACCACCGCCATTGCAGCCATCCGCGAGAAGCGCAACTTCATCGGCTTTGAACTCAACAAGGAGTATTACGACAAGGCTTGCAAGCGCATCAAGTTGGAGCAAGCACAGCTCACGCTGTTCTGATAATTCAAAATTGAGTAATTCCTAATCGGCTTGCCGACAATTCAAAATTCAAAATTCAAAACTCGTAGTTATGATCATTTCAACCACCAAGGAGCTACGGCTCCACATCCCCAGCAACGCCATTGACGAGATAGGTTCTCTTCAAGGCATACTCGACAACAGCGAGAAGGATTTTCTCCGTGACAAGTTGGGCGACTCGCTCTACCGCCAACTGTGCGAGTATTACCAAACCGTTTCGCCCGACGAGTTCTACTTGGCTGTCACCAACGGCGAGCACACACACCAGCCCTGGATGCAACTCCTGCTTATGGCACAGCGCATGGTAACATACGATGCCATGTCGCGCTTCGCCTACACACAAGCCCTCTCCATCAACGGCACGGGCATCAACGTGGCTTCGAGCGAGGACTACGGCGCAGCATCCAAAGACCTCCTCGACAAAGGCGTGCAAGGCTACAAGCGCGAGGCTATGGTGTCGCTCAACCAGATGCTTGTGATGCTCGAAGGTTGGGCAAAGGAAAGTGGCAAGAAACAGGCTTCTGACGTACAGCAAACAGCCGAAAGCGTACAGAATACCGGCAATAGCGTACCGAATACGGACGAAAGCGTACAAACTGGAGAGATTGAGGAAATAGTGAAACTGTGGCAGGAGAGCCAGTACTACTATCTCCACCACGACCTGCTCATAGCCACTTGTACCGACCTTCAGCAGTACCTCGACATTTACGAGAGTCGCGAGAAGTTCATCCGTCTACTGCCTGACCTCCACTTCATTCAGGACGAATATATCAGCGAGGCAATAGGCGAGCCGATGGTGCAGCACCTGCTCCATACCACCGACCCTGCCGACAAGCCTCTCCTACGCAAGGTACGCCGCCTGATGGTAGCTCACCTCGAAGAGCGCACCACCATTCTCACTATCGACAAGGCTCGACGCACAGCAGCCCACAACGAAGCTATCTCGCTCCGAGCCTCGGTATTGCGGCTCGTGGAAATGCGCAAGGCAGTAGAAAAAGCCAATACTGAAAATCAGAACACCAATTCTGACAATCAAGCCCCCTCAGCTAACACAAACGACGACAAAGACTACGAGAACAACCAACCCGGCTCAAAGTTCTTCGTCTCGCCATTGCTATATTAATAGTCCAAAGGCTTAGAAAGGCCCAGTAAGGCCCAGTAAGGCCTAAAATTCCAACAGCAACTATGGAAGATATAATCCGTATTTTGACCCCTGCCCTATCCGCCCGCATCCTCACCTCCGACCAGCGTGAGGCTTTCGAGCGTGGTCTTTCCCTTCTCGAAGGCATCCCAGGCGCAGCCGCCTTCATCCGCGACAGCCGCCGTTTCCGCGACTACCACCGTCGCGTGCGTCAGCTTCTCACCTACCTTCAGACCTCCCAAACGTCGCGTTCGGAAATCAAACGTCACGTTGGTCGCCCCACCAAGGAGGAACAGGCAGCCTACGCACAGGCTCAGAAGGAGAAGGCTCTTGAGGAAGCGCGTCGCTCGCTCTTCCCCGACCTCCAGCCCGACCTTACCCTACAGCCCCTCACCTACGGCGGTATCGTAGCCAACCCCAATGGCGAGACCATCGCCTCTACCATGCCCCACCTCATGCAGCTTCGCCCATTCCTCTCTGAGCGACTGCAAGAGCAGGTGAACAGCGTGCGCTCCCTGCGTAACGAGATGGCAGCAAAGGCAGAGCAAGCCAAGACTATGGCAGAAGCCAACGAAAAGGCTGGCAGACCAATCTACACTGAAGAGGAGATTGCCCAGCTCGCCACCCGAGCCGTAAAGATAGAGAGCGACATCCTCCCTCGCATCTACATCAACGTAGACCGCGAGATAGGCGAGGCATACCTACGCCTCTCCCCACGCACCGGCGACCCCGAATACATCGCCCGCATAGAAAAGGCGTGCAACGTCCCTCCACAGAACCTCCGCGCCCAGTTCCGTCCCTTCTACGACAAAGCCCTCGCCCGTGATCCTCTCTTCGCTCAGACCGTAGCCGACCGCATAGCCGCCGACCGCCCCGAAGTGAAAGCCGAGCGCGACCGCCAAGCCCAACACAAAGCTGAAGCCGACGCTCTCATTAAATACATCTGTCGCAAGGACAAGCCCAGCACCAAGGCAAGAGTGAAAGGTCTCACAGAACGCATAGCCAAGCTCCGCAAGGAATACGCCGACATTGTGAGCGAGGACGAGATAAAAGGCTTCGAGGCAATATTGGAGAAAACCAAAAGTGAAGTTTCACCAAAGGCTTAGAAAGGCCTAAGAAGGCCCAGTAAGGCTTATTATAAAAATATCCCCATGAAAGTTTTCTATCAACTAAAAGACATCTGCACCACTGCCTGCCACACACGCCACGCTTGTGCCGAGGGTTACCGTGCCATGCTCGCCGCCGAGAACGTCAGTCAGCTCATGGCTGTATGGCGTGCGAATTGGGAAGACCTCGTAGAGAGCAAATACGCCGACATCATCAACGACCAGCTCCCTGCCCTCTACCTCTACCCCACCCTAAGAGCAGAAATGAACGCCGCCGGCATCTACGTCAACGAATGTCCGCAGACCGCACCCGAATACGTTCTTGTCATTGTTACCGACCTCGACGGCATCGTTGATATAAATGATTACGCAAAGTGTTACGTTCTTGGCAAGGCATGGGTTCGTGCATGGGACCACGCCCAGGTATATAGCGAGAAGAACGATAGAGCCATTATAATGCTCTACGATTACTCTTACGGCCACGTCAGCAAAGGCAAAACTTTTGCCAACGGTCACTCCCGTTTATGGACCTCCACAAATGCTGCCCTTGACGGCAGCGTAACATGCGAAGCCCACGGTGGCGAGCTCCGCGCCAGCAGCTATCTCAAGATTGAAGCCTATGGTGACACTAAGGTTTTCAGCAAGACCGACCGCAACATCACGCTCTTCGGCAACGCCCACATAATAGTATAATAAGAAAGGCTTAGAAAGGCTCAGTAAAAAATAAGCAACATGAACAGCAAACTTACCATCCTTGCCGACGGCAAGCCTCTCGCCCTAAACGAGGACGCATCCATCAGCATTGAGTTGAGCAATCCTTTGTTCAACGACGTTGAGATGTTCTCCTATCCCGTAGAGCTCCCCTTGGAAGGCAACCGTCATTTTCTCAAGAACGTGGATAATGTCAGCTCCGACATTCGTCCCGTCAGCTACGAGCACACCCCTATGCAGATCATCGCCGACGGAGTGCCCTTTGCCTCCGGCACCGCCATCATACAGGAAGATGAACGCCTGGAAGATTCCCTCTCTCTCAACATCGACGCAAGCACACAATCATTCTCCGACCTCATAAGCGATCTCAAGTGCAACGAAGTGCCTATACCTTCTAAATATAAGAGCCAACTCTTGATAGGCGAGAAGATTGACAAGGTGGACGTGAGCGTGACCTACAACACGAGCGTTGTCATAAAATACGAGGGTAAGAAAGGCAACAAAAAATATGGTTCGGTGGGCGAAGACAAAACCGAAGCGTCTTTTTCTCCGCAGGCTCTCGGTTTCTCTTATCCTGCACAATGCGCAGAGGAAGGCAACAATCACGAAGCCAAACTGAATAAGACGTACACTTATCCTAACGGCAATGAAGTGAAGGTGCCCGAAGTGCTGAAATCATACATCAACGTAAGCGACCCCTACCCTCTGAAGCCATACTGCAATGCCCGTGTCTGCTACAAGCATTACGACATTGCCGAGGATGGTTCTACGTCCGACAGCGTTGTGAAAAGCATTCATGGTCGCAGCAACGAAGACAGCTTGAGTACCAAGGAGCAGGAAATGTACGAAGACCGTGGTCCTATATGGGTATTGGATGCCGACCGTCCGCAGTCTGGCATCTGCTTCTACGTGCTGTTCTTCCTCGACTGTCTCTTTGAGCATCTTGGCGTACAGTTCGACAATTCGGCTCTTACAGCCATCGGCGACTTGAACCGCCTCTGCTTCTTCACTACAAAATGTTCCTACGACATCGAGCCGTTGTATGCCAAGGAGGTCTACGGGGAGAATGATGAAGAGGTAATAGCCGGGTTAAAAAAGAAGGGCGACGTAAAGGTTGGCTTTTTCCAGAAACAAGCCAACAGCGAAAAGGACGTTACAAATCTGTTCGACGATGTAAACGCATGGCTCAGTTCGCGCGGTTGTGGCGGCAAACTGAAACTCGAAAATCCGAAAGACAAAAGCGTGCAGGAAGTAAAGTATCGCAAGGTGACGTATAAGGTAGTAGAAAAGCCGTATGAGGGAAGTTTCTACAACCAGGGCGTGTTTAAGGACACCGAGGTTGTGACGGTGGAAGATGATAGTTGGACCACCGTCACTGTAGGCACCGACAAGGTGGCAAGTATCACTTGTAAGAGCACCATCGAGTCGGCTCAAATGAGCGCAAGCATTTTCCGTATGTATGCCAATGAGCAGAACTTCCCTACCGAGTCGGTATCTGATGTTATCGACTCGCTGGAGCAGCAGTTCGGCATAAAGTTTCATTACGACTATGAGCAGAAGAAGGTCACGGCTTATCTTATCCGTGATGTTTTCCGCAAGCAGAATCCCGACCCTCGCACTTTACATGCCGAAGTGCTCTCAATGGTGCCGATGACGGAGAAGATAACCGGTGTGCGTGCCGGATATGCAGCCGAAAGCGAAGCCAAAGAGCAGAAAGACAACGTGAAGTATGCCGTTAAGGATTTCAATACGGATTATGACTACATCGAATACCCTAAGAACTCCACCGTGACGAGTCTTACATACAAGGACCTCATTCATCGTGTCAAGAACACCGAAATGAGTGTGTTCGTTGACCTTCAGACGGGCAACAAATATCGTGTGAAGATTGACAAGGATTTCACCAATGCCGGAGACATGAAGCCGCGATTGTTTGAGGTGGCAGCAATGAAGGGAGTGGAGGTAGGCGATTGTTCTACGCTTAACGAAGACTATATCATTGAGTTCAAATCGTCGTTCGTTCCCGTAGGTATGGTGGATGCCAACTATCGTAAGGCTCTCGCTTCCAGCACCGGCAGCAAATGTGCCACCGACAACACCAAGCAACCTGCCGAGGTGGGCAAGCAATACAGCGGATATGAGATTGGCGGGATAAATGGATCTTACGCCAAGACTCAGATGGCAGCTCTTGTTGACGAGGATATGGAGCATGAGTTCGTGAAGCAGTACATCAAGAACACCATGTCTTCGATGGTAGCCGACTTCTACGTCACCGAAGAACTCTCGCTGCGTGAGAGCTATGACCCCTCGAAGACCGATGACGGCAACTCTCCCCTTCAGTCATACGACTGGGGCTTGTCGGTGGCTATTATGCGAGGTGGTGGCATTGACTCGACACACGAAGCCTATGATTACAACTATGACGGTTTCGGAAACTCGAAGTGGCGCACAAAGGCGGGCGAGTATGCCCTGACTACCGACTCCATCGACCCCTACGGCGTAGAATACGACTATAACGGTGTAGAGCCGGGCAACGGTAACGAGGAACGTTTCTCACTGAAGCCTCGTGCTTGGGTGCAGCCCGAATGGGCAGATGCTCCCCTCGTAGTAAACACTCCGTCGGTAAAGAACCGTGGTTACGTAGACGTGTTTCTCGTCGATTACATCTACTTCCTTCTACATCGCAAGAAGTATTACGTCAAGTGCCTCGCCTCCGTAGCTCAGATAGCCGACATTCAGAACCATTGGAAAGAATGGTGGAATATCGACGGCAAGAAATGCCTAATTAACAAAGTAAATGCTGACGTATCGGCAAAGGAAGGAATGGGCGAAGTGGAGCTTGAAATCTACAGCATTTAAATAATAAATAATAAATACCAAATAACAACTGAAGCAATGGCAAGTTTACTTAAATTACATTCAGGTTCGGTATTCAATGGCAATCCTATTGTCTTCATCGTCTGGCCTATTGCACTTAAAGAAACTCCTTCGTTTCATCGTATGATATTCGAGGTGAAGTGTGGCATGAGTGGCATGAGTGACGGCAAATACGAGACAATAAAGATGTCCGAGCCTATAAACAACGAAAAAGGCAACCCGATAACTGTAGATATTTCGTCTGCCCTGCGTTCATTCCGCGACTCGTATGAGTATTCTCCCAATCCGGGCGTAATGCCTATGGTGAAGTTCAATGTGTCGGCATACGACGAGTATATGACTGACGGCGAAGTGAAGAAATCGGAACCTGTATATTATCTCGCCGGCGAGGACGTGAAGCAAACCTTGTTCGGAGGATTCTCTGACTACGACCGACTTATGGCTACAAATGACACGATGCCCGTTGGTCGAATAACTCGTAAGCCCACCACCATCCCGCAGTTGGCGTGTGTAGGCGAAACCATCATTTACGTAGATCCTTACACTCCTGCCATCGACTTCTCCACAGTCGCATGGGATGCACCCGAAGCCAAGGCTTTCACTATAACCGATGAAGGACAGCAGACCATAGGCGACATCAGCGTTTACGCCATGCCGCAGTCGGAAGCCAGCCGCCGCACGGAGTTCCGCTTCATCAATTCGTTCGGCGTATTGGAGAGCGTCAGCGTGCCGAGAGTGTACAGCAAGAAGCTCGGCATTACCACCACCAACTACACCGTAACACGAAAAGAGACCCTACGCACGTTCTCACGTTCCGTCACACGCAAGCAGGATGATAGGGAAGAATGGAACTTCCAGACCGACCCGCTCGATGAAGCATGGCTCGCATGGTATCTGCATGAGTTTCTGATGGCGAAATGCACATGGATAAACATCAACGGCAAGTTCCTGCCTTGCACCATCACAGCTGAAGAGGAAATCACTTTCTACGACGATACCAAACAGGAAATGCACAGCGTGTCGTTTACGGCAAAACTCGACTTCTGCGGAAGCACAATCATCTGAAATAACAACACCAGATTTTCTTTATTATTTTATTCTCTCTATTTCTTACGACCTCAAGAGACGCATGAGCTCTTGGGGTAGTTTGTGTATGTCCGCTTTGAGCCAATATTTAAGGCTATCTTTGACGTATAATAACAAGAAGACAACAGCATGATAAACAAGAAAACATTTATTTTCAACACTCTTGCTGACGCACTGGCTTTCAAAATAGGAGCCGATCCTAAGAACACTACGTATCGCTTGGGGTCGTTTGCCGAGGATGCGGAGATAAAGACCGGCGAACCTGACATTCCTTATTATTCTGAGATCCTTATTCGCGAGACTAATCAGATGTGGCAATGCAACCAGTTTTGGCTGAACGACGTAAACCGTAGTCCAGACAACGACCTTGCGACGGAGCGTGCCGAGCGTATGGCAGCGGACCAGTTGTTGCGCAGCGAGACCAACCGGCTGACAACCGAAACCCAGATTCTCAGCAAACAACTGCAAGCGGAAGCCAAGACACGTGCGGAAGCCGATACGGACATCCAGAATGTACTGGAGAATCAGCAGAAAGCCATCGTCGCACTCGGTCTGCGCGTGGACGGCTTGGCAGGAGTGCTTATCACGATGGACGAGTATCGCGCCATTTCGCCCAAGAAGTTTCAGGCTTACTACGTGGCTCGTGACGATACCGACAAGGCAAAGATGAAATGCTGGCGCATCTATCTGCGCAATCAGCTTATAGGCGAGTTTGAGAGCAGCGGCAAGCTCACCATGCCGAAGTTCCCGATGCGCTTTCCGTTCCGCTTTGCTTAACGACAAATACATCTATATACACAATAAACAATTATGGCAAATAAATTTACAGACATCAGCGACCTTCTGCGCAAGAAGGACAATGAAGAAGCACGTGAGGAGATTGAGTCTTCCGGTGTGCCGCAGAACGAGTTTCTTTCTGCTGACGAGTTTGTCAGTCAGATTGTCACGCCCATTCAGGAGCTTCAGTCTGACGCGAAGAAGAGTGTCAAGTCAGTCAAGTTTAATAACATCACTTACGAGCCGGACGACGATGGCATGGTGACGTTTAATCAGATGGTGGAGAGTGATAGTTATGCCATCCGACTGGCATCCGACCTAAAAGGCGACCGCAATATAAAGGTGGGTGACTCACTGACCGCCCATGTGCGCTACATGGCATTGAAGATTACTCAGCTGGGCGATCGTGTCAATTATCGTGACGTTCCGGGCACGCTGCGCGTAGATATCAAGAAGGAAGGGTCTGATACGTGGCAGAACCATTATGTTCAGACCAACATTGTTTCGCAGGAAGAGAATTACGATGCAGAGAGCTCCGCTTCTTATCCTGTCAGCGTAGAGATAGGCAAGTATCTGACGGAGGGTCGTCAGGACGTGCGCATCAGAGTAACGTCTTCATACGAGGACGAGAATGGCGTGAAGCGCGAGTTTTTCGGCGACCTTATCTATTCGGTCAACGCCGTAAACCTTACTGTCAAGAACCTTACCGATTGGTCGAAGCGTGTGCTTGCCTCTGACGGCGGATTCCCCTTCTCGTTCTCCGTGATGGGAGCCGTTGACAAGAAGCTGCATGTCACGATGACGGGTGCTACAGGCACATGGACGATGGAACCGAAGACGTTTCTTGCCGACGAACAGCGACCTGAAGCTAACCCTTACTCATGGACGCAGCAGGAGATTTCGGCTTATGGGTTGTTGTCGCACGGTGTGCATACCGTCACGGCATGGGTGACGTGCGATGACGGCATGGGTGGCGAGTTGTCTTCGGAAGTACAGGTCAACCGCTTTATGGTGGTGAACGAGGCCAGCGCTTCTCCGTCACAACTGACACAACCATATCTGATGCTTCAGGGCGTGCAAAGCGTGGTAGAGAACTATGTGCGCACGGTTATCTCCAACTTTGCGGTATGGGTGCCGAAGAGTGCAGACACACCTACGCTGCCCGCCACCGAACCGCTGCCCGTGAGCATCCGCATCACGAATGCCGGCGATGGCGACTTGGACTATACGGCTTCTTATTTCGTGTCAGAGCAGAAAGCCGTGGTGGGCGAACGCTACCCTATTGATACCACTATTGAGATTGAAAATTCGTCTACTGGTGAAAGCCCTGCTTCTTATCAGGCTTATCTGCGCATATTCCGATACAACGGCGACGAGGTGGTGAACTTCCTGCGTGAGAGTCAGGGCAACCGATTTGTGGTGTTCACGGTGGACAACAAGAACGACTATTCTCCGGTGGCGGGTGCACACTTCTATCTCGACCCGAAGGTACGCAACAATACCGAGACACATTATCAGACCATCATCAACAAGCAGACGCAGGAGGAAATACCGTCCGTATGGAACGGCTTTTCGGGCACTGGCGACGCTTGGGTGCAAGACGATGACGGCGTGAAGGTGCTCCGCATTCCGAGCGGACGAACGCTTACCATCGGCTACGAGCCGTTCGAGGCTTTCAAGACCAATCCGTCTGCGGCGATGTCGTTGGAGATGGAGTTTGCCGTGCGCAATATCACGGCAGAGGACGATCCCGTAATAAGCGTGTCGCAGACCGTAGAGAGCACGCTGGAAAAATTAGGCATCATCATCAAGCCGCTCACAGGTGCTGTATGGGCGCAGGAGAAGCAGAATGAGGACGACCAGGACTTCGGCTTCGAGGAAGACAAGCGCGTCCACATTGTTGTGACGCTCACTCCGGCTCTTGTGGCAAAGGGCAGCGACGAGTTTAAGTGGCAGACTCCGAACAAGACTCCTTCCAACCGTCCTACCGTCAAGGTGTATGTCAACGGCAAGCCACAGCGTGCCGTGCAGTACAGCGTCGATACCAGTGGCGTATGGATTCAGGGCGAGGGACACGGCGGCATCCGTCTGGGACACCCGTCATGCGACCTCGACATCTACACCATCCGCTGCTACCGTGGCGTTACGCTGTCGGCGCAGAACGTGCTTCAGAACTTCACCGCCACCCGACCTGATGCCGAAACAAAGAACGCCATCCGTCAGCGCAACGACATATTGGACGGCAACGGACGCATTTCTTATCGTAAGGTGAAGGCTAAGGGCAAGCGATGTCTGACTCTTGTCGGTACGGACAACTACAAGATGAACCAGGACAAGAAGGTGGGCTACGCATGTTACTGGAACATCGACTACTACGACAACAGCGGCAACTACGTGCCTGAACTTTCGGGCACAATAGGCAAGGCTGCTTATCAGGCTTATGTGGCGGGCAAGCTCGGTGGAAAGAAGTGCTTGATGAACACGGCGCAGGGAAGTACGGCCAACACGTATTGGTGGAATAACGAGCAGACGAAGGTGGATAAGATTACATATCGCATCCGCATTCTCTTCCTTACTCTTCACTCCGATTTCGGATGGAAACCCGAGAAGTCGGATTTCACTGAAACGACGGCAGCCTCGTTTCCGCTCTATCTTAACGGCGAGCAGATACAGGGTGCAGACGTGGCTACACTCTCCGAGGCGCAGAAAGAGAAGCTGGAGATTGAGGTAGTAGACGGATGGATTGACGGCAACGGCATGTATCACGGACAGTTCTATACGCCTGTCATCGGCGGTCCGAAAGCCACGAAACTTGTAAACAAGATAAACTACGCCTCGCCGATGCAGTCGCACAAGATGGGTGCCACACGTCTTTACAATGATGTGATGAAGGCTGTCTGCAAGGACGAACTGCCCAGCTGGTTTGCGGCCAATGCAGAAGCACGTTTTGCCGTGTACGAGGACAGCTATTACTTCTTCAATCAACCAGAAGGCGAGAAAGAACCGGTGTTTGTCGGTTTCGGCACTTTCGGTTCGGGCAAGTGTGACAAGGCTACATGGGGATATGACAAGAGCAAGATGTTTGCCTTCGAGGGTCTGAACAACAACCTTCCGCTGTGCGACTTCCGTGTACCTGCTGACGAGGATGTCACTTACAGCGTGGATGACGAATCGTGGGTGTACAATGGCATCAAGTCTTTCGAGTATTCGTTAGGCAAGACCAATGATGACGGAACGCCTGTAACAAAAAACGATGCCATGTTCCGTCGTTACTGCAACTTCATCTATGCACATGACGTGCGTATGCAGTATTTCCGTGGTGACCGCGCTGCGTTTGACGCTCACTACGCCAACGTCTACGACCGCGCTACGGCTGTGGGGGCGACGGATGCCGACACAAAGCTGCTCGACGAAATGCAGACTACGAAATATTGGCTGCGTGATGGTGAAGAAGCCTTCCATTTGCTCCGCTTCAACTATGTCACGGGCAAGTTCGTGGACGCAGGTACATGGACGGATGCAGACGGATATCAGCCCGGTGTGCGCAGCCTTGCCACCGACCCCATAACGAAAGCCACATACGAAGACTGGAAGCAGAGTGAGGACGTGGGCGACTACGCCAAGCTGAACATCCGATTCCAGATGGCTATTGCGTCGTCATTCAATGGGCATTGCGGCAAGTATCTCAACAAGAAGAACCATCAGGTGCACTATAACCTCGTGAACTATTTTTTTGCCGGTACTGACAACTGCTCGAAGAATACGTACTATACCATTGATATCACAACGGGATTGTGCTGGCTCTATCAGGATGACCTTGACACTATCTTCAAGACTGACAATAACGGACGACAGACGAAGGTGTACTTCCTCTCGCGTTACTTCGACGTACAGGACACCGAGGCTGGACTGAAGAAGCAGAAAGACTATGAGGGTACGGCATCGGCACTTTTCAACGTCATGGAGGCTGCTTGGGAAACGCTCGACACCACCGCCCTGCCTGCCAATATGCGCGAGGTGCTGACGGCGATGTGTACGCTTGTCGGAGCCAATGAAGAGCTTGACGGACTGACGACAACTCAGAGGCAGACACCCTACGGCTGTCTGCATAAGTATTTCTTCGCTACGCAGAAATACTTTGCTGAAGTGGCGTGGGCGGAGCAGCAGCGCATCCGTTACGACTGGCCCGCATCCTGGGGCTATGAGAGTTACGGCAATCAGGCGCGTGGCGTGCTTGCCGTGACGCAGGGCATCGGCGACCAACTCGAAAGCGAGATGCAGTATATGACGCGTCGCTTGGCTCTTGTATGTTCGTATGCGGCGTGGGGCGACTTCTCAAGTGGTGTAAATACCGGCTCGACGGGCCTTGTGGATGCCAGTGCAGGCTTGCAATTTACCCCCGGCTCAGGACGCACGGGAGGCGAATACACGTTCGACCTCGTACCACATCAGTTCCTCTATCCCTGCGGCGTGCGCGACCGTGCGCTTATCAATCCCCATTTACGCATGATACCGGGTCAGCATTATGCTTTCACCGTTAATCCTGCGTCAACGCCTATCCCCGGCGACTCGTCGGTAGGACTCGCAGCCACCAACTATTACCGTTCAATCGGTAATGTGGGCAACATGGTAGTGGGCAATAACAACTTCACAGTGCAAGGCCGTCGAATGACGGAGTTTGTGGCAGAGCCTTCGCCCGGCAGCAGCGCATTCGTTCCGAAGCAGATAGACGTGGAAGCCGCAAACCTTCAGAAGTTGTCGCTCAACGGGGTTGCGGCAACATCGGGAACGCTGAACCTCACGAAAGCAAACCGACTGGAAACTCTGGATCTTCGAGGCACGAAGTACGGACAGGTGCGAATGCCGTCATCGCCGCAGCTCACCGTGGCACGCTTCGGTGGCGAAATGAGCTCGCTTGCCGTCAGCGACATGCCCAAACTGAAAGCACTCACTCTTGACGGATATAAGAAGATAACGTCGCTGTCCGTGCGCAGATGTCCTTTGTGCGATACGAAGACATTGGTGCAAGGCTGCGCCGACAACAGCGCTTCACTGGCATCGTGCTCAATAGACGGCATTTCGTGGGATAATTTCGCTCCGATGACGTTGGAATACTTGACGGCTGTACCGGAGTGCAGTCTGTACGGAACCATTCGCATCACTGACGGCCAGAATGTGTCGGCTGTACTGAAGATGGCTTTGTTGGACAAGTTCGGTAACGTGGATGACGAGAAGAATCCTCTGTTCGTGTCATATCAGTTCCGTTCCGTTACGGGAGTAAACATCATCACACAGCGTTTTGTCATTTCCGAAAAAGGCGATTATCCTTACGAATTGGATATCCTTCCCTCAACCGCCAACAACTTCAGCGGAGTGGAATGGTCTTTGACGGAGAACAATCTCGGCGTAACTGTTGACCCGAAGACGGGTGTCTTGCACGTTCCTGAAGTGGGCGAGGAAAGCAACAACCCTACGGCGGACCTGACGGTTACGTTAAGTCTCGTTACTGGCAAATCTTTTTCGTCTACCATAACTCTGAAGCTATTCAACCGCTTGCCTAAGTTAGGCGATTGGGCGTATTATAACGGAGAGTTCGACTCGGTGCTTTATCCTGGCAAGAAGGTGATAGGATGGGTTTACAAGGTCACAAATTACGCCGACCTGCCTGCCGATCTGTTGCAGGAATATCTGAAGGACGAACGTATTGCGAAGCATTACAATGCGGGGAAAACGATGTATGAGGTGCTTGTGGAGAATACGGAAAAGCTGACTATCACGTCCAGCGACGGAGCTAACACCATTAGCTCGTTTGCGTGGGGCCTATATCCGGACGACACGGCCACAAATGGTTTCTCCGATGAAGAAATACAGCCTCTTGTTGACGCACTTGGCGTAACAAAGAATCAGGTGTTCGACATACCCGATCTCCAAAACTGTACCCAGCGAGGTATTACCGATACTGAAGGCAAAGACACAAAATATATCCGCGACAACAACGCTTATGATGACGGACAACCCGATGGCTTCCCGCATTGGGAGGGAAACGTCGCCCCTAATCGCTTTGACGGCAAGAAGGACACGGCGGGCATTGTGGCTCATGCCGGAAACATCCTTCAGAAATACGTGGCAGAAGGAATATTGAAAGACGGCGACGGACACACTATCTTTGATTATCTGCCCGCTGGCACGGATCATGTTGTCCCCGAAACCCCGGCGGAGTTAGCCGACCTTTGTGTCGCCTTGGGCAATTTGGGCGGTAATGACCGTTTCCGACAGTTTGCTTATCCGGCAGCCTATGCGTGTCTGCTGTTCGAACCGAAAAAGGACGGCAAGCCGATAAGCGGAATGTCGGAATGGTACAGACAGGGACAGTGGTATCTTCAAGGCTCTGGTGATATGTATCGGTTGTACATCTTCTTCCGTAACAGCCGCGCTCTTACCCCGTCAGACACGGGCACGCCGACCGCGGAGTTTTCAGATGAGGGCAATGCCCTACGCCCGCTCGAACCGACGGATGCCCGTCGCCCTACCTATGCAAACCTACAGAAGCGTGCCAAGGACGCAAAGCTGAATTGTCCCGTGAGCAATCCCGTTCAGGCCAATCGTTGGGTGGCCACCGAGGGCAACTCCAACAACAGTTGGTTTTGTGATGCCTGGGATGGCAAGTTCAGCAACTACGGCAAGTATGGTAGCATGAGGGTCCGTCCGGTCGTCGCTTTTCCCTTTGTCCTTTAACCTTTACGCTCGACGCGCTTTTTAGCGCGTCGTAACACGCAAGCAGCCGATGGTAATATTCGTCTTCTGTGGCAGCCGCCACGGAAGACGTTTTTCCTACGAAAGAGTATGTCCGGTCCGTAAAAATAGAAATCACTAACTTTGCAATATGATTTCAACAACAAAAACACAAGGAATGAACTATATAACAAATAATGTAAATATAACGGCACAACAAATATCAACAAGCCAAAAACTCAAGAGAGAGAAAGTCGCCCGTACTATACACCAACAGCAGGTGTATCGGGCAGCGCAGAATCTGTATTTCGTCTTAGCACAAATGCACAAGACTTGTCCAGTCAAGTTTCGTGCTGTGCTTGACTCGGTGTATGCCGAATGTAATCACCTCTTAGTGTGTCTTTCGCTCGCATACGTTGAGAAGAAAGCCAGAGTTGCGCAACTTACAATCGCTTCCGCACACATTGATGCCATCCGAACCGTATTAGGCATTCTTCGGTCGTCGGGCAGCGTAAGTAAGGATGATTATAAGAAAGCCAAGTCGCTTGCCATGTCCTGCATGCAGCAGGTCATGGCTTGGAGGGCTTCTTCATTGATCGGGTTACCACAAGGTAGTAATCTTCAAAACGCTTAGATTATGAATTGTGATAGTGTATCAGAGGAGATGTTAAAAGGGAGTCTTACCAGCTATGGTATGGAAACCATAGTTGGTTACGAAGATGCAATGACTCAATTCGACGTTCAGACCAATCGTTGGGTGGCCACCGAGAACAACTCCAACAACAGTTGGAATTGTAATGCCTGGGATGGCAACTTCAACAACAACAACAAGTATAATAGCATGAGGGTCCGTCCGGTCGTCGCTTATGACATTCCTAATGATTTTCTCTCTCTTGTTTTTACGGCTTTTGAAGACTGCTGTCGGCATAAGCGCACAAGCAAGGCTTGTATAGACTATTGCGAGATAGCAGCCGAAGATCTTCCCGTACTGGCTTACGAACTTTACACCGGTACTTACGAGCCGGGTGTCAGCACGTGTTTTCTGGTGAAATATCCGAAATACAGAGAGGTGTTCGCCGCATGTTTCCGTGACCGTATTGTCCATCATTTCCTTTACCTATTGCTCAATCCGTTGTTTGAAGCCCGCTTTGTGGCACAGGGTAATGTGTCGTTTAATTGTCGTAAAGGCTTTGGCACGCTTGCAGCCCAACAAGCAGCATTTGATGCCATCCGCCATGCCACAGACAGCTATCGCGTAAAGGCTTGGGCGTATCGGGGCGACCTCGTATCGTTCTTCATGTCCATTGACAAGCGCATACTTTGGGCGAAATTAGAACCGTTCATACGCGAGACATATAAGGGCAAGTATATGAGCATATTGCTGAACATTACGCGCATCGTGGTATTTCATTGCCCCGAAAAGCTATGCGTTTTCAATACCGACACGGCGGAATGGGCGAAGCACGTGGAGAGCCATAAGTCGCTGTTCGGCAATGACGATTATCACGGTATGCCTATCGGTAATCTCACTACTCAGATATTCGCCAACTTCCTCCTGTCTTATTTTGACGATTACGTCATCACATGGATGCAGTCGCACGGACAACCCGCATATTACGTTCGCTTTGTTGACGATTTCGTCATTGTATGCCGAGGCAGCACACTACTCAAGCAGATGGTGAAAGACCTCCGTCGTTATCTGCAAGCCGAACTTCAGATACGGCTTCATGCCGACAAGTACCATTTTCAGCCGGCATCCCACGGAATGATGTTCGTAGGAGCGTATCTGAAGAACTATCGCATGTATCTCTCCAACCGTACCTTCGCACGCTTTCAGGAACGGGTATATGGCTTTAACGCTATGCTTGAAAACAAACAGACCGTCACTTACGCCGACATTCGCCGCATAGAACAAGTGATAAATTCATACCTCGGCTTCTGCAAGGACAAGCGCACATACGCCCGCCGCAGACAGTTGCTTCTGAAGTTCGGACATACGTTCTATCAGTATTTTTACATTGACGGACATTTCGAGAGAGTGAAAATCAAACCCAAAGCAAAACCTCAATACTTAGCAGCATGAACATCAGAGAAACGAAAAACGAGGCCATGTCCTCCGAGCCTGTCCCCATTGTCCGCTCTTACGCAGGGCAGAAGGAAATCATAACCCTAAACCTTAACGTTGAAAAGACAGACAACGACGAATATCAGTGTGTCACGCTGTCCTTATCGCACGAAGGAAGGCTGTCAGCAGCCGACCTGATAAAGGCCATAGCGAAAAAAGGAATGTTCGCCCATATTGACGCTGCCTTCCTCAAGCGCCTTGTCAGCATGTTCTTCATACCCGACTATGACACGCTTGCCGCAATCCTTGTCAGCGGCAAATACACCTATCCCGAAGAGCTGTCCTGCCACCGCAAGGCGCTACTGGGCAACATGCAACCGCTGAAGGAGCTTAACGCCTACGTAGAGCAATGCAAGAGTCTTGCAGCACAATGCTTCGACAACTTAATCATTAAATAACACGCAATATGGCTAACCCCAATCCCAACATGACCGTGGCGACACCCAAAGACTATTGGCTTTCGCCTAACGCGCTCCACATAGAGCGAAACGCATTGGGCTATCCTGACTACATTCAGGCTTCATGCGTAAGCGGAGCGCAGATTCTCGTCTACATCAAGGGCATCATCAGCTACGACGCGGGACACAATTACCGTCGATGGCCGTTGCAAGCCTCGCCTACAGTGTTCAACACCCATACTGAGAAATACGTATATGTGGCTGTGCCGCGTGACTCCACGCTGTCCACCGCCATTGTCGTTTATCCCTCCGAGCTTCTTGACATCTACGGCAAGAACGAGCAACAGCAGCAGGTGGGTTCGGAGAAGTATTACTACATCTTCCTGCAAGGCGTACTATCTTCTTCGGGCGACAACGGCACGGTGCAGCGCGACTGGCTTGAGGGCCATACTGTCCTTACGGGCTATCTTTCCTCCGACGAAGCCATCAACGCCGGACCGGACGAAGCCGAATGGTTCCAGTACAGCACGGTGGACGAGATTGTGACGTTCCTCAAGGACCTTACGATGAAAGCCGGAACGAAGTTTCGTGAACTGTTTGCTAAGGCGGTTACCATCGTGTCGGGAGGATATATCACGTTTGAGGGCAAGACGGGTTCGGTGTCGGGCATCGCCAATGCCGACACGCCCCTTGAGTCGGAAGCGGATATCGTCACGCCGAAATACATGGACGACAAGGCTCTCTCGAAGAGTCATAACGACAAGACCGATTTCGACCTCGAACTGAAAAACCTTCGCGCCAACGGCACTGTTGACGTATTCGGCAATCTGACTGCGCACCATGCCATCACCGTAGGCACGTACAACAAGGGCGTGGAAGGAGCGCACATCGACTTCTACGGCAATGCCGAGTTTGAGAGCATCGTGGGACGTTCGTTTCTTGAGGTGCCCGAACTGCGCTATAACCGCACCACCATTACCGTAGGAAACAAATGGCAGACAAAGGGAGCCGGCATCATTGAGAAGGTATGGTCTGGCGACAATGCCGACAACGCCGACCTTAAAGCCGAGTTGTCGCTTACCTCCCTCGAAGGTGTGGCGAAGCTCAAGTTGGAGGACGGCGAGGTGGGAGCCATCGCCCTTAACGACAAATGTCAGGGCGTATTCCATTTCCTCGGAAAGAAGAACGACCCTTCCACGGCTGACTCGAAAGACGGCAATTTCCACTTTGCCGGATTCACCACCGTGTATTTCCTTGTCAAGGAGATATATACAGCCAAGACCCTGCCCGCATCCATAAGGGCACAGCTTGCCGACGGCGAGACCGTCAGCGCGAACCAGTACTTCCGTTACGAGCTGCGTGCAGCTACGTGTGCGGATCTCCCTGCCGAAGACCGCAACCGATGGACCGACACGTCACATCCGCAGCCCACGATGAACTTTGCCGCATACGCCAACGCCACCGATGCTGACCGTCAGTCGTCACGCCTTACCACCACCACTTACCAGCTCAATCTTGCCGGAATGACGGGGTGGACCTACACGCAGGACAACATCATGCTTATCATTGGCTGGCTTGACGGATTCTCTTTCCTCCAGCGCATCTGGGACAAGGACAAGAAGGAGTTTGTGGAAGCCACAAAGGAACTGCATGGCGAAGGCATCGCCACGGGCAACATCTATATGTGGGGCAAGATAGACCAGTTCGACCGCGTTCCGTCGCTCGTGTCACAGCAGCTCTACTTCCGTTCCTCGCCCTCTCTTGCCGAAAAGCCCGGCGGCATCACCGTGGATGCCACCCATACCCATCCCTCTCTTGACGGATGGCAGAAAGAGCCCATCACGCCGTCATCCACAGACCGCTTTGTATGGCAGCAGTGGCTCTATGCGTACAGCGACGGCACGTACACCGCCGGAGAAGTGACGTTCCTTGCTTCAGACCCCACGGCATTCACGCTCGTACTCGACAAGAACATCATCAGCGTGGCAGTGTCCGACTGGTACGACGCAAGCAATCCGGACGACATCGAGTTTGACGTATCAGCGCAGATGCTCTCCGGAGTGACACCGGTAGTGATAGACAGTGGCACGGCTGCATACGGCAAGGACAGTTCGGGCAGTGTCACGATGGAATACCTGCCCACGCTGTCCGAAGACGGCAAGACCATCTATTTCCACATACACATAAAAGGATTCGTGGGAGTCAGCGTAGACGGCGTTACGCCTGAAGACGCATTCGTCACCTTCACAGCCGAAACCCAATACGGCTCTGCCACCACCACTGCCACTATCGCCCAGAACCGTGAAGGCGAGGACGGACAGGACGGCTCGCCCGGCAAGGATGCCGTCAGCTTCGCCGTGTCGCAGACCGCCATCGTGGCGCAGCCGTCAGCCGAAAGACAGATATTCTCCGTCTATGTGAAAGGCACGCGTGGCAACACGCCTATGAAGTATCACGACGAGTTCTCATGCTCCACTCTCTCCGACAACAAAGAGATAACGCCAGGGCTGGCATGGAGCTTCAAGGTGTCTGACGACGGCTACGACTTTCAGTATCTCTTGGCACTCGCCCCTAACGCAGCCGTAACGGTGGACATCCCCTTCCTTATCACCGAGCATACCACGCAGCGCAAGTATCAGTACACCATATCCTTTGCCACCGTCTCTGACGGCGACAAAGGCATACCGGGAATGATAGTCCGCAGGTCGGAATGGCAGTCGGGCGTTACCTATCACAACGACGAAGACCTGAACGTCACGCTGCGCTATCTTGACGTAGTGACCGTCACAGCCGCCGACGGCAGCTATGACGTTTATCAGTGTCGCAAGACGCACACCGCCACCTCCGCCAACGCACCCTCCGCAGCCACGTCAGAACTATGGGAACCCGTCAACAAGTTCACCACGCCCATCTATACACCCCTAATCATCGCCGACAACGCCGTCCTACGCTTCGGCCAGACCAACCGTCTCCTTATCATGGACACCGAAGGCAAGAAGATACAGGGATGCCTCACGGGAGTGGACGACCCGACAAAACCAATGGCATGGTTCGGTGGCGAGACGGCAAGCGCAGCAAACTTCTCTTTGGGATATGACGGTACGATAAAGGCCCTACGAGGGATATTCGGAGGAGTGATGAAGAAGAGCAAGACAGTGGTAACGCCGGAAAACTTTCTTTATTATTTCCAGCGGGTAAATGACGGTCTTCTTTATTACAATATGAAATGGGACAGACTGAGCATGTTCTTTGAACTGAAGGGCGATTTCAGTAAGTTCATGGATGATGGTAGTGATACTATATCAATAGTGTTTCCTGGTATAAGACCAGAAGGGTCTTACAGCATCGAGGAAATAGAGGAAGCGAGAAGCTTTGTTGGAGCTTCAGTGTGCATCTGCAATTCCAGCAGCACCGACTTCGGAATCACGGGCGATACGGGCCATCTTTATGACGGCAAGATTAGTTTTAATTCGCCTCCTCTCTTTGCAGGTGGAATAATCTATCTGACATGCGTAGCTGCAAAGGGAGATAAGGCTGAGGAAATAATAGCATGGACCTATGTTGATTGTAATCAAGCCACAGCAAGCAAATAATAATTAATAACTAACAAATAATAAATAATAACTAATAAATAATAAGTTATGCGAAGTATTCAGCGTATTTTCGTGCATTGCACGGCAAGCAACCAGTCTTGGGGAGTGAAAGAACTTTGGGCGGAGTTCCGTCATAAAGGATGGAAAAGCCCCGGCTATCATTACGTAGTAACAGCCGACGGCGGCATCCATCAGATGCTCGCCCTTGAGGAAGTGAGCAACGGTGTGAGAGGCTACAACTCCACCGCCATCAACATCGCCTACGTCGGCGGCATCAGCCGTCAAGGCAAGAAGATTGTCGCCACGGACAACCGCACACCCGAGCAGAAAGCCTCCCTGCGCAAGCTCCTCGGCATCCTCCGTCAGAAATACCCCGACGCAAGGATAATGGGACACCGCAGCATCTGGGGCGAGGACACACCCTCAAAATGGCAGAAGAGCTGCCCCTGCTTCAACGCCGTGGAGGAATACAAGGACATTTAACGTCAGCAATGTCCGGACACTAAAAAATCGCTTCCATCCTCACGAACGAAAGCGGCCCAACTTTTTAAATACTTTACAGATTATGACTAAAAGCCATATTCTTGTCTGCAAAGGTACAATATTTTTCTTTGTTTTCACTATGAATTACGTGAAATTTAGTTCACTAACATAGGACCCGTATCGCGGCCTGTGAACGAGATATTGATGTTTCGGGCGTAATCGCCGTTCTTCTCCGTCATTTCGTCAACGTGTAGCGTCACGCGGAACGTCTTTCTTCCATACTCGTCGCCTTTGTCGAGAGTCTTTATCTCCGCCCATGCGCCTTTGACAGGCTGGTTGTTGTCCCATGTGCTCAGTTCGTTCTTCTTGTATTCGGGCTGCCACTGCTCTTTCCATCCCCATACCGCAGCGCCTACTTCTGCAACCTCGTAACGGCCGTCGTACATATCGTCAGCAGGGGCATTGTAAACTAAAAAACCGATGGTGTAATAGTCGGTCTTGTAATTGCCTACCTGCGGGTCGCTTTCAAGTCCGAATGACCCCATACCGCTTTTGGTGTGGGAATACCTCAACTGATGTACGGGCTTCTCTTTAAGAAGTTTTGAAAAAGCCGACTCCACTGGTACATACTCCGGCTCAGCATCGTCGTCGCTGCAACTGCCCATACTTACACACGCAGCCATCATCATTGTCAACAGCAACATCATTCTAAAAGTTTTCTTCATACATTTATAGTTTTATACGTTAGTACTTTCGTAGTTTTATACTTTTTTTTCAACGAAAAACGCTAAATCACGAAAGTCGCCAATGCACCAGCCTTTTCGTTTTTTCGTGCCGTTCGTTGACAACATACATCCACCTTGTCCGATGTTTCACGCGCCTTTTTATACCTTTATAGGTGGAAAGTTCGGGGTTTCGGACTGGATGCGGAATCATGGAATAACCGTAAGCTTCGCGTAAGCTTCGCATAGGCTTCGCTAAGAGCCGTTTTTCGGGTCTTTTCGGGCGTTTTGCGTGTGGAATGTTTCACGGATTTCTGTTGCTCGTCCATGCTCACGTTTTCCACACAACATTATTATCACCATTAAAACTTTTTGCTTATGCCGAAAGTCCGTTTCTCGACTGACATTCAGTCAATCTCAGGTAAGTTGTGCTCCAAAGAGGGCGTGATTTACAGTGTTAACAAGCAGACGGGTGAGACCTATCGTTCCGACCGTCACAGTTACCATGATGCCAACACCGAACAGCAACAGCAGACTCGCGCCACCTTTAAGAAGAAGGCGCAGTTTGCCGCTTCTTGGTGGAAGCAGAACCGTCCGTCCGACAAGTCGACGAAGGGCACGGAGGCTTACCTCGCCGTGATGAAGGCGTACAAGGCGCAGCACAAGATTGGCAACCCCTACAGCTTCATGCGCTCTCTCGTCACCGACGACCTCAAGGTCCTCCTTGCCGGCAACGACATCACGGGTGGCGTGAAGCCCGGCGGCTCCACCACTGAAGGTGGCGGCGGCGGTCAGAAACCCGGTGGCGAGGTGGACGCATAGTCCGTCGCCTCGCTAAGGCTATCATTTCCCACGGTAGGCACACGGCTTGCCGTGGGATTTTTTCGCTTGCTATGTCCGTAGAACGGAAAGCAAAAAAGCACTGCTATCCTCGCGGACGGCAGTGCTTAAAAACCAAAATAGTAACATAATCATTAATGATTATGAAACATATCGTCTTGTCACTCTGCCTTAATGCTTGCGCTGATTTTTGCGCCACACGAGGGGCAGACTGTCTGTATCTTAAATTCTGATGGTGTCTTTTGGGTTTTATCACACTCATGCCATTGGTCTTCTTCTGGGAACAACTCAGTTATCTTCACGCCCAATGCGTCGGCTATCTCATAGAGATTGCTCAACGACGGATTGCCGTTGATACGCGAACTCATTGTTGCTTTTGTAATTGTGCGTTGATTGTTGTCCTTGTCGGTGCGGACTATCTTGCTGGCGAGGTCGGTCAATGTAAGACCCTTCTCCTGCATGATTTCTGCTATGCGAAGATTATTTCTTTTTCGTTCCATAATAATGTTCTTTGATGTTTCTGTTCTGTAAAGTATCAAAAGTTTGATGCAAAGTTATATAATTATATGAACATTTCCAAACGGTTTTTGAGAAAAATAATTTCGATACGAATATTTCTATACTTTTATTTTGTAGTGTCATATTATTTTAATACTTTTGCAGCGCAAACCGAATAAAAGCGGTGCGCATAAACTAAAATAGTAACAAACATTAAAGTAAAACGAAACTATGCAAGAAACAGCAAGCGTCAATATCTGTTGGCAGATTTTTATCTGCCCGGCCTTAATCTGATAATCGAAATGAATGGGCAGCAACATTATCAGTATGTATCGCATTTCAACACTAAGGATTGGACGTTTGAGGACCAGCAGATACGCGACGAAACCTTGCGAGCATATTGCTGCGGCCACGGGGTGAATATGCTTGAGATAAAGTATGACGAGATTGGCTGCATACCTAAAATCCTTGCTAAAGCGATAAAGAAATACGGCAAGCGATAGCCACAGCATGAGGTAGGGCAGAACCTTCTACCCTACCCCATTTTTCTCCTCGGCATATCGCGGAATGTTGGTTACGAGGAAAGCGGTGGCACAGTTGGGGCATACCAATACCTGACGTGCGTTTTGCGGTTCTTGTGCGAAGAGCGGACCGAGCCGTTCACGCTCGGCATACTCCTTCAGTTTCTCGAAGCTCACCTTTGGTTCTTCGATGATAGAGCCATCGGGAGCCATGCGATAGAAGAAGTCGCGAGGATCAACGTCCAATGCCCATGCTATCTTATAGATAGTTGACATGTTCGGGTTGCCCGAAATCATTTGCGATACGGCTGCCTTGGTTACGCCCAATCGCTCTGCCACTTCTTGAAACGATACGCCACTTCGATGCAGCGTCTCCTTGATGTTCAACTCTGTCACGGGGGTATAAGGCTGTATCACCTTGCGTCCGTCCTTCTTAATCTCAATATCTACCATAATACAGTGTTGTTTTGTTTGTTTGTGTTGTGTATATAATGCAAAGTTAAGGTATTTTATTTTATTGGTCGGACATACTGTGCGTTTCGGGCGTTTTTGATTAAGTTTGTTGTAAGAAATAAGCTTTGTGAGTGTAGTTTTTAGTTGTTTTTAGGGTTAAAATAGCCTTGTTTTTTTAATAAAATATACCCTAAGAACATTGTTTTATTTCCCTATGTGTAAAGAGCCGTCTTTGCGTGCAGCCTCCTGCAATCGAATCTAAGTTTCTATTTGACAGAGAATAAGTTAGCGTTTTCGATGCCGCCGCACAACGGGCAGGACCCGCCTCGCTGAGGAGGGGTCCTACGTCCCGATGTAGTCAAAGCTTACGTTTTATGCTCTCGCACACCCCAGGCGGGGCGAGGTGTGCGCCTCGCTTCGTCCTGAAGCGGTCGAGGGTGTGGCGGTCGTGTGTGTTTGTTGCTCGTCGGTGGCGAGGTGGTCCGCAGAGGTGCAGCCGTGCGCCTATATAATCAAGGTAAAAAGAAAAAATAATGATAAAAGCAAAAATAATTGCAAAAACATTTGACAAAAGGTAGAAAATTTACTACCTTTGCAACGTCAAACAAATAAAACATAAATAACAATGAAGTACACAGAATTTCACCGACGAATCAAGGCCAAGGGCTGGAAGTTCGACCACGCCGAAGGCTCGCACTACTTTTACACCAAGGGCGGCAAGCTCTCGCCCCCTGTCCCCTTTCATGGGGCAAAGGAGGTGCCCGAGCCGTTACGGCGGAGCATAGCGCGAGCGATGGGAATTTAACAGAAGAAAGAGGAAAGGGGGTGCGCCCTTTCCTCCATCATAACAAACGATATAATATATAAGGATATGGCAAACGAAATTATAATGCTTATTTCTGCAAGTGCCGACAGCTTCGGCGCATGCTCTGAGAACTGCCCCGGCATCTGGGCAGCTGGTGACACCGTGGAAGCGTGCAAGGCCGACACCGTGCAAGCTATCGAGTTAATAAAAAAGAACATGCCGCGCGAGGAGTGGCCCGAACCTCTGAAGGCTGGCGAATATACAATAACATGGCGATACGATACCGAAAGCTTTTTGTATTACTTCGGTAGTTTTATTTCGTTGGCAGGAATGGAGCGTATAACGGGCATTAATCAAAAACAACTTTGGGCCTACATGCACGGACGCAAAAAGCCACGACAGGCACAGAAAGAGAAGATAACAAACGCCCTCCACAGTTTCGCCCGTGATTTGGCGGCGGCCGTAATACTTTAGGTTAGTTTTATTTGTTTGACAGCTTAGGAAATTAGCCGAAGTTATCCCGACAAGGTTTGCACCCTGTCGGGATTTTTTTTGCTCTTACTTCTTTGTTGCTTCTTCCCGCTCCAGACGCTCAACGATGGCGCGGAGCTGCTGCACGGTGTCGGCGGTGTAGATCTCACAGCCGACACGCACGACACCCACCAGGCCACCACCGCCCCCGGCTGAACGCTGCGCCCTGGCTTGCTTCAGCTCCTCGACGACAGCAGGAGGGGCGAGGAGCTGCCACGGCTCGACATCCAGGGCGGCGGCGATGCGCTCTAAGGTGGGGAACGAGGGGCGGGAGATAGAGGCGGACACACTGGCTTGAGAAACCCCCATTTTGTTTGCTATTTCTTGTTGTGTGATTCCCTTTTGGGATAACATTTCTTTTATATATGATTGCATAAGATTATATTTATATTTTGATAGTGCAAAGATACACACATATATATAATATAAAGATATTCTAATACTAATATATGTTAATTATATGAATTTTCCTATATTTTATTTTGTGATATATGGTTTTCTTTATATCTTTGCAAGCGTAAACAAATAATAAAACAAAAAATACAAGATTATGAAAGCAACATTTAATGAAATCATCGAGAACTTAGTAAAAGTATTAACCGACAAGGCCGAGAGCGCACAGTATTACAGCGATAACGAGCAATATATTTGCCTGTGCGGATGGTGTGGCATCATGTCGCCCGTATCTCGCCCGGCATACGTTAAGACATTCGGCAAGGACACAACCGAGCAAGCCGAGGCAAAGGCCCGCGAGATCATCGCAGAGAAGGAGGCAGCACGCCAGCGCACCAAGTACGCAGAGCATGCACGCGAAGCCGACCGCCTCGAAGGAGTGCCAGCCGTTGGCGGCTTTTTCTGGGCAGATAATAGCGGGCTAAAGTGTGACGGAGGCCGCGGCCTATTCGAGGAGCTGCACGCCCTCAACTACTACACCGACGCACAGAACACCCCCGCCCGCTTGTGCTGCGTTGAGCAAATTATAAAAGTATCTGATGACGATTTTGCACGCCCTGGACTCGCCGACGAGCTTGTAACACGTTACAACCTTCAGGGCTTCGCCCGTTCTGAGGACGTGGACGACAACGATAATACATACAACAACAACCCCGAGAAATTGGCCACTTTCTACACCGTCGGTACCCTCGTTGTGTCGCCTTCCGGTAAATACTATCTTATAGACTCCGAGGGCTACAACTACGCCCGTTATATTTATGTGCCTATAGAGTGGCCCGTAATGCTCGCCGACGAGGTGGCAGCCGTCAAGGCAAAGGAGGAAGCGCGCAAGGCAGAGGAGGAGCGACAGGCCGCCGAAGAGAAGGCGCAGCGCCTCGCCGATTATCGCGCACGTTGTGCGAAGTGGTCGCCCCTCATGCGTAACGTTGAGAAGATGGAGCAGGAAGGCAAAGCGACCGCCCGAAAGATTGACAACGCGCGAAAGGCAAATATTTTGGCAATGTGCGCCGCCGCCTTCCCTGGTGTCAAGTTCTCCGTATCTGTGCGCCGTGGCTGGGGTGCCGATTTTGAATTAACTTGGACCGACGGCCCGACGGTTGAAGAGTTCAACGAAAAAACCGATCTTTCGCTGTTCTGCCGTTGCCGTGATACCTTCGACGGCTGGGACGACTCGACGGGCGTAGATTACGCCGAGTTTGCCGACTTCGCACGCCTGACAATGGGAAGCAACGGCGGCGACATCAAGGCAACCCGCGAAATGTCGGACGAGGCACGCGCCGAACTGTTGGCGCAGATCTTCGCAGCCGTGCCAGCCGCTGACAACCGCAACAAATACGGCTATACTGATGCGTACACCTACACCAACAAGGAGGCCGAGGCAGTGGCCGCAGCCTTAGGCGTTGGCGTGTTCGACATTTTCGCGTATGGTTACGCCGAGAACGCCGAGACCATCGCCCGCCGTGCATGGGATAAGCACAGCTACACCAAGACCACAACGCCAGAGCCTACCGACCCGAAGCCGGGCAAGGCTCAGGCACCCGACAACGACAACACCGACGACGCACCCGCCGAGGGCTTGGAGCTGGTGGAGATACCGGGCGGCGTGGCTGTAGTCGGTGGCTATTACGACACCCTGCGCAACCGCAAGCAGATAAAGGCGCACGGCGCACGATGGAACAAGGAGGCGAAGCAGTGGCAAGCCACCGACGCGGAAGCCGTGGCACGTCTGCGCGAGTGGTTCGGCGTGTCAGAACCGAAAGCAGAGAAGCAGGAGCAGCACACACACACCACCGCAAGCGACAACACCGAGCAGCAGGAGCAGCCCGAACAGCCGACCGCCGAGGAGGTGGCACGCGTGGCACGCTTTGCCGCCCTCCTCGCTGATGTTATCCGCACCTTTGAGCAGATAGCCACAGCAGCACAGCAAGAGGCACAGCGAGCAAAAGAAACGGCAACCAAGCAAGCCGAGGCGGAACAGCTACGCGCCGATATTGCCAAGATGTCGGCACAGGTGGCAAAGATGACGGAAGCCCTGCGCATGATGGCGGAACGGCTCGACGAGATAGACGCCGACAACGACACCAGCAACAACGGCACGACAGCCGACAACGAGCCACAGCCCGAGACGGAAGCCCAGGAACGCCCCGAAAGGGGCGAGGGCAAGCCCGAAGCCCTCGGCATGCTGAAAGCAGCCGCCGAGCATGTGGCACGGCTTACAGCAGCCAACGACCACACCGCCGCACTACTTGCCCGGCTGTATGTGCTTGCCGCTGTTGGTCTGCGTGTGCGCCCTCTTATCCAGAGAGCAAAGGCAATAGAAGCCGCACAGCAGCGCGGACACCTCACGCCCGACGAAGTGAGCGACCGCCAACGAATAAGCCAAGAGACGGAACGCCGCGCGGCGCTGTTGCTCACGCCTGAAGAGTTCCGCACGCTGTACGGCTACGACCCCAAGACCGACCGAAAGGCAGCGTAACAGCCCCAAAGGAGATAAAACCCCCTTATTATAGAACAGTAAAAACATCACGGAAAAATGGAAAATCAAGAAAACCGCCTTTTAACTTCCGAGCTTCTGGAAGCCTTGGCAAGTTATCCCCTATACACTCAGGAGCACAAGCACCTGCCCGACCTTATGGCGGTGGCACTGCTGCGCATCGGCTCTATACGTTGGTACATCTTGGAAGGCAATGCCGAGGGCGACCGCTTCACCTTCTTCACGCTCGTTTGCGGCATGGGTGAGGGTGCCGAATTAGGCTACACCGACGCCGGAGAGCTGGCAGATATTGCCGTGGATGCCTCACGTTATGGGCTGCCAGGCGTATTGCTGACAGTGGAGCAGGTGAAGGACTTCCAGCCCTGCCGCCTGGCTGACGTGGACGACGAGGACGTAAAAAGGTATTGCGACCGATTCACGCCCGGCAAGGTGGAGAAGTAAACACTCAGAACACACATAACATTTTAATATTTTATAGAATCGTATTTATTTGTTTCGGCTGTTGGCGGTCTGTGAGGATAGCCCAGCCACAACGCCCGCCGCGGATGGCACAGCGCAAGGGGTTCGACTCCCCTTCGGGCAGCAATATATAGTTATCATATTTATAAACCCTATAAAAAATTAAGGATATGAAAGTAACAGCAACAACAACTCCGACCGCGCCCCAGGTGAGCGCAACGGACGTGGCAAGATCCTTGGGCAGATGCGCAGCCCTCTGCCTTGTGTATGTCTTGCAGACCATCGCCAAGGCGTTAGACCTGGCACAGCGTGCAGCCCTTGGCGTGTGCCAGTGGCTCAACAGTCGCCACAACTTCACGGACGAGGAAGACCCCGTAATAATGACTGGCTGGCAATACCTCGGCTTCGGCGTGGTGGTAATGTTCGTGGCAATGGTAGTGTGTATTAAGTGGTAAACGCCTCGTTATAGCGTGTGTAATATATTGAGGATTTCATTTTTTTAATCAAAACAATATGATTCTACAATTAACAAAACAAAGTACCGCCCAAGAGATTAAGGCGTACTTTGAAGAAGTATTAAATTTGTCGAAAGACAGCAAGGATTTTCCAGTTAATCTGGATGATGTGTGGCCGTTAGTGTATTCAGCCAAAGAAAAAGCGGTAAGAGCTTTAAAATCTAACGATTTGTTTCTGCAAAACGTTGATTATCAAGTTTTAGCCCAAAATGGCGAAAACTCCGGGGTTTTAGCCCAAAACGGGGGAAAAGTCCCCACTGGTCGCCCGACAGAGATTTACATGCTCTCCGTCCCCTGCCTTGAGTTCTTCATCGCTCGCAAGGTTCGCCCAGTGTTCGAGGTATACCGCCAAGTGTTTCACAAGGTGGCAAGTGGTGAGCTGATGCAGCCCAAGGCTCCGGCTTATTCTAAGCCCTGCGACTTGGCAACGACTCTCAAGCCGTTCGTGGATTATACCGACGAGATTTACAAACGTTGGGACCGATTGTTTGAGGACTCGAATGATAGCGACAAAGTAACAAAAGATTACAACAGCTGGCTCACAGCATACTACAACTTCTGTCATTACACCAACCGGATGGTATATATGGAGACGATGGCAGAGTTCGAAGGAAACCAGTTTCTCAAAGATTAGAGCTAATGAAGAATGCTCCTCCCTCCCGATGATGGGAGGAGTATTAACAAACAAGTAACAATATAAAAGCCAAACAACAATGGAAAAGACAGTTATTACAATAGATATGGACAAGACCAGCCTCCGTGAGGCAATGACACGCATCATCGAGTACATCACACTCACTCCTCCCGATCCCGACGAGTTCGGCAGCAAGGAGCGCATAGAGTACAACTTAGGACTGGACGCACTGTTCACCTGCTTGCGCCAGACGTACTAAAAAGACCTTCGACGAGGAAACACCCTATAACATATAACACAACCCTTTAAAAACGACGGAAAATTATGAAATTTAAGACAGTACAGACTATATTGATGGCTGCGCAGAGCAATCAGCAGCATGGAGTAATCAAGATGCACAGCGACTGCGTGTGCTTCAGTTTCGTGAACGGTGACAGCGGTGAGGACGACATCATCGGCTACAACAGCGACACGGAGGTAATCTCAGTATTAGGCAAGGCTTGCAACAGCTATATCGACTGCGAGGCAATAGAGTGCATCGAAGTATACAAACAATAACCCTACCCCATCCCGCGCCCGGCAAAGCCCTTGCGGTGGTCCGACTCCATCGGCGGGATCTTGCATAATCATAATCAAAGTATTTTTTTGTTTTCAGGCTGTTGGCGGTCCGTGAGGATAGCAGCAGCGCAACGCCCACCACGGCAAAGGCGTGGCACCAGGTTCGAGCTCCTGGATGGGCGACAAAGAGCCAGCAGACGACACAGAAGACGCGGAAAATCCGTTAAATTTGTGAAATCCGATGGCAATAAAAACTACAGAGGACGCAGAGATCACAGAAAAAATCCGTGAAATCTGTGAAATCCGATGACAATAAAAACTACAGAGGACGCAGAGAACACAGAAAAAAATCCGTTTAATCCGTGAAATCCGATGACAATAAAATTAAAAACAATAAAAGTGCGTTTTATTCTAAATAAAACGGCTTTTTATTTGGTAGTTACAAAATAAGTGCTACCTTTGCGTCAGATAAAAGAAACAACTAATTTAAACTTAAAACGATATGCGTAAATCAATAGACACTTACATTAAGGCGATAGCTCACGACAACGAGCAGGAAATCCGCGAGAACTACATGACAGTAGCCGACTATATCATCAATGATGCAGAGAACTGCACCGGCTATTATGAGTATTTCGACGACGAGGAGCTTGACGAGACAGGCGAACCTTCTGAGGCTCAAATCGAGGAGTTGAAGGCTTACCTCCGCGAGAACTATACAACGCCTATAGAGCACCGTATCGAGGACATCATGCTTACCAAGCACAGCAATGGCAGTGACAACCTCCAGTATAAGGCCGACGGCAAGACGTATGAGGTTGATGGCGAGTTTCTGGTCGATAAGCATCATTGCTTGCATCATACGCACACCTTCGAGAACGGCGACGAGCAGGAAATCGTAATACCCTACGAGAACGGCGAACACACGTTATAACAGGCGAAATTAATCACAAACTATCTATAGCCCTACCGCATCACGGTAAGCGGAACGATATGAAGAAATCAGATATAAAGACATTGGACGACTTGTTGCCTTCTGAACATTACGACACACTTGTAGTAACAGATGATGATATGTTGTTGTGCAAGCATTCGGACATCTACGATGGAGTGTCTGGTAATGACTTGTGTGACTGGGACATCCTTGTCATGGGAGACAACGGTCTGCTTATGCTGCCTAACGAGCAGCTGATTTATAGCGAGGCTTATTTCGGCGACATGTACGAGAGAGTGAAGCCGGGCGACGAGGACGAGGATACCCTATATAAGGATTGTGATTTCGATAATGATGAAATTGCCGTTCGCAAGTTGTCGGAGATTCCTTCAGACATCAAGCAGTTGTATGTTGACATTGATCACGGCATTAACACCGACGAGATATGCGTTACGGACGCGGAGGTAATTCGTGGAAAAGTGTACGAAGCCCCACTTCATACGCCGCAGGAATACCCTAAACAAGAGTATGAGGATGTATTTCTGTTTGTTGATGCGGATGGCAACAAGCGATATATCAAGCGTACTTCTCCCTTTTTTGCGGACGAGCAAAGAGACGTGTATGAAGAGATTACAGAACAGGATTTTAAAGAATTTTGTTAATAAAAGTCAGCCCTCGACAACACGGTTAAGTCATTTTCTTATGAAAATAAATGCAAAAGGTAGTGATATATTTCGTAATAAGATGGCTATTATGATGTACGACAATATGCGTGATAATAGCGATGTTTACGAAAGTGGAGTAGATGACTGCGGGATGATATATTTTGCTTACCTTAATGGCACCGTTAAACGATATAAGAGAAATGAATTTCTCAAAATGGCAAAAGAAAAAAAATTTTGACTATTCAGCCCTACCGCATCACGGTAAGCGGAACGATATGAAATTTGACAGTGAAGGATTATGGCGGCATGCGGAAAATGTTGCCTATCAAATCAACGAGGCTTTTTTAAACATGAAGATGGCGACATTACTTTCAGTTACTTTATGACACTATGTTCATTTCATCTTGCTGCTTATAAAGCGGAATGGAAAAGGAACAAGAAGAAATCTGATATATGTTCGAGATAACAGACGTTATACACGACTATCTGTTTGTTACGCTCCGTCTTCGCGATGTGCAGACGGGCGTGACAAGAGACTGGAGGTATTGGGACGACCTGGAGGAGTGGCTGTGCAAGGAGCACGGCGTGAAGGATCTGAAAGGTCTCGTTATAGACAAGCTGCCCGATTATGGAGATTGGGTGGAATCAGGGAAATAAAAAAGCCCGACCTAAGCCGGGCTACGCAAGACCATCGGTCTCGAATCTACGATAGTAGAAATTAGCTCTTTATGAGCGTTTGAATCCACAGGCTGAAGCCTGAAAGTCAACGGAAGTTGTTGTTTTCTTTCAATTCCATAAAGGTACGATTAAAAAGCCTCCGAAGACAGGTGCAAATGTAAGAATTAAAATGGTACAGACAAAGCATTTGGCTGTATTATTAACAAATATTTAGAAAACAATTCTATTATGGCAGAACAGATTAGAGTATGGAAGTCGAAGAACCTGCGCTCTACTTATATGCTTGTATATAGAGACGAGCAGACGGGGAAGCTGCGTATCACTCGGATGGATGGCAGAAAATGTGACAATGAAAAGGGTATGATAAAGAGTTATAACATGTTTGGTGGTGGTCTTTGGGCAGCTTGCAGGGACATGGGCAACGATGTTGCTGAGATACGCGCTGCCGTAGATCGTGAGATAGCAGAGGAGACGGCACAGCGAGAGCGCGAGGAGCTTTGCCTGAAAGCGGAAGCCGAAGCTAAGGTGAAGGCTTTACAGGAGGCTCAGGAGATTAGGGCTGCGCTTGCCGGCACGAAGGACAGCGTATGTGTCAAGCCTATTGAGGTGTTGCAGCGGTACGACTTCTTAGAGGAGCATCTGGAACAACTGAAGCCTGGTGAGTATGCCGTTTGCGTCAACTATAAGAAGAAGGGCACGGTGGAGCTGCGCACGAAAGCACGAACAACCGACCATCTGAAGGTGTTGGCAAAGGTGACGAAGGAGGAAAGAAACAGTAAAGCCGCTTTACATCGTTTTGCCGTGAAGGTGCGCGAGGTATATCAGTCGGGCATTATCATCATCGGAAAGACTCACGCCCTTCAGAGCTTCGGCAAGCGTATTGTGGACGCTGCCCTCTGTATCAAGGAGAGCCAGAACACTTATTATTCATCATCTGCGCCACGTCAGTATTACGACAAGAACACGCTTGTGTATATGAAGTTGGAACAGATAGAGAAGAATGACAAATAAAATATTTACAAAACAAATAATTATGGATAGCAAAAATATTTGTAGGAGTGAAGATATGGAGAATACAGCAAGTAATACAAGAGCCGGTCGCCCTGCGATGGAAGGCAGCACACGCCGTTATATCGTTGCCGACGATGTGCATGAGTGGATCATCCAGCACGGAGGCGGACAGTATATCACGGACACCATGCGCATGATCCGCGACATGGAGGAGAAAAAACGGCAGTTGCTCATTGCTGACGATGTGCGAGAGTGGATTATGGCGCATGGTGGTGGCAGCTATGTCAATGAGATTATGAGAACTATTATGGCGGTTGCGCCGGAACAGAAATAAATAACAACTTTAATACTTTATAGAATATGACTAAGATTAAGAATTTTGACGATTATCGTGCGTTGGTGGACGTGGTGAAGATGCACGACTATAGATACTTCGGGCTGAACTGTCCGACCATCAGCGACGAGGAATATGACACGATGTACTTTGCCTTGCAGGAGTATGAAGAGCAGCACGCGGACGAGGTATTGCCCGACTCTCCCACTCAGCAGTGCTACAGCGAGAACGGCAACGGCAAGCGCACGGTGGCACGTCGCACGGCATGCCTCTCCATGAAGAAGCTGCATGATGCCAAGGCGGTGGTGAAATATCTGAGAGCACAGCAACGAGCAACCAATATCAGCTCTAAGGGCACGGAGGTTGATGTAGAGTGGAAGTTTGACGGCGAGACCGTGAGCTTAGTATATCGTCAGGGAGTGTTGGCAGAAGCCACCTACGGGCACGGCAAGGATCTGTTTGGCAACGACTGCCTGGATCATATCAAGCATGTGCAGGGCGTACCCTCCCATGTGGACGTATGGAGCCAGTACGATCGAGTGGAGGTGAGAGGCGAGGTGATTATCTCGCTTGAGGAGTTTGTCCGTTATAGCAAGGCTGGCAAATCGCCCCGGTCTACGAGCAACGGCATCATGGCGAAGAAGGTGGCTGTAAAGGATGAGTGCAAGCGCCTGGAGTTTCATCCTTTCCGTCTTATTATGGACGACGTGGTAAGGCATGCCGCTGCCATGCAGGCTCTTGAGCGTAACGGCTTCAAAACTTCGGGCTTTGTGGCAGACCTTGACCTGGGCAAGACGGATGCAGAGCTGGAGCAGGACATCGAAAGCATTGTATGTGCTGCCGAGGTGGACCGTGAAGCATTGCCCTACCCTACCGACGGACTTGTGTTCAAGTTTGACAATTACGACTATTACGACCGCATCGGACAGACCGACCATGACGCAAAGTACAACTGCGCATTTAAGTTTCGTCCCGTATTCAAGGCCGTAACCACATATCGCGGACATCATACCACGATAGGCGAGAAGACGGGCAAGGTGACGTATGTTGCTGATTTTGACGAGGTGGAAATGAACGGACACCTTTTCGCCCATGCTAACTGTGGCAGCGAGCGCACGTTCCTTCAGAAGGATCTTACACCTGGATGCAAGATTGAGGTCAGTCTGCACGGAGATGTTATCGTGTGTGTGGATGGCAAGGTGGGAGAAGAACCTATTATTGAGGAAAAGCCTATCATTGAGGACGTACCTGTTGTTGAGGACGAGCCTATTGTTATTGACGAGGAGCCTCTTGTTATAGACGAATCGGGATTTGTTCATCATCCAGAGCCTCACGTTATAGAGCAGGATATTAATCAGAGTCAGGAGCCGGAAGCAGAGCCAGAGCCTATACCTCAGCCAGAGTATATACCTCAGCCGAAGCCGAAGCGCAAGCGTAACTATCCGCAGGTAGGCGAGCCGACGCTGCGAGAGGAACGCGAGGACACGTCGGAAAGTGAAGACAAGGGCATGGGCGTGAAGACGGTGTTGGCGGGTGTACTGGCGGTGCTGATGGCTGTGTCAACGGGAGTCGTGCTGTTGGCGTTTGCGGGTGCTGCGGTGTTCTTAATGCCGATGATCGGCGGACTGACAAAGGAATAACTTTAAAGATTACATATTATGACATACGAAGAAACAAAACAATATGGAGCACACTCCGTTATCTATACCACCTTTTATGGATGCGGTCATTATATTGTGAACGACCGTGAGAAGAACGACGTGACAGACAACGAGTTTTTCACAGAGGAAGAAGCTCAACAGCGTATTGAAAAATTGAAGCAGCAGGGATATATCTCTGATGAAGAATATCAGAAGTCTCCTCGTCCCAACACCAGAACTTATGAGTTATGGCCGGATGCAGACGAGTATCTTGATGATTTGATTGCAGAAGAAGACTAAACGAATGAAAATTAAAAACTACAGAGGACGCAGAGGACACGGAGATTTTTGTCAACGAACAGCTCGAAACAACGAAAAATTTAGAGTGTTTTGCGTTTTTTGTTGACAATAAAATCGTGAAATCCGATGTAAGATAACTCTGTGTTCTTTGTGTCCTCTGTAGTTTTAATAATAATCAATTTACTAACTAAAACCTAACGATTATGAGAACCAACTTGATGATGGCTGCTATTGCAGCCGTGGGCATGACGATTGTTTCATGCGGTAGTGATAACGAGAACTTGGTGGAGGATGTGAAGCCTGGCAAGGCACATGTAAAGGTGGTGTGCGGCATGGGCGTGAGTGTATCGCCGATGGGAGCACCGATGCGCATGCCCATGAGCCGTGCTGCGCTGTCGGCCAACGGCAAGGCGTTGACCGACATCTATATACTCGACTACGACAAGGTGACGGGTAAGCTGCTTCAGGTGCTCCATCAGACGAGCGCGGCAACGAACTTCGCCGAGCCTGACCTGACCCTCGACTATGGCGAGCACGTGCTGAAGGTGGTGGCTACTCGTAGCCAGGAGCCTACGTTATGGGATGCCGGAAACATCACATGGCAGGTGGAGTCTAACGTGCTGACACCCGTCACGGCGACGCAGCCGGTGGTGCTGACAGCCTCGAAGACATCCGACACATTCGGAGCCGAGAAGGAGGTGAGCGTGGGCATCGGTAAGGCAACGACGGTGAGCATTGCGCTGGACCGACTTGTGGCGAAACTGGTGGTGAACAGCACGGATGTGTTTCCGGATGATTGCACCACCATCACGCTCGACATGCAGGAATACAAGTCGCTGTCGTGGGCGACGATGGACGTTATGGAAGCCGTGGGGAATCAGCGCACGGTGGATGTGCAGGGCTATAGAGGTACAACGGGCACTACCTTCGCCTTCTACTTCCTCACGCCAAAGGCAGGCTACCAGACGGACATCACGTTAAGGACGAACCGCACGGAAGGTAAGCCCTATTCTGCTATCACGATGGAGAATGTGCCGTTGGAGAGGAATAAGGTGACGACGATAACCGGACCGCTGTACAAGCACGGGCAGTCTTTTCAGATGACGGTGAATGACGAGTGGAACAGCGAAGGCAACGACATCAACATCTGATTTTTATTTTATCAACGAAAGACGCTAAATCACGAAAATTTAGGTATGTTTTGTGTTCTTGGTGTCTTTCGTTGAAAAATTCTGTAATTATGCTGATATATAAAAATGAGTCTTACGACATTTGCGGAGCTATGTTCGCTGTTTATAAAGAGTTGGGATGTGGCTTTGCCGAACGTGTTTATCAAGACGCTTTGGAATATGAATTTCAAGAAAGGAATATCCCTTACGAACGCGAAAAGCTGATACCTATTATGTATAAAGGCAGACCGCTTGGAGAACCTTATAGAGCCGACTTCGTTTGCTATGGAAAAATAATAGTTGAGTTGAAGGCTGTAAGCGAAACTCTTAGCGTTCATCGATCGCAAGTGCTTAACTACCTTAAAGCGACCAAAATGAAATTAGGAATATTGGCGAACTTTGGTGAAGATTTTCTAACACCCGAGCGAATCGTCAACTTCTAAATTTTCGTGTTTTTGTGAATTTCGTTGATAAAAATAATCATTATGAAGAAGTATTTGATGTTTGTATGTGCTGCTTGCTTATTGGCAGCGTGTGAGAAGCCCTATATTGCTGATGTTGGTGAAGATAACGAGTTGGTGGTGCCTGGGGATGGTGAGCATGGAGGCGAGGTGTTGTGGACGGAGAACGACACGGCGCGGTTTTATCTTTCGGGTATGGAGGTGAGGGACGTGGTGTTAGGTGACTGCCCTACCCCATCGTCGTTGATTACTGACCCGCGTTATCGTCTGCCTACGAGATTGGAGGCTGCGCAGGTGTTGAAGTATGCTGATGTGCCGGATGGCTGTTGGCAGAGCAAGCAGCGCATCATGTGCGTGGATAGTCAGTCGAACGGCTATTACACGTTTGTACCGCATGGCACAGTGACGAAGGCAGGAACGAAGACTAAGTACTGCATCCTGCCCCTCCGTACGGAGAGAACGAGCGAAGAGGATCATGTGGACATAACTGTGAATGACGAATGGGAATAGATTTATACTTTCGTACTAAGATACTTTCGTACTAAGATATTTTCTTACTTAAATACTTTTGTACTTCCGTATTTTCATATATACGTATGTACGTTTGTACGTAAGTACTAACGTATTTATTTATATAT